>MDSY01104307.1_pt1 | contig 17227 bp, 16 predicted proteins | sample 811131 | NCBI WGS metagenome assembly MDSY01 (sample SAMN05326643, study PRJNA326480) | marine metagenome | isolation source: seawater | place: Atlantic Ocean: South West | collected 2010
GCCTTCATAGCGTAGACTGCTGCAGAATCAACTGAGTATTTATTTGAATGTAAATCGCTGATTCCAACATAGGCATATGCAGTTAAGGTATCATTTTCTATTTCTCTAGCCAATTTCAGTTGCCTTCTTAATACAATCATCGCACTATCCAATTTGCCATTAGTTCTGTAAGCAACCCCCAGATTATAAAGTGTTCTTATAAGTGCATCGCTATTTTTTGATTTATCAAAGAAGCGAGTCGCTTTTGAAAATGATTTTATTGCCCCAGTAAAATCATCCGTGCAAACCCTATTAGCCCCTATGTTTTTGTAAGCAAACCCCATTGCATCGTAGTTTCCATTTTCAGTGGCTATTTTTATTACGACTTCAGAAATTGAATCGGATTTTTTGATGTTTTTGCAAACAAAAGATTTAGAAAGTTCATTTAAACCAGATAGGCCTCTTTCTTGAGAAAGAATTGCTGAACCTAAAAATAGTAAGGTGATTACAGAGAGAAGTTTAATCATAAAGGATTAATTGACATTTATTAGTATACACAAAAATGAGTTATTTTACACGCATTAAGCCGTATAGTTTCTGAATCTTCTTTTTCGCCTTCTAAAATAATGGTAGTTTTGCATCTCAAACAAATATGTATGGAAGTTTTACAATTTTTAAGTGGAAATGGTCTCTTTTTACTTTTAGGGATACTTCTAATAGTTGTGGTAATTTATAACAAAATTAAAACGCGGAAATGAGTAATATTCGAGTCACTAAAAAGTTTTCATTCGAAACAGGTCATGCACTATATGGGTACGATGGGAAGTGCAGAAACGTACACGGTCATAGCTATAAGTTATCTGTAACTGTAATTGGCAGCCCAATTTCTGACACTTCTCATGTGAAGCATGGAATGGTTATCGACTTTGGCGACTTAAAGAAAATTGTAAAAGAAGAAATTGTCGATGTATTTGATCACGCTACAGTGTTTAATAAAAATACTCCTCATGTAGAACTGGCCAAAGAGCTCAGTGACAGAGGACATAACGTACTTTTGGTAAACTATCAACCTACAAGTGAAATGATGGTTGTTGATTTTGCAGAAAAAATAAAAGATCGACTACCCGCTTCCATAAAATTGCACTCCTTAAGGTTGCAAGAAACAGACAGCTGCTATGCATCTTGGTTTGCCTCTGAGAATGAAGAATAGAGCTAACACTTTTTCCAAACAGAAAAAAACATAGCCCACTCATAAACCTGCCTAAAATTTGAGCCCATAAATTAAAGCCAAAAGGGTGATGCCTACAAAGTAGGGCTCGGCGTGACAATTTTAATTTTTACAACTATCTTTACCCAATGCAAATTCCTCCGGGCAAAAAAATATACTTCTCTAGTGACAATCATTTAGGTGCTCCAACTCAGGCGGACAGTCTACCGCGTGAAAAAAAGTTTGTACAGTGGCTTGATGAAATTAAAGAGGATGCGGCAGCGATTTTCTTACTTGGTGACCTTTTTGACTTCTGGTACGATTACAAAACAGTAGTTCCTAAGGGGTTTGTGCGTGTTTTAGGAAAACTGGCAGAAATAAGTGACAGTGGAATTCCGATTCACTTTTTTGTTGGAAATCACGATTTGTGGATGCGCGACTATTTCGAAAAAGAACTCAATATCCCTACTTACAGAGATATTAAAAAATTCACTTTCAATGACAAGGTCTTTCTCCTTGGGCACGGAGATGGCAAAGGCCCGGGTGACAAGGGGTATAAACGCATGAAGAAAGTGTTTCTCAACCCTGTTTTTAATTGGCTGTTCCGCTGGTTTCACCCTGAGTTAGGTATGCGATTGGCTCAATATCTTTCGGTAAAAAACAAGTTAATATCTGGTGATGATGACCATGTTTACCTGGGTGAAGAAAACGAATGGCTGGCTATATACGCCAAAAGAAAATTAGAGACTGAGCACTATGACTATTTTGTTTTTGGCCATCGTCATCTTCCTATGGAAATTAAAGTTGGAGCGCACTCAACCTACTTTAATTTGGGAGATTGGATTACCCATTATACATATGGTGTTTTTGATGGAGAATCTTTCCAACTAAAAAAATACGAATCCTAGTTTAAGGCAGCGCACAATAGCAACAATACTGATCTGTCAAACATTTAAAAGCTCCCAAAAACAAATAAAGTAGTTGGTGTTCCCGATGTACACAGATATTCGAATTTTTGAAATCATTTTGCTTTTCTAAACACCGACAATTAGTGCTGAAAATAATAGCACTTTACCAAGAGCAAACCGATTGCAACATTTATTCTAGAACCACCTCTAATTTAGTTAGTAATGTCTTTTAATCGGAGCTGTAAACTAACATTTCCTTGCCAATGGTTTTCGTCAATAACGTAAGCTGCTTTAAAGGATTTTCCATCACAGGCCACATCCTTTTTCTCGCCTAAACCGAAACCAATAGCAGTAAACAGAGGCGACTTTTGCTGCTTTATCGTAAGTCGCAAATGTGTTTTATCCTCGCCAACACATTTTCCCCAACCTGTATCTTTTAAGTTTTGTGTCATAAACACAGGTGTCATATTTCCGGGGCCAAAAGGCGCGAACTGTGTTAATACGCGATAAAACTTTGGAGTAATCTCATTGAGTTCTAATTCTGTATTTATCTTAATCTCTGGTATTAGCATCTTTGGATCTATGGTCTCTGAAACTACCTCTTCAAACTTGGCTTTAAATTTTCCATAATCCTTTTCAAGAAGCGTAAGTCCCGCCGCGTACATATGGCCTCCAAACTGCTCAATATGTTCGGAACAGGCTTCTAGGGCATTGTAGACATCAAACCCCTTTACCGATCTTGCAGAGGCTGCTAATTTGTCGCCACTTTTAGTGAAAACCAAAGTAGGCCTATAATAGGTTTCTGTTAGTCTTGATGCGACAATTCCAATAACCCCTTTATGCCAGCTTTCGTTATAAACCACAGTTGTAAAACATTTCTCTTCTCCATCATCTTCAATTTGTTTTAAGGCCTCCTGGGTAATTCGTTTATCCGCCTCCTTCCTGCTCACATTAAAGCTTTCAATTTCTGAAGCGCTATTAATTGCCAATTCCATATCTGTTTCGGTTAAAAGACTAACAGCATAGTTTCCGTGCTTCATTCTTCCCGCAGCATTAATTCGTGGTGCAATTATAAATACAACATCAGTAATTGTTAGTATGTCTTTTTTTAGCTCTTTTATAATAGCTTTAAATCCATTTCTTGGGTTCGAATTTATAACCTTTAATCCATAATATGCTAGGATTCGGTTTTCGCCTGTTATCGGCACAATATCTGCGCCAATTGCAGTCGCAACCAAATCGAGGTATAACATCAGTTCTGGGTGAATTCCTTCTCGACTTACGCCAGCAGTTGTATCTTGACGCTGTGACAGTGCTTGTATTAATTTAAAGCCAACCCCACAACCGCATAATTCTTTAAATGGATATTCACAATCTGAACGTTTTGGGTCTAATACCGCCACAGCTCTTGGGAGTTTAGGTCCAGGACGATGGTGGTCACAAATTATAAAATCAACACCTTTATCAAAAGCATATGCAACTTTGTCAATTGCCTTAATTCCGCAATCCAAAGCAATAATAAGCGAGAAGTTATTGTCGGCAGCGAAGTCAATCCCTTTGTATGAAACCCCGTAGCCTTCATCATAGCGGTCTGGAATATAAGTATGTACATTAGGGTAATAGGTTTTTAAATAAGAAGAAACCAAAGCAACACTTGTTGTGCCATCAACGTCATAATCACCATAGACTAAAATATTCTCTTGGGAAGCTATCGCCGCTTCAATACGATTTACGGCGAGGTCCATGTCTTTCATTAAAAAAGGATCATGCAAGTCTTCCAAACTCGGACGAAAATATTTCTTTGCTTGATCGTATGATTCGACTCCTCGTTGCACTAAAAGTGAAGCAATTTTGGTATCTACACCAAGAACATGGGCCAGATCAACAGTTTTTTGAGGATCAGGTTTCGGATAAATTGTCCAGCGCATTTGTATTGAATTTCTTTAGGAGAGTAGATTGGTTAAAATTACAACTATTTTGCAATTTTACGAACCAATAATAGGCTTGTTTTATTGCGATCATGGATCAATAGTATATTTTGAGACAATTTTACTCTTAAAGAAATAGTTCTTGATTTCCTTCGCTCAAACTTGGAACTTGTTTAGCGTTATTTGTATTTTCGAATCTTCTTTAAATTAAAAAACTGTTTATGCCTTTAGTAACTCCTTTATCTCCAGATCACGATAATGAAACCAGAGAGTTAGCCGCTTTCTTTAATGAAACACTTGGCTTCTGCCCTAATAGTGTTTTAACAATGCAGCACCGCCCAGCAATAAGCAAGGCTTTTATCAACCTCAACAAAGCTGTTATGGCAAATGAAGGCAGAGTGACTTCAGCCTTAAAAAGAATGATTGCTTGGGTAAGTAGTAATGCAACTGGTTGTCGCTACTGTCAGGCACATGCAATTCGGGCTGCAGAGCGATATGGAGCCGAACAAGAGCAGCTAGACAACATTTGGGAATACAGAACGCATTCAGCTTTTTCTGAAGCCGAACGCGCAGCCTTGGATTTCTCCTTACAAGCCTCGCAGGTTCCTAACGGAGTGGATGAAGAAATAAAAAAACGCCTTTACGAACACTGGAACGAAGGTGAAATCGTCGAAATGCTCGGGGTAATCTCACTGTTTGGTTATTTAAACCGATGGAACGACTCAATGGGAACTAGTATTGAAGATGGCGCTGTTGAAAGCGGAGATCAATATCTTGGAAAACATGGTTGGAATAAAGGGAAACATCTTTAGGCTTTAGGCTTTAGGCTTTAGGCTTTAGGCAAAAATATTAAATCGGGTATTAAGACCATTGCATGTCACTAAAGGAGCTCGCGTCCTTGATACTCATTCTAAATCACTTTTCTTTTTTCCCCCCAACCACGATTACGATCTCGCCTTTCACAGATTTTGCTTCAAAATGGCTTAGAATATCTGTTACCGTACCTCGAATTGTTTCTTCATGAAGCTTACTAAGCTCTCTAGAAATAGAAATGTTTCGATCGCCTCCGAAATATTCAACAAATTGAGCCAGTGTTTTTAATAGCTTATGAGGTGATTCATAAAAAATAATGGTTCTCGTTTCATTGGCTAGCAATAGTAATCGAGTTTGCCGGCCTTTTTTAACAGGTAGAAACCCTTCAAATACAAACTTATCATTTGGTAATCCACTATTTACTAATGCAGGGACGAAAGCCGTAGCACCAGGTAAACAATCTACTTCAATTTTTGCCTCAACACAGGCACGAGTCAATAGAAAGCCAGGATCACTTATTGCTGGTGTACCAGCATCACTAATTAAAGCAATAGTATCCCCCGCCTTGATTCGTGCTACAATCCCTTGAGTTGTTTTATGCTCGTTGTGCATATGATGGGAATGCATATGTGTGCTAATGTCGAAATGTTTCAGAAGTTTAGCACTCGTTCTTGTGTCTTCCGCTAAAATTAAATCAACCTCTTGAAGCACTTCAATGGCGCGAAAAGTCATGTCCTTCAAATTGCCAATCGGGGTCGGTACAATGTATAGTTTACTCATGCTTTATTGTCGGACTTCTTTTCCGAAGAAATAAGAAAGGAGTAAAATAATGATCCCAACCAAAGGCAACGTAATTTCAGGATCTTCTGCAAAATAATGAGCCATACAAGCTAGTGCCATATCAAAAAATAGCCCTGCATATGCCCATTCTGTGAGCCATTCACTTTTTCTCCAAATAATTATTATGACAGCTAGAATTTTGGCAATTGCCATTGGAATTACCAAATGAGTAGGATAATTAAAATCCTGATAGTAGCCTTCGATTACCGCTGTATCCGTTAAATACATTATTCCAGAATACAAAAACAAGCCAGAGAGCAGCACTGTGGCAGTCCAATATATAACTTCTTGAATTTTCATGATTCTCAAGCTTTTAGTCTTCAGTTGTAATGATATTAAATTATCATTAGAAAGAGGATATTCATTCAAATTAAATACTCATTTTAATGAAAGCTCTTCTCAATAATACTCATAAATCGCTTGCTATATTCTTCCTTGCTATCCCAATAATTATAATCAGGCTTGACATTGTTAGCAATAAAATTAGCAGCTTCATCATAAGATTTCATTGTGTTAATTTGAGATAGTACCCGTGTATAATCCTCTGTTTTGTTATCAAACAGGTGCTTGATAAATGCCAACCTATCGTTTAACCCAATTTGCGAGCCTTGTTTGAGTTTGTCATTCAAACTCCTTGGTCTTGAGTTGGTGTCATTGTTGTGGTCAATTTGTTTCTTTATCGCCTGTCCGTGATTAAATAATTCTTCTTTGTCTTCTAGCACATCCTTAGAAAGCTCTTTTCGTTCGAACGTTGGTGTTTCTTGGTAGCTTGCAGCAAAGTCATCCAATTCATTTTCTATCTGTTTTGACTGAGGGAGAACTTCTTTGAGCAAATCTTCAACACGCTGCGACTCTTCTGGCATTTGAGCAACAATATCCTTAATTTTCTCCATTAATGGCTCCACTAAATCTTCTTGATGACTCGATTTAGGCAACGGCTCTGGTTCGGTAAACCAATTCTCTTCTCTGAAGCTTTTAGAATCTAACGATTGTGAATTGTCATCCACAGAAGCGTCTTCCAGCTGAAACTCCAGGTATTGAAGCACCGCTAACTTATCGTATAAGGAAGAAACGATTTTCTTTATGGATGTAACGTCAAAAGCAGTACCATCTTTTATAATCTGTTCTGCCAGCCCTAAAATATCTTGGCGAATTTTATTCTTCATTTTTTACATCATTTATTCTTATCGACGTATCGAGCGAAGTAAGAGTCTTTTTTGTAACAACTGATGTCTTAATGTAATAACTTTTTGATTTATTCTCTAGTTGTCAATTTTGTTTTTATAAATTTACGTAACCTTTGTGTAAACGTCAACTATTTTTGTTTTCTTGAATACAGGACGTTTTATTTTATAAATTATAAAGATCGCCTATTGAATCTCCCCTTTGTTTGAGAGGTAAGCCTTTAGCGAAACCTTTTAAGAACAAAACTATGTTTCTCGAAAACACTGTAAATCAGAAAGAAAAGTTTGGATGGATCGAAGTTATATCGGGTTCTATGTTTTCAGGTAAAACAGAAGAACTCATCCGAAGGTTAAATCGCGCAAAAATTGCCCGTCAAAAGATTGAAATATTTAAACCAAGTATCGATAGTCGTTACGATACAGAAAACGTTATTTCTCACGATAGTAACGAAATAAGGTCGACGCCTGTTCCAGCTGCCGCCAACATTCCAATTCTAGCGGATGGTTGCGATGTTGTTGGAATTGACGAGGCTCAGTTTTTTGACGATGAAATCGTTCAAGTATGTAATGATTTAGCAAATCGAGGTGTTAGAGTCATCGTTGCAGGATTGGACATGGACTACAAAGGAAACCCATTTGGACCAATGCCTGCTTTAATGGCCACTGCCGAATATGTTACGAAAGTACATGCTATTTGCACTCGCACTGGAAACTTAGCAAGTTACAGCTATAGAAAAACAAAAAGCGACTCTTTAGTACTCCTCGGAGAAACCGAAGAATATGAACCCTTAAGCAGAGCTGCATATTACAAAGCCATGCTACGAGAAAAAGTTGTTAAAATGGAAGTCAAGAACCCAAGTGAGGTCCCTTCAAATAAGCAAAAATAACAAATGACAAAAGCTGTCGAAACTACTCTTGAAATTGACTTGGATGCCTTGGCGCATAATTACCAATATATTCATTCAAAAGTCAATCCAACCACTAAAATTTTAGCTGTTGTAAAGGCAACTGCTTATGGAAGCGATGATATAATTATTGCGCAGGAACTCGAATCGTTAGGTGTCGACTATTTTGCTGTTGCTTATGCCAATGAAGGCTCAAAGCTTCGCAAGGCAAAAGTTGAAACTCCTATTTTAGTTTTGCATCCGCTACCTGCAAATTTTGATTTAATTTTAGAGCGTTGTCTTGAGCCGAGTATTTACTCGCGAAAAATGCTTCGGGACTTTATAAGCTTTGCAGAAAAACAACAACAACGAAATTACCCAATACATTTAAAATTTAATACTGGGCTAAACAGACTCGGCTTTGAAGAAAGCGACACTGAATGGATACTAAAAGAGTTACAGAAGAGCTCATCGATTAAGGTTGTATCCATATTCTCGCATTTGGCTGCCACAGAAGATCCTTCCGAATTACAGTTTACACAGAATCAACTGCAACGTTTTAAAAGTGTTTCAGAAAAATTAATTTCGAACCTAGGATATGCGCCATTACTTCACACCCTAAATACGTCTGGAATACTAAATTATTCTGAAGCTCAATATGATATGATAAGAACAGGAATTGGCCTCTACGGGTTTGGAAATAGTCCTGAGGAAAATGAAAAATTAATCCCTATTGCTAGCTTAAAAACAGTCATATCTCAAATTCATAATATTAAACCCGGCGACAGTGTTGGGTATAATCGTGGATATATTGCAAAAAGTGCAAAAACTACAGCAACACTTCCATTAGGTCATGCCGATGGAATAAGTCGTGCTTTCGGTAACGGAGTTGGTTGGGTCACTATTAAGAATAAAAAGGCGCCTATTCTTGGCAATGTTTGTATGGACATGCTTATGGTCGATGTAACCAACATCGAATGTCAAGAAGGAGATGAAGTGATCGTTTTTGGAATAAATCCAACTGCTGAGGAGCTCTCCACTGCTATAGGTTCAATTCCATACGAACTTCTCACTAACATTTCTGAGCGCGTAAAACGCTGCGTTCGTCGAAAATAAAATTCCCTTTTCTTTATATTTTTTTACAAAAAGACTTTTGCGTACTTTGGCTATATATAAACCATTAAACCCAACTCAAAATGTTAAAAGAATTTAAGAATTTTATAATGACTGGTAATGTAATAGATTTTGCAGTAGCCGTATTGCTTGCCGGCGCCCTTGGCCTTGTAGTAAGCGGTTTTGTAAACGATATTGTAATGCCATTTGTTGGCCATTTCTCCGGAGGATTGGATTTCGCAGACATGAAAATTGTTCTTGACGAAGCTGTAATTGCTGCTGATGGAACTGTAACCAAAGGTGAAAATGCCATTATGTACGGAAAATGGATAAATAGCATTGTCAATTTAGTGGTGGTTGGTTTCGTTTTATTCATGATTGTGAAGGCCTACAACAAAACAAAGACACCTCCTGCACCTGCTGCACCTGCTGGGCCGTCAGACAACGATTTATTGGCTGAAATTAGAGATCTTCTGAAAAAATAAGAAGTGAATCTTGAAATTCTGCAAACGCTATTATTTAAACACAACCCTCCTTTGCGATGACTTTGGAGGGTTATTTTTTTATTTATAAAGGCATTTACAGCTGTAAGCATTACTTTTACAATCAAATAAAAATCTGATGAAGATAGCTGTCGTTGGTGCTACTGGAATGGTGGGAACCGTAATGTTAAAGATTCTCGAGGAACGTAATTTCCCATTCTCTGAATTACTAGTCGTTGCGTCAAACAGATCTATTGGAAAAGAATTATCGTTTCAAGGCAAGGTGTTTACTGTTATTGGCTTAGAAGAGGCTCTTTCGGCAAAGCCAGACATCGCAATCTTTTCTGCGGGTGGAGAGACTTCGCTTAAATGGGCACCGAAATTTGCAGAAGCAGGAACTACTGTGATAGACAATTCTTCAGCTTGGCGAATGGATCCATCCAAAAAACTTATCGTTCCAGAAATAAATGCATTCACCTTAACCAAAACAGATAAAATAATCGCAAACCCCAATTGCTCAACGATTCAATTGGTGATGACACTTGCACCATTGCACAAGCGATATAAGTTGAAGCGAGTTGTTATCTCCACCTACCAATCGGTTTCAGGAACAGGAGTAAAGGCTGTTCGCCAGTTGGAAAATGAAATCTCTGGCTTGAAAGGGGAAATGGCATATCCCTACCCTATTCACAAAAATGCAATCCCTCATTGTGATACTTTTGAAGCGAATGGCTACACAAAAGAAGAAATGAAATTAGCCCGAGAACCACAAAAAATACTGGACGATCGGTCTTTTTCGATTTCTGCCACTGCAGTGCGCATTCCAACCTCGGGAGGGCATAGTGAAGCTGTAAATGTTGAGTTTTTAAATGACTTCAACCTGGGGGATGTTCGAAAATTACTTCACAATACACCCGGAATTATTCTTCAAGATAATCCAGATAGTAACACCTACCCTATGCCAATCTATGCAAATGGTAAGGACGACGTGTTTGTTGGTCGCATTCGCAGAGACGAATCGCAGTCCAACACTCTAAACCTTTGGATTGTCAGTGACAACCTGCGCAAAGGAGCTGCTACAAATGCTATTCAGATAGCCGAGCACTTGCAGAAAAACCATCTGGTCTAAACAAAAATTACTATTTCTAGAACTGTCAAAACAAATCCTTGAATTACTGTTCCGGTTTTAAGCAGTCAAAAGCGCAGTTTTTATTAAATTTACATACCTTAAATTATTATAAATGACAAAAGCACTTATTCCGATGCTCCTAGCTCTTTTGATGCTTGGTTGCAAAACTGAAGCTCAAAAAAAAGAAAAAATTGTGGCAAACTATCCTGAAACTAAAAAAGTTGATACTGTAGACACATATTTTGACGTTAACGTTAAAGATCCTTATCGCTGGTTGGAAGACGACCGCAGTGCCGAAACTGAGGCGTGGGTCATCGCAGAAAATGAATCAACATTTAAATATCTTGACAAAATCCCCTTTCGCGAAGCACTCAAAGAACGCCTTTCATCGCTCTGGAATTACGAAAAAATAGGAGCTCCATTTAAGGAAGGAAAGTACACCTATTTCTACAAGAACGATGGACTTCAAAACCAATATGTACTCTACCGTTATAAAACAATGGACAATCCAGATACTGCGGAGGTTTTCTTAGATCCAAACACCTTTAAAGAAGATGGGACAATTTCTTTGGGAAACACCAGTTTCTCTGAGGATGCTAGTTTCTTAGCGTACAGCATTTCGGAAGGTGGAAGTGATTGGAGAAAAATTTTGGTGATGCATACTGAAACAAAAAAAGTAATTGAGGATACCATAATGGACGTAAAATTTGGTGGTCTCTCTTGGTTGGCCAATGATGGGTTTTACTACTCAAGTTACGATAAGCCTGAAGGAAGTGAACTTTCTGCAAAAACTGACCAACATAAACTTTTCTATCATAAGCTTGGAACACCCCAAAAAGAGGATGCGCTCATTTTTGGTGGTCTTACTTCAGAAAAACACCGCTATATAAATGGATATGTAAGCGAAGACAATCGATTCTTACAAGTATCGGCTAGTACGTCAACCTCTGGCAACAAATTATTTCTAAAAGACCTAAAATTACCAAACAGTGACTTTCTTGCAATTTTAAACAATACCGATTCTGATTCTTATATTATCGAAAATGTTGGCTCCAAATTATACATCGTTACGAATTTAGATGCTCCAAATAAAAAAATCATCACTGTAGACGCAGCGAATCCAACTCCAGAAAACTGGGTTGATTTTATTCCTGAAACAGAGCATGTTTTGAGCCCATCGACGGCAGGAGGCTATTTTTTTGCAGAGTATATGGTCGACGCTGTTTCTAAGGTACTCCAATACGACTATGATGGAAACTTAATTCGCACCATAGCATTGCCTGGTGTTGGCAGCGTGGGGGGCTTCAACGCTAAAACATCAGAAAAGGAATTGTATTACTCTTTCACGAATTATATTGTCCCAGGAAGTATCTATAAATATAAAATTGCTGAGGGCGTATCAAAAATATTCCGAGAACCAAAAATTGATTTCAATCCTGAAGACTTTGAAAGCAAGCAAATTTTTTATACCTCAAAAGACGGAACTAAAGTTCCAATGATAATTACACACAAAAAAGGGCTGGTGTTAAATGGTAAGAACCCTACTATTTTATACGGGTATGGAGGTTTCAACATTAGCTTAACGCCCAGTTTTAGTATTACCAATGCCGTTTGGATGGAACAAGGTGGTGTATACGCGGTTCCAAACATAAGAGGTGGTGGAGAGTATGGAAAGAAATGGCATAATGCTGGAACAAAGTTACAGAAGCAAAATGTGTTCGACGATTTTATAGCGGCCGCAGAATACCTAATTGAAGCACAATATACTTCCTCCGATTATCTCGCGGTTCGCGGGGGGTCGAATGGTGGGCTATTGGTGGGTGCAACAATGACACAGAGGCCCGATTTGATGAAGGTGGCCTTGCCTGCAGTTGGTGTTTTAGACATGTTACGATACCACACCTTTACTGCTGGGGCTGGCTGGGCATATGATTATGGAACGTCTGAAGATAGCAAAGAAATGTTCGAATACATTAAGGGATACTCTCCCGTTCACAACGTAAGTTCAGGGACAAAATATCCGGCTACACTCATAACAACTGGTGATCATGACGACAGGGTGGTGCCTGCCCATAGCTTTAAATTTGCTGCAGAACTCCAAGCCAAACAAGGTGGTAGTGCTCCTGTATTAATCAGAATAGAGACAGATGCCGGCCACGGTGCAGGAACACCAGTAAGCAAGACGATCGAGCAATACGCCGATATATTTGGTTTTACACTCTATAATATGGGCTATGATGCACTTCCTGAAGAACTAACTAAATTGGTAAAAGAATAACTTTTAGCAAAAACTTCTCGATACAAAGCCTGTATTAATATTGAATTTAATCCTATAATTTATCTCTAAGAAAACTCCTTGCTTATCCGTTTAACCATTACTATCTATAACAGGTCTTTATGCTGGACGTAACTATCAAATCTTTCTCGTACCACGAAAAAGAGGTTTTAAAGGACATTGTTTTCAAACTTAAAAAAGGAAAACATCTTGCCATCTTGGGAGAGAGCGGTTGCGGAAAATCTACATTATTACATCTTATTTATGGATTATTGAATTTAGACCAAGGTGATATTTTTTGGGGTAGTAAAAGGCTGTTGGGCCCTAAAGCCAATCTTGTTCCAGGAGAATCGTTTATAAAGCTAGTGTCTCAAGAATTTGATTTGATGCCTTATATTTCTGTTTCTGAAAATATTGCTTCGCATTTACCTCGTACGGATACAAAACTAGATGATGCCAGAGTAGATGAACTACTAATTGTAGTAGGCTTAAGTCCATTTAAAAACAGCTTAGTCAAAAACCTTAGTGGTGGTCAAAAGCAGCGGGTTGCGCTAGCAAAGGCACTTGCCAAAAAACCTAAGTTGATTTTGTTGGATGAACCATTTAGCAATATCGATGTAAAGCGTAAGAATGTATTGCGACGGGCACTTTATTCGTATCTGAAATTAAATGCCATTAGCTGCATCACGGCTACGCACGATAGTGAGGAGGCTTTGGGATTTTCTGATGAAATTCTTATACTCCAAAATGGCACTACCCTAGCACAAGGCACTCCGCAAGCTGTATTTAAAAATATTACAAGTGCCTATCAAGCCGGATTCTTTGGGGATGTAAGTATTTTACCATCACATTTGTTCGGAACTATGGCACCGTCAAAGCACGAATTCTTATTGCCTCACGAGCTTCGTATCACACAGGAAAAATCAAAGCTGAGCGTGCGCGTTACAGCGTCCTACTTTAGGGGAAAGGATTATCTCATTCAAGCATTTTGGGAAGGTGAAGATGTGTTTTTTGAAAACCCATATAAATTAAAGGAGGGCACCATTGTTAGCCTTGAAAAAAAACAAGCTTCGTAGTCGCATTCTAACTTCGTCAATTTTTATTGAACTCTAAATTATAACTGGTCTTTCAATCAAACAGTAAACACAGAGAGCGCAGCATATTTTGTAGCATCTAGTATGGCTGAAAAAAAGGCTGTGTTATCTTAAAATACAAACAAATTGAATTCGCAGTGATTGTTATGCTACCTTTATAATTTCATACTCCTTTTTATTGAAAATAAACGACGCCGACTCTTTCTTTCCCGCAAGAAGCTTCCCAATTGGAGAATGAAGTGCAATACAATAATATTGCTGGCCCTCAACCTCAACTTCTCCTATCGATATGCAAATAAAGTATGCTTTTTCACTTGTATAAACAAGACTTCCTAATCGCACATAGTCTGACACAGCAGCAATGTCTATTTTTCTAAGTAACAATTGAAGGGCTTCAATTTCTCTTAACTGATATCCTGCATTTTCTCGTTCAATTTGCAACATGGCTCTTCCTGTCTCGTGTTTGTCGCCTGCGCTGCTCTTTGATTCTTCCAATAGTGAAATTTTAATGTCATCTAGGACCGTCTTAATTTTATCAAATCGCGTTTCTACCTCTTGAGTGCATTTTCTCAGTAAAGTGTTTTTCAATTCTCTTGTTCTCATTTTGTCCCTGTTTAATTAATCAACAAGATTGGCAAGGTCATTTCCAATCGAACTTCCTATTGCCACCCCCATACCTCCGAGCCTTACACCGCAAAATACGTGTGGTGAAATTCGTTTGACAATCGGTTTCTTTTGTTTTCCTACTCCCATTATTCCGCTCCATCGCCCATCTATCTCAAAGTGTGTGTTCGGTAAAATTGTTGTAGTCAGTAAATTTTCTAATGTATCCTGAACTATGTCTGTAAGGCCCAGTTTTGTTGTTTCTTCTGCTTTAAAATCTAAGTTTCTGCCACCTCCAAGGAGTATGCGATTGTCTATATTTCTAAAATAGTAATATCCCTTGTCTAAATGAAAAGTCCCTTTGATTTTGAGATTTTCTATTGGTTTGGTTATGATTACTTGGGCTCTGGCTGGAAGAACATCTTCTTTTAAGAATTGTTTTGCAAACCCATTGGTAGCGATAAAAACATTTCTTGCAGAGAACGCTTCCGAGTGATTTAATTCTATTAAAGGAGTGTCACTAACCCCAGAAAGGGCTGTAACCTGCATATTATTAAGGATATAAATATTCTCTTCAGCAGCTTTTTTTAATAAGCCAAGCATCATTTTCCCGGTATCAATTTGTCCTTCAAATTTACTGAAAATTAAATTTGGGCAAATATTTTCATAGCCAAATTCGTTGTCAGTTACAGAAAAAGCATCTTCCTTAAATACTGAATAAATAAGTTTGTTTACGTACTCCATGTTATGACGACATTCGTCAAAAACCACTTTGTCTTCTAGTTTAAAAACTTCATATCCGCCGTTCTCTTGATAATCTATTGTCCTATCTCCAAGGGTTTTTCTCAGCAATTGAAGCCCTTGTAATCTGTTTTTAATAATGGCTACAACCTCCTCTTCCGAATGAGATGCTAGATCATCTAATATTTCTGAAAGGCTTCCATAACATGCGAATCCTGCATTTTTGGTGCTAGCCCCACTAGGAAGCACTCCCTTCTCATAAATTACTATTTTGCTGTTGGGAAACTTCTTGCGAAGCGACAGTGCACAGTTTAAACCCACAATACCGCTGCCAATAATTGCGTAATCAATATCCTTCAGCCAAGTTTTACGTTCCCAATAAGATAAGTTCATCCTTTCTATATAATTTTACTTTCTGATACATTCCAAAAAAAGCGCCAAACCCGTCTTAATTGTCGAGTTTGGCGCTTTAAATTTATTTTTTGTAAAAATTAATCCTCCTCGGGTGCGTTCATGACCCAAGTATCCATAAAGGCAGTTGTATAGTTTCCCAGTATGTAATCAGGATGGTCCATCAATTGTCTATGAAACGGAATTGTTGTTTTTATACCCTCAATAACGAATTCATCGAGCGCTCTTTTCATTTTACTTATTGCCTCCTCTCTAGTTTGCGCTGTTGTAATGAGCTTTGCAATCATAGAGTCGTAATTAGGGGGTATTGTATAACCTGCGTAAACATGAGTGTCTAAGCGTACACCGTGACCACCTGGAGAATGTAATACAGTTATTTTACCAGGTGACGGACGAAAATCATGATAAGGATCTTCTGCATTTATACGGCATTCTATAGAATGGAGCTTTGGAATATAATGTTTTCCTGTAATAGGTACTCCCGAAGCAACCAAGATCTGTTCCCTAATTAAATCAAAATCTATTACTTGCTCCGTTATAGGATGTTCTACTTGAATTCGCGTATTCATCTCCATAAAGAAGAAGTTTCTGTGTTTGTCCACTAAAAATTCAACTGTTCCAGCACCTTCATAATTAATAGACTCAGAGGCCTTCACCGCAGCCAAACCCATTTCTTTTCTCAACTTAGCCGTCATAAAAGGGCTAGGTGTTTCTTCAGTTAACTTCTGATGGCGTCTCTGGATAGAGCAGTCTCTTTCACTTAAGTGACATGCTTTCCCTGAGCTATCACCCACAATTTGTATTTCAATATGACGCGGCTCTTCAATTAACTTTTCTAGATACATCCCGTCATTTCCAAAAGAAGCCATAGCTTCTTGTCTGGCATCATCCCATCCCTTTTTTAGATCCTCTTCCTTCCAAACACCGCGCATTCCTTTTCCTCCTCCACCAGCAGTCGCCTTAAGCATTACTGGGTAACCGGCTTCTAAAGCAATTTTTTTGCACTCCTCAAAATCCTCGATAATGCCCTCGCTTCCTGGAATACATGGAACACCAGCTGCTTTCATAGTAGCTTTTGCAGTAGCCTTATCTCCCATTTTATCAATCATGCTAGGAGAAGCTCCGATAAATTTTATATTGTGCTCTTCACAAATCTTTGAGAATTTTGAATTTTCCGATAAAAACCCATATCCCGGATGAATAGCATCTGCATTGGTTATTTCAGCAGCGGCAATTATATTTGAAATCTTCAAGTAGCTTTCACTACTCGCTGCGGGTCCAATACAAACTGCTTCGTCTGCAAAACGAACATGAAGACTTTCTTCGTCTGCTGTTGAGTACACCGCTACAGATTTTACACCCATTTCTCGACAGGTGCGAATAATTCTGAGTGCGATTTCTCCTCGGTTGGCGATTAATATTTTTTTAAACATAGTTTACAGAAATTACAAACCATAAATAGAAAATTAAAATAATTAAAACTTTCTATTCAGATTTAGAGATTGGGCAATTTAAGATGGGTCAACTAAGAACAAAGGTTGGTCAAATTCTACTGGACTAGCATCATCAACAAGTATTTTAACAATTTTACCTGAAATTTCACTTTCTATTTCATTAAAAAGTTTCATTGCTTCAA
>MDSY01071809.1_pt1 | contig 17222 bp, 14 predicted proteins | sample 811131 | NCBI WGS metagenome assembly MDSY01 (sample SAMN05326643, study PRJNA326480) | marine metagenome | isolation source: seawater | place: Atlantic Ocean: South West | collected 2010
ACGTGAGTTTGTCTGTGCTCTACCTTCGTCTATACTCGATCACGCTCGTCCTACCATAAATTCTATCCCCCGCATATACCCTACCGTCCGCCCTCCCGCGTGACACTCCCGGACCGCCACTGCCGGCGTGCGCCTCGCTCCCGGAAGCAGCGGCACGATTGTGAACACCGCTTTTGCCGACGCTCCGGGCGCCAGCGCCCCAATCGGCACCGCGTGCGCGCCGTCCACGGCCATCCCGGGTGCCGTTTCATCCAACACCAACCGACCATCCGCACCTCCCACACCACGGGCCTCGTGCCCCGCACCCGAGGCCATTCCGTTTTCAGTCATACCCAGGCGTCCTAAATCTAACCCCCCCTCGCCCGCAAACGTCTCGTCGTCGTCCAGCGCGACGAGCTCCAGTTCCGGCGTCGCGGCGGTTGCGTTTCCGTTTTTTGCGATAAACGTAAGCCTCAGAGGTGTCGCCAACGTCACCGTGGACGGCTTTGAGTCAGGGCAAAGCGATACCTCAATGTCACCGCTAGTATCGGCTCTCGGAGCGCCGAGAATCTGCTGCGTTTGTAACCGTCCGCTCTCGCCCATGCGCCCGCGCCAGCGAATCTCCAGCTTCCCTAAAGCGACGCCGCTGGGTTGTGCTACTGTCTGAGAATTTTGATCGACCTGTTGCTTTTCTCGGAGCTCAAACAGCACGTGTACGGACCCTCCGAAAGGGCCTAACACGCGCAGGTCGCGTCCCTCCAGGGACGGCAAGCCGACGCCGCCGTGGTTTGGAATCACGCTCCCGTTTGCGCCGTTTCTTTTCCGCGGCTCAATCGGCTCGCACGTAAATTCAGGCGACGGCTCGAACGTCGCGGAACTCAACAACAAAGGCGTTTTCGTCGCGTTCTCAACGCACGCCTCGAGCAACGTGCAGCCGTCCCGCCCATGGCGGACCTTGGTGCGCACCGCGATCGGGTTCGTCACGTCAAACTTGAAGTGCTGCGGGTGTCGTTTGCGCTCGGCGCTTCCATTCGGCGCGCCCACCAATGCTCCGCCCTCCGAGTACGCCACCGTGCACGCCAGGGTGTGCGCGCCTAGTTCCTTCAGGTCGTGTTCCACTATGAAGTCGTACGACGTGCCGGGTTCAAGCGCAAGCAGGGGGTTTGACGTGTTGTCGAAAAGCACAACGCGCCGCCGTTGCGTTTGCAGCTCAACCTTGACGACGACGTCTTTTTTTATCAGATCGGTGTGGTTACCGACGCTGACGTACGACGCGAATGTTTCCCCGAGATGCACAACGCCGAAGCTCTGGGGCAACACCAACGCGCCGGTTAACCCACTGGCGTCCTCAGCCGCGGAAAGGTCAAGCCTGCGCTCGAACGCCCCAGAGGTTTGCGGTGGAAGCGAATCGAAAGGGACGCATGAACCGAGAAGATCTTCAGGTGCAAACCTTAAAGGTGTCTCGAGTTCAAGCGTCGGCCTTGGGAGACGCATGACGCGGAACTGCAGCGCGTTGCCAGCGCCATATGACACTGGTTGCGACGCCATCACGGGTAAAAGGCCGCAGGGCCCTGCGAAGCGCGGTCACAAGTGACACCAGCGTGGGGGGCGGCTTTTAAATGTCGTCAGCGTTTTTTCGTTTTCAGTCGCGACTGAATTGCTGACGCGACATTGTTGTTAGCGATGGCGGCGGTTTACACTCGCGAGGAGGTGGCGAAGCACGCCACGAGCGCTAGCAACTGGGTCATCATCGACGACAAGGTGTATGACTTGACAAAGTTTGCAAACTTTCACCCTGGAGGCAAGGCGTTCATAGATAGCGTCGCAGGGCAGGATGCCACGGAGAAGTTTTATGCGTTCCACAGGGGGGATATTTTGCAGGGCCTCGCAGCGAAGTACGTCATCGGCACGGTCTCTACCCCCCCCTCGAAACGAAAAGCGACAGTCGTGTTACATCCGGGTGAGCTTTCCAAAGTGCCGTATGCCGAGCCGTCCGCGTTTCAAGGGTTACCCAGTCCGTTTTACAACGAATCACACCATCGATTCCGTCGTGACCTACGAAAATTCTTTGATGACGAGGTCATGCCCGACGCCGTGTCCAACGATGCTCGCGGAGCGCACCCTAGCGAAGACCTCTGGCGCAAACTTGGTGCAAGAGGCGTCCTGGTGAGCAGGATGCAGCCCGGCCCGTGGATGCAAGATGTGGTGGACAACTGTGCCATTAAACTTCCCGGCGGCATCGCGCCAAATGAGTTCGATGCGTTCCACGAGCTCATCGCGCACGAAGAATCAAGCGGGCGGCTTGGTGTCCCCGGGTACGCGGACGGCAGTGGTGCCGGGTTTGTGATCGGCCTTCCTCCCGTGCTACAGTTCGGGAACAAAGAGGTCGCAAAACGAGTCGGCAGAGAGGTTCTTACCGGTGAGAAACGAATTTGTCTCGCCATCAGCGGCCCCGAGGCAGGCAGCGACGTGGCAAACGTGGCGTGCCGCGCGGAGCTTACGCCCAACGGCCAGCACTACGTCGTGAACGGCGTTAAGAAATGGATCACGAACGGGGTTTTCGCGGACTGGTTCGTTACTTTAGTCCGCACCGGGCCGGTCGGGTCTGGGGTTGCCGGTTTATCCTTGCTACTAATCGAACGCACGGAGGGGTTAGAAACGAAACCAATTAAAACCAGCTACTCCGCGAGCGCGGGAACCGCGTACGTCACCTACGAAAACGTAATGGTACCTGTTTCTAATCTGTTGGGATACGAGGGCGAAGGCTTCAAATTGGTGATGCACAACTTCAACCACGAGCGGTGGTACATCGTCGCGGGCGCGAACAGAGCGTCACGTTTAGTGGTTGAAGAGTGCTTCAAGTGGGCGACGCAGCGCATGGTGTTTGGTAAGTCGCTCATCGAGCAGCCCGTGATCCGGCAAAAGCTCGCCAAGCTCGTTTCGCAAGTCGAGGGCGTGCAGACTTGGCTCGAGGCGGTCACGTACCAGATGCAGCATATGAGCCACTCCGAGCAAGCGAAACACTTGGCGGGACCGATCGCGCTGTTGAAGCTGTTCAGTACGCGCGTGGCGAACGACGTGAGCGACGAGGCGTGCCAGATTTTCGGCGGACGCGCAATCACGGCGACGGGAATGGGTCAAGTCATCGAGCGGTTCCAGCGGAGCGCGAAATTCGCAGCCATTTTAGGGGGAAGTGAGGAGATCATGGGTGATCTAGGCGTGCGTCAAGCCATGAGGGCGATGCCGAACGCGAGGCTTTAGTAGACTGACTGTTTATGTTCAGATTCGTAATAAATTCCTAAAAAAAGCTCTCCTAAAATAACTCTCACATCCAGTACCCGTACGCCATCAGCGTCCAGTTGTGCTGCGGCGAGTCCGTTTTGTTCGGGTACCGGTAAAAGCACCCCTCCGGTGTGAGGTTCATCTCCATCCCTCGGTTTTCGTCAACCATGTGCAGGTTCGGTCTTGGGGGGGCCAAGTCCCGCCCCGTGACGTTCCACTTGCTCACGATGATGCTCTCATGCGCTTTCATCGGCGCATCCTTCCCCTTGCCCAGCACCGAACCCTGGTGCTTCCACTCCTCCCACACCTCCCCCCACTCCTCGTGCTTACTGCACTGGAAGTGGCCGTCCTTGTGCACCCAGAGTTTGGGGACTTGCTTCGACGGCCGTCGCGCCGTGATTTCTCCGTACCGCGCGCGCGTGGATATCCACATCTTTGTGTAGTCGATTCCCGAAAAGTCCTGGTACTGCTCGATCGTGCGTACTTTGCCCAAACCAAACTTCCCCAACGAGTCGCTGCCATCCGGTCCCCCTTTAGTGCCAATAATCTCGCTCAAACGCTTCGTGGAAGAGATGGTCATGTCGTGGAACACCTGCGGGTGGTCGTCCCAGTGCTTGGTTTGGTTGTGGCGTTCGTACCGGTGAAAAACAAGATGCGTGGTGGGGTAGTACAAGTCGTACCCACTGGTCCAGCTCCGTAGCCCCAAGGAGTCCTCCTCGCCATCGAAGTACATCTCTGGATCGTAAGGCACTTCATTCAACCAGCTACTCTTAACAAATACGAAGTGCGCTGAGAAAAACGCCGTGATTTGCGGATCGGGTTGCGTTATGGATTTCATGATGTGCGCTTCGATGGGCGCGGGGAGGTATTGGATTTTTTTAGGTCGGATCCCAGTGAACGGCTTCATCCAATGACCAGCGGTCATCCGCCACGGGATTTCCTTCACGAGTTGGGAGATATCAGTTTCGTTCTCGGGGTAGTTGTTGACGTAGGACGTTAAAATCGGTTTGGGCGCGCGTTTTTGTAAGCGCTTTAACAAATCCACACACGCGGCGTCCCAGTTCCGCACGAAAAGGTGGTGCGAATCTAACTGCATGTAATACGCCTCACCCCGGAACATAGTGACGATGTTGGACCTAGCCCACCCTGCGCCTTTGCTCTCTTCGTGGGTGAACTCCATCACGCGCACGTTCGGGTGCTCACGCCACGGCGCGAACGACGGGCCGTCTCGAATTTCCGCCTTCTCTTGATTCACCAAGCCCACGTACACGCGCTCGGGGAACTTGGCTTTGTTGAACAAATCTGTTAACGTGTGGTTGAGTTCTTTGTCACAATAAGACGCGATGCCGACGAAGATGGCCCTGTCGGCGTCCGGGACCGCGGGGACATTGGCGTACTGCCACAGGAACTCCGTGGGGCCTCCCGATTTCGCAACCAAGCCGCCGAGAATCGAGATTGCCACGACAATCACGTGCAACGCGATGCGGGCCACGGACCGGCCCTTGCCCTCCACCTTGTCCGCATCCTTACCCTTCGCGGGCGTCTTCGACGGCATGGCGATACCCGACCCGAAATCCGTCTCAGGAGTGGCGTCAGTGCGGACCGGAGTGTGAGACGAAGGCCGCGGCGTGCCGAGATTTGGATTTTGCCCGCGGCCTGGAATCTCGCGACCTCCCATAAAAAACGCGAGTCCATGGACGAGCCGTTTACCATGGCCAGATCTGACAGCGCACCCCCCGAACCAACACGTCTCACTCGAGATGTGGAACCTTTTCGGGAAGAAGAAGACTCCTGCGGATATGCTGCGGTGCGTGCTCGTGAATTCCTCAGCGACCCGCTACGGACCGCGCCAGTTGTTAAGAGCCAGCGTGGCACGTTTTTCTGACGTTTGGCACATTTGATGAGCACCGAGGTTCATGGGGCCAAGCCTCCACTCACATACCTCTCGCGACGTATCTGACCCGCCTTCCTCCCCTCCCCACGTACCCAATCACCTCAACCCCAGCGAGAACAAGCGCATGCTTGATAAGTCCATCCGCGAGCTTGACTGCGAGCGCACGAATTTGCAAAATCAGGAAAAAAAACTGGTTGCTGATATTAAGAAGATGGCCAAAGCCGGGCAGATGGGCGCGACGCGGATCATGGCGAAGGACTTGGTGCGGACGAGGCATTCGATCACAAAATTCTACGGCCTAAAGTCACAACTGCAAGGCGTATCGCTTCGCATGCAGACGCTGAAATCAACACAGGCCATGGCGGACGCGATGCACGGCGTAACCAAGGCGATGAGCGGAATGAACAAACAATTAAACTTACCGTCCCTGAACAACATCATGCGCGAGTTTGAGAGGGAGAACGAAAAGATGGAAAACACCACGGAGGTGATGGGGGATGCGATTGATGACGCGATGGCGGCTGATGGGGAGGAGGAGGAGTCCGCTGAATTGGTGTCGCAGGTGCTCGACGAGCTTGGGGTGGGGATGGACGCGTCCCTCGTGGACGCACCGACGACGGCGGTGAAAGTCGCGGCGGTGGCGGCACCGCGAGAAGAAGTCGCGCCGGTGTTGGTGGCTGAAGGTGCGGAGCCCGGAATTGGGGGGACCAGCGCGGGGATCGACGACGACCTTCAAGCCAGGCTGGATAATCTGAAGCGGGGGTGATAGGGTAGAGTGCAATCATTTAAATATAGGTTGTGAAGTTGTTAGTTGTGCAGTGCTCCGAGAGACATATTTGGTTCCCTCAAAAGAAAGATCCAACCGACGTCCTGACGAAGCTTTTCACGTGTTCGCCTCATCGCACCATCTCATTGTTCCCGAAGTGTGTCGCGCATGGCGGACCCGTGCGGTCAGACGGCCGTCTCCTACGCGCATCCCGGCGCGGTGCAGCTACTATCCGGCGCGACGGAAGACAGAGGAAGGAGAAGAAGAGAAAAAAAGAATAGAGGGAGGAGAGGGCAAGAAAGAAAGCGCGCAAAGGTTAGCCGAGCAAATAAAAAAACACACGTACTTTTACAAAGTCACAAAAAATTACCACCTCTACTCCACCTCCGCCACAATCCGGTCTTTCCGCGCGGGTTTGAATTCCTTCTTCTCCGACCCCGGCGCGGCGTGGTCCACCCTCCGTTTCTTTTTCCTGGTTTCGCTATCCGTCATCACCCGCCTTAATTTCTGCGCCTTGTGGATCGCTTTCGGGACGTGGTGGTTCCGCGCGATTCGTTTTATTTCAGGCATGTGCTTGAACCTGTCTTTCAGGGCGGCTTGGTATTGCTTTTTTCGTTTCTCTCGAGGCAGCAGGGTTCCTAATTGCGCGCTCGCTTCCGCTTTCCAGCACCTGACGTTCATATCGTCTGACCCAGTCAGCACATAGGTGCCGTCCATGGAGAACCGCGTGCAGAACACGCGCTGCATGCGCTTGGCGTGGTACACCTCTCGGCTGTGACCGCCGTTGAAATCAAAGATGCGCACCGTCCGGTCGTACGACCCGGCAACGAACTCGCGGCCGGTCGGCGAGTAGTCCACGTCCAACACCGCGGATACGAAATCCCGGTGCACGCACGTCGCGGTGGTGAGCTTGCGCATGTCATACGAGTACAGATTGGTGTCCTCGTTCGCCACCGTGAAGTTGAACGCCTCCATGGGGTTCCAACACAGCTTCGTGCATTTGTTCTGCATCACTAGTTTTCGAATTGGGGTTTGCGTCCGAACGTCGTACAGCGCGATCGAGCGGTCGCTGCCGCAGCTCGCGAACACATCCGGTTCCACGGGGTTGAATCGTACAGATAACACGGTATCAACGCCCCACGTGAACGTCGCGGTTGGTTCCGAACGGTCGGAAGTCCACAGCTCCACCGCGCTGCCCGCCGTGGCATGGCAGTTTCGCGCCCAGTGACAATCCACGTCTCGAAACCCGCCCCCTGTTTTGCTGTGGCACACCAACGACGCTTCCTTGGTTGGGACGTCCGCGCCGCCTGAGGAGAACATCTCACCAAGCCCGGCTTGGGGCATGCGCCACACACGCACGGTGGCGTCGTCCCCACAGCTAACACACCGTTTGCCGTCGTGCGTGACGGAGATGCCACGCACCGCGCCTGTGTGGCCCATCAGCAATCGCAACGCTCGTCGCGATGGAACGTCCCAGAGCCGAATTTCCCCATCCGCCGCCCCGGATGCGGCGACGGAGAGCTGCGTCGGGGATTTCGCAAGGCACATCACCCCATCGCTGTGGCCTTCCAGCGCACCGATGAAAGGCTTGGCGAACACTTTGTCCAACTTCGTCGCGTTCAACGCGCGTTTATACTCCTTCGCCCGGTGCATGGGGTGCAACGCCGGGTCCAAGTTCCGGTGCACTTTCAGAATGTCGGACTTGCACTCCCTGGTGTAGTCCTCTTCGATGCGCGAGATCGTTTTGACCTTCATCTTGACCAGCTGGAGGGGAAACCGCCGGCGGAAGTCGCAGGAGACTCAGCGTAGGCGCCGGAGAACGCCGCGCTCGAGAGTGGCGGCGGCGGCAATTTGGTCTCGAAACTATTGGCTTTTTTTCGTGAAAAGTCAAAAGTGAAGTTGGGTCGCTGCAGGGTCTGGTCCATTAAGGTATATAAACAATGGTTGAGTGGTGGAACTAGTCGTAGACATTGCGCGCCATTCGCGATTCGCCATTTCGCGCGAGAGAGACTGTCAGCCAAGTATGTCTGTATGTGTCAGCAAACGCAAACCTATCATTTCTAACCGCTTCCCACCCACCCCCTCACCCCCACAACTCCCCGCGCGATGCCCTTCATCCACGTCGCCTGGTTACCCAAAGCGTGCCGCACGCCTGAAATTCGCAAGGAGGTCGCTTCTGCTATCATCAAGGCGGTCACCGCGGTGAACGGCGCGCAGATCACGCCGGACAAGGTCGTTGTTCGGTTCTCAGAAGCGGTTGACGGGTTCGCGTTACCTCCCGGACACACGCACGAGAACGTGGATTTGCCCGTGGTGAAGAAGTAAACTAATTACTTTTTCGTGTTTAGAAGTCTAGTAGAATACCACCACGATGCGCCGCGCTTCGAGCAAACTCGGGGCGTTCCTAAGGAACACGCACGTAGCAGCGATACCCACATCTCCTTTACCTAAAAAAACATTCTCACTCGCTTCGGCGCCGAGCAGGCGTCGTTTCGAATCCGCAGCGACCACAGCTACGGCTCACCAGCTCGTCACCGTGGAGCTAATCAGCGACACCATGTGACCCAACGGGTTCATCGGCAAGCGACACCTTCAAAACGCGATGAACGAAGTTATGTCGACGCCGTTGGATCCGAACAATCCAATGAGGTTCAGCGTGCTAAGAGTGCCTTTCTTTTTAGAGCCCGCGTATGACCGCGACGAGAGTTTCTCTGAGACCAACCGAGTGCGTCTTGAACGCAAATGGGGAGGCAAGGCCGCGTTCGCAGCGCAGAAACACAGACATCGGTTGAAGGAAAGGGGGCAGGAGGTTGGGATTGAGAAATTCAATTTAGATCGCGTCGCTTCGAACACGCTGAAATCGCACCGGTTAATTCAGTGGATCACGAAAAATCACGGGTGCGCCGTCGCTGAGTCTTTATACAATGACTTGAACCACCGTCACTTCGTGGAGGGTAAGAAGCTGAACGACCTGGAGATGCTCTCTGACGCCGCGGCCAACGTAGGCGTGGATAAGGAAGAGACGACACGTTTTCTTAATTCAGACGAAGGCTTGGAAGAGATCGATGACGCGCAAGACATGTTGCGCGAGATGGGAATCCACTCCATTCCGAATTTCGTTATAGGCGGGAAGGTCGTCGTGTCGGGCGCGGTGCACTCCGAGGAGCTGGTTGGAATTTTCCGGAAACTGGAAGCCACGAGGGAAGGCGCCCCCGGCTCAGCGTTCGCGGATGCGCTGAAAATACCGCCCGAAATGCGAGCCACCACGCTCCCAGCGCCTGAGGCTTAAGTTGATCCATAATAAATAAAAGAAAGTGCGCGCCGATTGGAGACTGTGACGGGTCGCGCCGACTTCGAATCTCGAAGGCTCGGCCCCGATTAAATCTCTACATGTAGGCGACGCGTAACAGTAATATACGAGTGAAAGCTTTATCGTTGTGATTTATTCTCATTACGACGCGCTAGTAGTGTTCCCACCTCACGTCCTCTCTTCTCGCGTCGCATGAATTATTCGGTTCTTAAAGATTAAAAGTCAAACGTGGGCTCCACCTCCATGGCCCAGTTGAACTTTTCCACCAGTGCCCTGGTATACACAGTGGGCGGCGGGACTTCGTGTTGCTTGCACCACGCCACGGTGATCCGCGGGTCGAGGTAGTTGATCTTCGACGTGCCTAGGGACACGGTTTTGAGCTCGTCCTTGACCTTCATCTGCAGCTCCAACTTAGCATGGCGCTCCTTGAGCGTCGCAATCTTCTTCTTGTTCTTGTCGTTCTTCTCCTTCCGCAAAACGCTCATCTCCTTCTCCATGGCTTTCTTCTTCTCCTGCAGCTTCTCCATCTGCGCGTCGTGAGCTTTACTCACTCCCTTCTGGTGGTTGCAAAGCACCGCAACTTCTTTGTTCGCCACGTCGTACGCCGCTTTCTTCGCCGCCACTGTTGCGTTTTTGTCAACCGGCGTGGTTTCCTTCAAAAGCTTGTTCAGCGTGTACGACGCATTGTACGTTCTGAACACCTTGATCGTTAACCCGGGCATCAGCGACTGCAAGTGTTTGTTCACCTTCCCGGGGTCGATCTGGTCGAAGATGTCGGACTCGGGCTTCTTGCCCTTGCAGAACTTCTGTAACGCGTTGAAAACAAGCGGGTCGACTTCGTGTTCCTGGAGGTACCGGATGGAATCCTTACCCAGGAAATCGAGCTTCAACGTGCTTGGAGGCAGGAAATCGAGGTGCCCCACGCGCAACGTACACACCCCCACAGTGTCCGCCAGGTCCTCGTCCTTCTCCCCGCCCGCACGCAGCGCCAGCTTGTCAACCAAGTACGTGGTCACCGCGAGCTGCTGCTCAATAACCGATCCGCTCTTCATCTTCTTGAAGTAATCGCGGCGAATAGCGTCGACCGCGGTCTTTAACTTGCGCGCCTTTTCGTACTTTTGGATGTCGCTCTCCGCTTTGATTGACGAGGTCGCGCCAAACTGCACGTACTTCCAGTCCTTGGTGTTGATTGTGTCGTTCCACCCGCACAGCCAGGTGACTTCGTCGTTGTGAATCACTTGCTTCCACTTGTGACCGGGGAGAGGGGGGGGTACAGGGGCGCCCTTGCCGATGTTGATGATGATGTCCTCGGGCATGATGCGTTTCTTGACCCGTCCCATCTTCGGGTGCTCGCCTCTGCCGCGGAACAATCCAGGCGGCTCCACGCGGTAGTTACCCACCTTCTCCCTTCTGCCGTCAATCACGGCCCAGCAGTACTTCTCCTCCACCAAATCCTTCTCCGCCTTCGCCGCTTTCTTCTCCTCGTTCGTGATGTTCTTGCGCTTCTCGCGCTCCTCCAAGTGGTGCATGTACATCTTGGTGAAGTCGCACTTTTGGAACGAAGTGATGTGTTTGTTCGGCCCGCTCCTCAAAACCTTTTTGAACCCGTCGAAAAAGTTCTTCACAAACACTTCTTTCTGCGCATAATCCGTGTCCTTCATCACCGCGAAGAACGAGGCGACCTCTTCTTCGTGAGGGAGGAGCTTGACGTCGACGCCGTCGTACATCAACGGCACGCAGTGCGGTTCGTACGGCGGGGGAAACACAACGCCGTTGTGCTCCAGCGTCTTCCACATCTTCTTGCCCTTCGTGGAGGCCCTTGAGGAGGTTCCTGAAATACGTTTGGCCTTTTTACGACCCCCAGACACTTTCGGCTTCGACGCCTTGGGTTTGGACCCGCCACTGCTTTTAATCAGACTACCAATCGGCGCGTCGTCGTCGGAATCAGAATCAGCGGGCTTGCGCTTCTTGGGCTTTGACGCAGACTTGGGCTTTGGTTTGGGAGCGCGCGCGGCTAGAGGCACGTCGTCGTCGGAATCGCTGTCGTCGCGCTTAGGCGCGGCTTTCTTCACCAGCTGGGGCATACGGGCACCGAGGGGAACATCATCCTCGCTGTCCGACATCGTGGCGAGGATCATAGTGCGCTCAGTCATGGTGTTAAGCGATCAAGAGGATCGGCGAACTTGATCTGAGCGAATTGCAGGGTTTTTTCACTGCCGCGTCTCTGCGGGGTCGGCGCAGTGGCACGCACAGGCCGCACGCACGCGGTTTTGCAAGACTCGCGCGAACACACCGGTCGGTCCGAAGAACGGAGGATGCGATCGGAAAGAGGCGTTCGCTGGGGAAGCGCTCGTCACTCTAATCGGACTGTTCGTTTGTTTGTCCAATCGCGCTCTTTTCAGACAGGCGCTGACTGGACCCGAGATTCCAGGCATTTATTTGAATCTGCCGCCAAGGTTATGGGATCTGGAAATTAGACCGTCGGAACGAGGAGTCAATTGTTCCAGCCAAAATCGCCGAGAAAACGGCACCGAAGCAACAACGACTCGACACTCGGTTGACGCGCGCCCATATGCGTCATGCCACCACCCGAAGAGGAGGTTCCTCTCGCTGACGACGAGACCTCCCCCGGGAAGGCACTCAAGTCGCTCGAGGCGTTGATCGAGGCGGAACCCGATGGCGTGGACCCCGAAGTCATCGCTACGGCGGATGCTTTACGAGCGTCCATCGGAACGTTGGAGGAACCCTCATTGGATATCGACCCGCCCCCGGGTATCGGCCCTTCCCTTCCCCACCCCCACGTCTCGTCGAAGCGCAAGCGATCGAGTGAGGAACACGTGAAACACGAAAACCCTCCAAAACGAGCCCCTGACAACGACAAGATGCACCCCAACAACGTGTTCGCCGATGGAAACCCCGACTTTTTTCAATTAGCGCAGTGGCACCAACCGTTGAAACCTTACCTGTTAAAAACATCCGACAACAAATCTCACACGATCGACTTTACATCATGGGAAGCTACCTGCGAGCTCAACAGGGCGTTGCTTTCGACGCGTTACGGGGTAACGTATTGGCGAATACCAAAAGGACACCTCGTCCCGCCAATCGCGAACCGCGCAAATTACATTCACTGGATCGAGGACTTGCTAAAACTGTCGAGACCGAAAGAAAGTGAATCCGTTAAAGGTCCAACCATTGCAGGCCTTGACATCGGCGTCGGGGCTAATTGTGTCTATCCGCTGCTAGGCGCGTCTTTAAACGGGTGGCGATTCGTAGGAATCGACGTCACGGACGTCGCCGTGCAATGCGCTCGCGAGAACGTGGAAAATAATGAGGCGATTGCGGACTTGGTGGAAATTCGCGACTCGCGGAGCTTCGACGGGATGAAAGGGTTCACGGAGACGGCCTGTGGCGATAGCTCCATACTTCTTCCCGCCGTCACATACGATGAAATGTTCGCGTTTTGTATGTGTAACCCTCCATTTTTCGAATCCGAAGGCGAAGCGTGTCGTAACGATTCCACAAATTTCGGAGGGAGCGCAAAAGAAGTTTCGTGCCCCGGCGGCGAACAACGATTCCTCGAAACGATTTTCAAAGACAGCTTAGTTCTTACAGATAAAGTACACTGGTTCACCACGATGTGCGGCAAGAAGTCCACCACGAAAACGCTGAAGAAACTTTTGGATAGTGATAAAAAAGTCAAAGCAATAAGGACTACGACTTTTTTTCAGGGGAAAACTGCGCGGTGGGGCGTCGCGTGGAGCTTCTCACCGGACGCGGGGAAAACAAACCAAACCCCGATTAGACGATATATAGGGATTGACGATGAATGCAATAGATAGTAGTATTACACATTCGTTCAACTAGGCTGCTATTTCTTTTTTAGTTTGAAATTTACGGGTAGGTCTTCGTCGCTAAGCGCCCAGTACGGGAACTCTGGATCGTCCGGAGCGGGGGGTTTGTTGAACGAGCGCGCGGCGCCTCGGCGTCGTTTCCGGCCTTTTCCGCCTTTGTCCCGCCCCCACCGGTCCACGCCGATCGCCCACGGCCGTGAGCTTCCCGTCGCGTGCACGTCCGCGCGCCATTCGTTTTCCTCTTGTGGAGTATTACCTATTTCCTCGTTTGGCGGCGACGGTAACTCGTCGCTGCCCACCGGCGGCCGCTCCACCCCAGGCTTCCCCGCTTTGTACGCCGCTTCCTCAGGTGTCCCCACACAGAATTCGTACCCGCTTCTGTTGCTCTTCAGCCACCGCCGCAAATCCTTGCTGCCGGTTTCGCACGTTCCAGGCACAGCTTTCGCACCCGCGATGTGGTCTTCGTACCGGTCGTTTGAGCAAATCATGGCGTTGCGTTCTCGCGCGAATTGTATTATTCGCTTATCGTCCGCGTCTCGCTGTCCTTTCGGTCGTTGTACCGCCACCAGCAAGCCTTTTTCCGTCAACTGCCACAGCACCGTGTTTCGCCACACCCCACTCCCTAAGTAAACAACCTTGCCAGGCACCAGAGTATCCAACGACCCGCCGTCCGCGAGGCCGTGTAAAGGGCCCTCCACGTACGACTGCGGCATGAACGCGATTGGCGAGACGCCCATGTCACGCCACACGTCGGCTTCCAGCGCCAGGGTAAGGCCGCGTGACAGCGGAAGGCGAGTGCGGCACTTAAGCTTGGCGTATAAAGATGCGGAGAAGGTCCACGCTAAGTTCGCGCCGTCAAGAACCACCGTGTCGCATGTCGCGTTGTCAGCGTTCGGGGAATGGGTATCAGCGGCGGCGGCGGTGGTTGACCTTCGTGTTGGACGTTTCGTCCGAAACGAAACAACGGCGAGCGTACCACTCGGCGAGGGCGTGGTCGAAGTGGAAGGGACGGTGACCGCGCTGGACCACGCGCGCGCGGCGTGGGTGGCCATTTCACGCGACGTGGAGTGGACGATGGTATGACCTTGGCTCGTCCCACGTTTTTCTCAGATTAGTTTGCTGACGTGTGACGAGGCAAGTCATCGTCATTATCATGCAAGCAGTGGCGAGTCCCAGGTGTGCGCCGGCGGCGAGACTGGCGGGGCGGCCGGCTACCCGAAGCTCTGCGAACCCCGGCATCTCTCCCTCCCAACCTCGACGATCTCGCTCCTTGACGACCACACATGCTGCTGATGACGACGAGTTCGCGGTGTTCCGATTCACTCTTGGGATCCCAGGTTTCGACGACCAAGACATCCCGCGCGTGGTCGGTCTCCTCGGCGCGTCTTTACTGGTGGCGAATCATCTGTCGAGCTCGAACCCGTCCGACGCACAGGCGCGCACGGAGCTTATCGGTGGTGTCCTGGCCGCCGCGTGCGTGATCGTGCCCGTGCTCGGCCGCCGACTCGACGAGACCGGCGCTGTCGAGGGTGGGACCCTTGACGTGGCGGGTGGCGAGCAGGTGTTTGCGCTGGCGCCCTCCCTCGCCGCGGACGCGGACGCCGCCGCGAACGCGGCGTGGGGCACGTACGCGCTCTTGACGCAGACCAACGCGCAGGGTGCGTTTCTGTGGGTGGATGGCGTAGGCGTGACTTGCGCGCGAGGCAGCGTGCGTTTGCCCACCACAGGGATGTCTCCTCCCGGCGCGGCAGATGCAACGCTCGCGGCGCTCACGGCGTCCGCGACGGCGGCGAAAGGTCTTCGCGACGATACCGGCTCGACGTACCTCCGCGACCGCGGATCGATCGACATAGTGGGAGCCAACACGTGGGGTTTCTTGCCGCCAGGCGTTGAGTCCGTGTTGGTGCAACCCGCAACAGAGGCGGGGGGCAAACAGCGGCTGGTTTTGATGTCCTCGCGGCCGCGCGCGTTCAACGCAAAGCAAAGAGCGTGGGCCGCGGCGCTGGCGAATAAACTCGCGTCAGGGGAGACGGTATAGGGTCAGGGACAGACAGTGTAGGGTAATAGTAATAGGTACATCATAGTATAACATTCATTGTATCACACAAAACGCAATGGATTCCTTTACTCACCAAACTACTCACGCGTCTACGTCGTCGAACTGCGCGTCGATTTCCGCAAAGTGGTCGAAAAACGCGGTGAAGTGCTTGGCGCAGATGTCGATATCTTCGGTGCCGCACATCTCCCGAATGGAATGCATGCTGAGTTGCGGTACGCCAACATCCACGGTCCGAATCCCGAGGTTTGTGCTTAAAATAGGACCGATCGTCGACCCGCACCCCATGTCGTTGCGCACCACGAAATCCTGCGTCGGGATGTTCTCTGCGGCCGCGCATTCGCGGAACAACGTCGCCGTCACCGCCGTCGTGGCGTACCGCTGGTTCGCGTTGTGCTTCACCACCACGCCTTTGTGCATTTTGGGCTGGTGGTTCTGATCGTGTTTGTCCATGTAATTAGGGTGTAACGCGTGTGCCATATCAGCGGAGACAAGAAAACTGTTACGAGCGGTGCGTTCGGCTAAACCTTCGCCCTTTTTGTCGCCGCAAAGCGCGTTGATTGTTCTGTGTACGGCGTCCGCCACGACGGTGCCGCCGGCGCCCGCGGTGCTATCGCTACCGACCTCTTCGTTATCGAACAACGCAATCATACGAACACCAGTTTCGTTCTCAAGCGATCCACCACCACCCGCATCTAACAACGCTTTCAACGCGCAGAACGACGAGGCTAAATTATCAAGCCTTCCGCTGTAAATGAACTCCCTCGCCGCGCCGCCGATGACGCTCGGCTGGGTATCGCAAACCTCCAACTCGAAATCAACAATCTCGTGCGGGTCGCAGTTCAGCTCTTCCGCTAACACGGCGAGCAACAGAGGGTGGTGGTTGGGTTTCTTTTCCTCCTTATTCTTGTCCTTACCGTCTTCCTTAACCGTCTCTTGGTTCAGCTCGCCTTTAATCGCGGTGCTTAGCAACGGCGCTAAGTGCGTCTCCGTGTTTGGCTTAAACCCGCTCGTGTTAATTTCGCGGTCCAGGTGTATCGCCAACGTCGGGATGCGAATAATGGGTCTGTCAACTTGCACTAATTCGTGCGTCGTACGGCCGTTGTTTTTGCCTCGTCTTAACAACACTCGCCCGGCGACGGACAAGTCCCGGTCGAACCAGGTGTGCCACAACCCTCCGCCGTAGGTCTGGACGCCGACGCCGAGAAACCCGCCTTTGGAAACCGCGCTCACGGGTTTCAACTTTGGACACGGCGAATCCGTGTGCGCGCCGATGATGTTGAACCCGTTCCCTGGCACGTATTTCTCACCCACCGCGAACGCCACGATGCTGCTCATGTTTCGGGTGAAGAAATATTTACCCCCTGGCTTTAAATCCCACTCGTCGCGCTCGGAAAGCTTGGTGTACCCGGCTTCCGTTAACATCCGCGCCGACGTATCGGTGGCGTGAAACGAGGTCCACGATTTGTTCAGGTAATCAACCAGCTCCTCCGCCGCGGTGGGTACGTCGCTCGGCACGACGGAGGCTAACACTCTGGGGGACGACGAGGCCGCGGACCGCGTGGAGACCGAGGAGAAACGAGTTGTGTTCGGCAGCCGAAACAGAAAGGGGGAACCCGGCGGGCAACACTCGCAGTCGTACCCCATGTCGGAGGGCGTTTTGGGTGTCGTCGCTGAAGCAACCGCGGTGCGTCGCACCACGCTGGCGCGGCGCAGCGTGCCAGAGGAGCTGGTGAAGCTCCTGCGAAGCAACACCTTGGAGCTCATGCTCATCGCGCCCATGCTGAACATCGCTGCTCTGGTCACCCGGGTATCGGTGAAGCGCGGAACTGAATGACCTAGATGCACTTTTTCACACGCGACACGTCTCGATCGGTCCGAGAAAAATAACACGTCTCCGAAATCGTTGCAGAAACCTGACTGAAACGCTGTTAGGTTGGGATGTGGGCGATGGAAGAATGTGACTGCTCGCGTGTTGTGCGATCCAAGGAAATCTCATACCTATGAGGTTTGTGGTATGTTTTACATACCGGTTTTCTTGGACATAACGAAATTCCAAGAAATGTATATGGAATAAACAA
>MDSY01127769.1_pt1 | contig 17220 bp, 3 predicted proteins | sample 811131 | NCBI WGS metagenome assembly MDSY01 (sample SAMN05326643, study PRJNA326480) | marine metagenome | isolation source: seawater | place: Atlantic Ocean: South West | collected 2010
GGAAAAATTAATGTTTCGGACCTGACGAAAGGAATCTACTCTTTGAAAATTCAAACAAGAGATCATCTCATTTCTAAGAAGTTGATCATCGCTGACTAATACATCGCTTTTTTTTGCGTCGTCCAGACCGCCAACAAATGTCACTAAGCCCCGTATATCCTCGGATTTCGGGGCTTCTTGTTGCCCGTGTGTTTACCAGTGTGCTTACATTTATGAACAGGGCGGAGAGATTTATCTGGTGTTTTTATCCAGTTCTAAGGCTTAAATCAGTCTTTATTCTCAAACCGGGGCTGATTGGCGTCAAAATAAAATTAGTCGAAATTATAGTGAAGAACTGGAGTTAATACGTTCTAAACTAGTTTTTTAAGATTTACGGAAATATTTTTTAGTCGTTGATAAATGAATTTTGAAGTTATTTTTATACTTATTCGTCGAAATTAAAGGGAGGTTTTTGTATTTTTGTGACGTAAACTTTTTCAGATGAATCTTACGAATCCGACTTTCACCAAAGTCATCATTACTTTATTGATGACAATTGGTTCGTTGTCCGCGGGTCTAGGCCAGACATGGTACGAGTCTCAGGAGGCTTGTGACAACAATTGCAATGGGCCTCAATGCACAAAGTATTATTTCGACATCGATGGTGATGGTTATGGCGTGGATGATCCCGGAACAAATAAATGGTTTTGTGGTGCACCTGCAGGCGATGATATCTCAACGTTGCTTGTGCTCAACGAAGGTGATCTTTGGCCTTTCGACGACAAGAAGGCATTTCAGAACGATTTGGTAGGAGGATGCTTGGACTACGAAGCCTGCAACTATAATTCGACTGCCACTGCGCAGGACGGATCCTGTGTTTTTCCAAAAGAATGCCAGTCATGTTCGACTGATGCTGTTACTGGAGCAAAACTTGTTGACGGCACAGGATCCGTGCTGGTTTCTACCTACCCTGACTTCACATCGCCATGTGACTGTGGTCCTTTCGATAATCTTGGCAATACTTCTTGGCCCGATGCGAAATATCTGGATCTTCTTGGGAACTGCATATCTGTAGATGACCCAGCCTTCTGCACTGTAGACATTGATGGAGACGGAGTATGTGATGAAGACAGTAATGGTGAAGAGGCAGACGCCTGCACAGATTCGCCTACATCAGTATTAGACGATTGCATCAATTGTTATGATCCTGCTGCAAATGAAGTAGGTGTACGATTTTACGTGGACACAAATGAAAACGGAACTTTAGACGCTGGAGAGAATACTCCGTGTTACCAGAACACAGATTGGTGTATAGACCAAAACGATAATTGTAATTGTCAGGAAGCCCAACTTTCACAATGTGGGGTCTGTGGAGGCGAGGAGCTCGAGACAGGATATGATTGTGATGGGGAAATCACTTGTGCTGACTCAAATGCAGACGACATCTGCGATGATCAACAGACTTTCGGATGTGCTGATGCAACCAATTGTAATTATGACCCTTCAGCCGATTTTCAAGATCCTTCGTATTGTCTAACCGTAGACGTCTGCGGTGTTTGCGGGGGGGCGGGCATCCCAACGGACGGCTGTGTGGATGTCGACCCATATAACTGCTATTTTTTTCCTGAAGATTTTCACGATTGTAGCGGTCCAATCAATGATGTAAATACAAATAATATTGCCGACGAATTAGAGATTTCTGGTTGCATGGACTCAGGTGCGTGCAATTATGACCCAGACGCGGTGTTATCAGATGTTTGCTTTACTCGAGACGCTTTGGATCAATGTTTTACTGTTGACGACCCTGATCGTTGTACTGCAGATGCTGACAACGATGGTATATGTGACGATAACGGCAATGATCCATGTGTTGGGGATTTAGATGCTTGCGGCGTATGTAATGGTACTGGAATTCCAGCGGGAGATTGCGATTGCAATGGTAATGACTTAGACGAGGTAAATGTGTGTGGAGGAAATTGTGTTGCAGATGTTGATGCTGATGGAATATGTGATGAAGATGCTGATGGAAATATCATTGATACGTTTATATGCACTGGAGTTGCAGACGCTGTAGGTGTTTGCGATGGCAGTTGTCAAGAAGACGCTGATGGGGATGGAATTTGTGATGACAATGGAAATGATACGTGCATTGGAGTGATTGATGTATGTAATGTGTGCAATGGCACTGGAGTCCCAGCAGGAGACTGCGATTGCGATGGTAATCAGATAGATGACATGGGAATTTGTGGCGGTGCCTGCCAAATAGATGCTGATAACGATGGTATATGTGACGATAACGGCAATGATACATGTGTTGGGGATTTAGATGATTGCGGTGTTTGTAACGGAAGCAGTGTGAATGGTCAATTTCCAAATGGAGGTTGCGATTGCAATGGTAACGTTGAAGATGAAATTGGAGTGTGTGGCGGAAACTGTATACAGGATACCGACGATGATGGTATTTGTGATTTAGATTTGAATGGAAATTCTCTTGACACTTGCGTAGGGGAGGTTGATGAATGCGGTGTTTGTAATGGTCAGGGCCCGCTCGACTGCGGATGTGGACCTATTCAAATCGGTGAATGTGATTGTGATGGAAATCGCGAAGACGAGTGCGGTGTGTGTGGAGGAAGTGGACGGCTTCCGGGTCGTGGCTGTCCTGACCCTAACATTCCAGGCCACCTTGGCGACTGTTTAATTGACACAGATAATGATGGAATCTGTGATTTCGATGATCCAATCGTTTTAGAAAGAATTTACAATTATGAAGAAGCTGCGGATAATAAAATAACGCTTGACTCACCTCCGATTGACACGAAGGATGCGTATGATCAATTAGTGTCTTTGCACGAACGCATGAACCTCAATTTGAATGAGGGCTCACCGACAGGGACTTCAAATAATCTGACGGTGGAGGATAACCTAAATAGCAATGGGACTTTGACGGTTTCAGACGTGACAACGCTGGAATCGGATGTTATAGTCAACGGTTTTGTTCAAGTTGACTACAATGCGAATATTGCGGGTAACCTTACTGTAGAAGGTATACAATTCAGCAATGGTGGTATACAGACTTCGTCCATAATCAATTCCGGGAGCATGAGTGTGGGTGCCTTACTTGATGTTGAAGGCACAGCCACTGTGGAATCTGTTGCTCAACTAGCCCAAACCGGTGTTGGCGGCGATTTCTATATTCATAATGGCTTGACGCAATCGAACGAAATTTCAACCGGTATTGAAGATGTGAATTTTTCAGTTATATCCAAAACTGGTAACGTTCGAAGTGCTGGTAGCTGGGATTCTGACGCTGATGTGCAGATAGAAGGCAAAGGAACCTTTAATGGTATGAATTCTGACGATCGATCCGAACTTGGTAACTTAACCATGGATGGCAGCCTTGACTTGAATTCTTCTGCTGATTTTATGAGCCATCTGCGAGTCAACGGGAACAAATTCACGGTAGAACCTTCCGGCACAACAAGGATTGCTGGTAACTTACAAGTGGGAACGCATACGAATGTAGATGGCTTCGCTCATATCCAGGGTGATATGACAGTAGCCGGAACGTTTTTTGCGAATGGAGGAGTACAGACGACTAGTGTTACCATGGATGGAGACTTGTCGGTCGGTCAAGACACGAATTTTGGCAAAGATTTCCGCGCTGATGGTTCTACGACTTCTAGTGGAGGTATGAATGCCGGTGGAAACTTTACTATTTATAACGGTCTTTCTGAGACCAATTCGAAATTTAATGTTTCGAATGCTACTGAAAATGTGACATTATCTGGGAGCCTTTCAGGAGAGAATTTGAACGTAAGAGCGGATGCAGAATTTAGCAAGAGTTTGACTGGAACTACCAGTTTGACGGTACACGGAAACACTACATCTGGTAATTTGGAAATAGCCGGGACAGCGACACTTTTGGGTGGTTCTACTGTTAATATCAATGGTACTGGACAAGCAGCTAGTTTGACGCTTCAAAATGATTTAACCACGAATGGCTTAGCAACTTTGGGTTCATTGAGCAATTCAGGAACCTTGACCACACATGGTGAATTAAAGACTGAAAGGGGATTAGTTCTTTCGGGTAACAGTCCTACGGAGTCAGGCACTGTTGCCTCCTTCACGAACTTGCACGCTAATGGCCATGGATTGAAAATTCAGCTAGGAAAATCGAAGCCTGATATCAACAACAATTACGTTGAGTTTAACAACAATGCGGGCACTTCACTTGGCAGGATTCGAGGCGAAACTACCGCTAGTAGCGAGCTAGCGAGAAATAATTTTTATCAGGCCGACAAAGCGGATATGGAATCGAGTATGGGAATGGCGAAATTTGAACGGACGTTGGCCGCTGTTGCACAAGGAACTGCGATCGCGAATACGACCATGGCTGCTGCTGAGATTGTTGCAGCTTCCATTTCGTTTACAGGGTGTTTTGGATTCGGTGTATGCGCAACGATGCCAATTGCTTCATTCATCGCAGTTGCCATTGCCAACGCTGTAACAGCTGGTGTTGGTCAGGCTGACGCTAGTATCCAATATAACCAGGCAGAGAGTAACTATACTGACGCACTCGCTATTGAGGCGATGTTCTACTCCAATGCTCTGGACGGTGACAGATTCGACGTTAGCGGTACCAAAGTCGGTGTGACTTTCGAGTCGGGTTCTGCAGATTATGCTGAATGGATGCCAAAAAAGACCCAATCACAGGAATTCTTCCCTGGACAGATTGTTGGCGTGCACAAGGGAGAAATTTCGCTGAATACAAATTTTGCTGATCACCTGTTTGTTATCTCTACTCAGCCTATCGTTCTGGGTAACACGCCCGAAAAAAATGCAGAAGACTACGAAAAATGTGCTTTTCTGGGACAGGTTCCAACCATGGTTGTTGGAATTGTAAATTCTGGAGATTACATACTTTCAAGTGGCAATGATGATGGGTTTGGAATTGCAACCAGTCCTGGTAAGTTAAAAGCGAGTGATTTGCGGCATCTTGTCGGAGTCGCATGGGAAAGCGGATTTTCACCGGAATTTAATCTTGTGAATGTCGCAGTAGGGCTGAATGATGCAATTGATATCGTCAGCGCTAATCTTGAATCAAGGTTAATCGCTGTAGAGAAGGAAGCTGCGGGTTTGGAGGACCTGATATTTTCTCAATTAAAAGATGAAGGATTGTCATTATATCGTGCACAGCAGGCAGGTCTTGCTCCAAAACTGATTTTGCCCGATTACTTGGTTAAAAATGATCCGCCAGATGCTTCAAATGTTGATTCATGGTCTATGCCAAACTCAAGCGATTATGTCGTTCATGAAATAACAGCTGAGGCGATGGAATATGCTTGGCCGATAGCACTGAAGAGCGCAAAATCTTTTGGAATTAAAACTAAGCAAAGTCCTACCTGGACGAAGCTAAAGCGGGATGATGAGTTCAGAGCTGAGTTTTTGGAAGAGATTCGACAGTCAATTAATAAACACAATCTCGAAGCTGTAGCGGAGCTTGATGAATTAGCTGAGAGAGAGGTCATCTCAGTCATTGCCGGTGCTGACTTCGTGTATTCTAAAAGAGGGGATTCCAATAAATCAAAGCAATCCTCAAAGAAGCAACAGAAATAATGAAAAGTTTAACTACACTCGTCGCATTCTGTTTCATCTTTTGCTCTAGTTGGGCACAGGATTGTTCAGATGTCCCAAATTGCGATTCGCCCACGACCTATTTCCTCGACATTGACGGAGATGGAGTGGGTGTGGATTTTGAAGAAACGAATTATACGTGTTGCTGTTGCACCCCATCGGAAATGTTTGTTCTCTTGGCTGGCGACCCTAATCCGCAGGATCCAAAGATTGTCGGAGAAGGTAATGTGGTCCAAGGCTGTACGAATTACGAGGCTTGTAATTACGACGTGACTGCGAATAGAAATAATAATACATGTGTTTTTCCAAAGGCTTGTCAAGCTTGTGCATTGGATGTTAACGGCGATAAGATCGTGGATGGTTCAGGCCAAATAACAATTTCGGATTTTCCGGAAAGCGGCACTATAGATGCCAACAACCAAGATAATTTCGACCCTTGTGATTGCGAGGAACAATCAGACGGCTCTTATGTCAAGTTTTACAATGATGCAACCGAAACATGCCGAAAGCTCACGGATCCAGATTTTTGCGAACAGAATGCAGACGGCGATAACAAATGTGATGTGGATGCCAATGGAGTGACTATTGATAAATGCCTTGCGAATTCGACCGATGTGGAGGATGACTGTGGTAATTGCGTGACACCAAATTCCCCTGCAGAAAAATTGTATATGACTGATGAGAATGAGAATGGTGTAATTGATAACAACGAGACGACACCCTGCTCACCTGGAACAGAAGACTGCCTTTTAACGAATACTGCAGGACATTGTAACTGCGATGATGAAATCTTTGATAATTGTGGAGTGTGCGCCGGTGATAACGCTCCTACAGGATACAATTGTGATGGCACTTGCATCGATGTACTCCCTGACAATGGAGTTTGTGACTTCGCTGAAATAGATGGTTGCATGATTGTGGGCTCATGCAATTACAATCCTGAGGCGACAGTTACAGTTGATGCTTCTTGTCTGTCTTTCGATGATTGCGGTGTGTGCGACGGACCTGGCGTCCCGACGGGAGCCTGCTTGGATGATGACCCAACTAAATGTTACTATTTTCCTGAAGAGTTTTACGATTGTTCAGGTCCTATCACTGATGTTGATGAAAATAATATTCCTGATGAGTTAGATGTCGATGGTTGTATGGATGCGACAGCATGCAATTATCTCCCAAATGCTACCACAGAACTTGACAATGCGTGCATTTTAAAAGATGAACTGAATGTGTGCGGAGGCAATTGTTTGAATGATTCTGACGACGATGGCATTTGTGATCTCGACACCAATGGAATATCCATTGACACTTGTGACGGATCTCTTGATGAATGTGGAGATTGTGAAGGTGGCAAGACATTCACGCTTTCAGATGGAACTCCATGTGTCCCTGGTACACCAGGATGTATAACAGCTGACGGTCATTGCGACTGCAATGGCTCTGTATTTGATGTGGTAAATTCTTGCGGAGGAAACTGCATAGCAGATGCTGATAATGACGGAATATGTGATGAGGATTTAGATGGGAATTTCCCCGATAGAGATGTGTGCGTGAGCGGAGTTTATGACGTGTTAAACAACTGTATCGAAGAAGGAGAAGATCCTTGCACTGAAGATTCTGATGGGGATGGTTATTGTGACCATGATACAAATAATGATGGTTTGAGTGAAGACCCTTGTCCAAATGATCCTGATAACATCAGAGACGTTTGTGGAGTATGCAATGGTCCCGGCATACCTGATGGTGATTGTGATTGCAATGGAAGCCAGCCTGATGAAGTCGATGTTTGTGGCGGAAATTGTCTGGCGGACGATGATGACGATGGCATTTGCGATTTAGATTCAAATGGCAATTCTGCTGATGATTGTTATACTGGAAGTGGACTAATGGATGATTGTGGAGTGTGCGATGGCAGTTCATATTTCACTCTGACCAATGGTGATCAATGCGACCCCGGAACACCAGGATGTACAAATCCAGCTGGCGAGTGCAATTGCGAAGGAGACACCATGGATATAATCGGTGTGTGCGGAGGAACTTGCACTACGGATGACGATTCAGATGGCATTTGCGATAGTGTAGACGAGTGCGTTGGAACATATGATGACTGCGGGGTATGTAACGGCACTACCATTTTCACACATTCTGGCACAGGATTACCGTGTGAAGTTGGTACACCGGGTTGTGTAAATAATGAAGGAGAGTGTGATTGCAATCAGAATGTTTTCGATGATTGTGATGTCTGTGGAGGTAACGGAATTCCAGACGGTGCGTGTGATTGCGATGGTAACAAACCGCCATTTGGATATGATTGCAATGACAACTGCTTGAACGATACTAACAGTAATAATATCTGTGATGAACTTGAGGAAATGGAAATTACTCAAGTCCTAGACCTTAATGTAAATACGGATTCAACTGAATTTGCTATGTACTTTGATCACGTGCTCATGCAGCAGGCATTGGACTCATTCGAGTATCGCCATAACCTGATGGTCGAAAACTTGGATGATTTGTCATTGACAGGTCATACTATGAATGTCACAATTGAAAAGAGCATTGCCGGTAAGGGCATTTTGAATGTGAAAGGTTTGAGCACGTTTAACAAAAACATGCACATGAAATCATCATTAAACCTTTCAAGAAATATGCATGTTACAGGGAGTCTGACTGTGAATGGCTCAACCTTATCGCGAAGCGGATTAATAACTTCTAATATGTCCGTTGCGGGCAATGCATTAGTAGGAGGAAAAGTTGCTGTGGGTGCAGGCTTATTTTCATTCGGTCGGACAGAGCTAAAAAAGCGTCTTGATATAAGTGATGATTTCACAGTCTTCAAAAGACCTGGCGCAGCAACAGATACGGCATTTGCAGTAGAAGCTAGCTCCGGTGATGTCTTAATGAGAGGTAATCTCATCGTGCATTCAGATCTGAATATTGAGGGCTACTCTGAGTTAGATCGTCTTATAGTTTCGGATTTAGCCTTACTAGATAACGCGTTAGTAGATGGTCAGTTTCGTGTTAACGGTAATGCCGATCTCTTGGGAAGTATTGAAGTAGGTGAGGGAGTTTTTACCGTAAATTCTATTACCGGAAATACCGCGATTGAGCGTGATTTTAATATTGGCCGTAATCTCTTCGTTCATGGAAACACGGTCGTTCAAGGCAAGGCGACTATAGGAGGAACAACATTTGCAAATGGTGGAATTGAAACCTCTTGGCTTAAAGTTTTGGGAGACATGAATGTAGCGGGGGAAGGGCGTGTTGGATTAAATATGAGCGTTGGAGACGGAATTAACGTGTACAAGAACACTGGAGTCAATGCAAACTTTGAAGTTGTAGGCTCTCAGCAATCCCCAGTATTTAAAATCTTTTCTGCTACGGGTAATGCTGAATCAGCAGGAAATATTGATGTCAATTCGTTGATGGCAAGGGAATCATCCTCGATTGATGCTAGCATCGAAATTCAAGGCAATTTAAACACGCTTGGAACTATTGATTACGGTCAAAACATTACTGTCGGTGCTGATGCTACACATCGAATCAACTTGGAAACTGCCGTATTCGGTTCTTCTCTTTCATCTTCTGGACAACTGATTACTGCAGGCACTTTCAAAACTACAGGAGCCGTTACGACAAAGGATGCTTCAATCACCGGGGGTAAAACTACTCTGGAGGGCCAAGTAACAATTGATTCGAATTCTGAAGGGAATAGATTAAACTTGATTGCAAACCGTGGGGGATATGCCGCAGTATTCGAAAACACGAATGCCAGTGGTCATGGAATTCTATTGAAAACCGGATACACTGACCTCAATACATCTACGAACTTTGCAGCCTTCGAAAACAGCGCTGGCGTTGTTATGGGAAGAATTGAAGGAAATTCTATAAATGACTGGTACGGAGATGGTGATTATGTTTATACGAGGCAAGGGTTCAATTCAGACAAAAAGCAGTCTGAATGGGCATTGGGAAATGCAATTTTCAGCACTGTTATCGCTACCTGTGAAATGGTATCCGCTGGTGCGGACATCGGCGGTGAGAGTTCGGCAGTTTCTACTTGTGCTGGAAATGGTGTGTGCGTCTCAGTTCCTGTGCCTTCCTTGATCGCACTTTCGATCGCTAACATGGTTTTGGCAGTAGTGAATTTTGGGGAAGCTGTAGCCGGAACAGTTGCTGCTGGAATTGAAGTGAGCAATGTTCATGCCGCATGGAATAAGTTCAGCAACGCTGTGAACAGTTCATTGCAAAATGATATGGGCGTGACATACCAGTCTGGTGCGGGTGACTATGCTGAGTGGTTGCCTAAGGATAAACCAAGTGACAAGTTCGAATGCGGACAGGTAGTTGGAGTTCGCCAAGGAAGGATTTCTCTGAATACAGAAAATGCTGATCACGTTTTTGTTATTTCGACCCTACCTGTGGTGCTTGGAAACGTGCCGGAAAGCATTGTAGACTATGAAAAAGTCGCTTTTCTTGGTCAAGTCCCAGTTAACGTAATTGGTCAGGTGAACTATGGAGATTTTATCGTCGCCAGTGATAATTCAGATGGAATTGCGATTGCAAAAAGAGAATATGACTTGACTAGTTCGGACTTTCCTAATGTAATTGGTGTCGCTTGGGAGGAATCAAAATCTCCAAAATTGAAGAAGATAAATACAGCCATAGGGATGAATTATGGGCTGGCCAAGGCGGCTGAGGCGATTGAGGATCAAGTTGAACGTGCGGAACGAAAAACTTCGGCACTGAAAGAAATAGCTTTCTCATTAATGAAGGGAGAGAAACCAGAGGTAGATGTTATGTATCAAGCTGGCCTTATGCCTCCAATCATCGGCGAAATCGAAAATATCGGTAGTACAAATTCGGAATCATCTGTATTGGACGATTTTGTCGTGTTTGAGATTACAGATGATGGGATGGAGTTCGCGTTTGAAAAAGCTATGGAGCAAGCCCAAATTGACAATTTGAGTGAAGGCCATCAAAGAGCGTGGGAAATCATGGCTGAAAATGATGATATCAGAAATCAGTTCTTAAATACACTGAAAGCAAGGATTGATCACATGAATCGCAAGGTGTTAATCAAGATGGCCAATTATTATGGTAGTCCTGGTGTTAGAATGATGCCTGCCTCTGAGCTAGTTAGTGCCCAAAGAGGGTCGAATAACAATACAATAAACGAGCAATAATCATGAAAAAGCTTACACTTCTTTTAGCCTCTTTGGCTGTTGTGCTCACTTTTCATGGTCAGGATGAGTGTGGCCAAGATTGTCCGGGAGGACCAACCCATCCATACTACCTTGATCTTGATGGTGATGGTGTTGGGGTTGACGATCCTGCAACGAATATCGTTTGTTGTAATGCAAGTGCTCCCGCAATGTATTCAGACGTTGCAGGTGATTTGTGCCCCAACGACGTCAGACAACATATTAATCCATCTTGTTCTTGTGGAGAGGTTTGTGAAGCAGACGTCGTCAAGGGTTGTACCGAACCTGGAGCATGCAATTATATGAGTGCTGCAAATCGTAATAATGGTTCATGTCAATTCGTGGAGTCGTGCCAAACATGCGCTACCGACGAAAATGGGGTAATTCCAACTGATGGGTCTGGAATCGTAAATGTTTCGGAATATCCAGATACAGATCACCCTTGTACTTGTAATTTGGTTGATGGTGTTGTAGTATATTTTTACAAGGATATCAGGGGTCAATGTGTTGATCCTACTTCTTCAGAGTATTGTACATCAGATCTGGACGATGACGGTATTTGCGACAACGTTGATGAATGTCCAAATGGCGCTAATGTCCAAAAAGACGCCTGTGGAGAGTGCGGCGGGACAGGTGTCGATGTCGATGGGGACGGTATTTGCGACAACGTTGATGCCTGCACGGACACCGCTGCTTGCAACTACATAGGAGCCTCTGAGGTAGAATTTAATAACACTTGCAAATATCTAGATGCATGTGATGTATGCGGTGGAACTGGAACAGATAATAACAATAATGATATCTGTGATGCGGATGAAATCACTGGCTGCATGACCTCAGGATCGTGCAACTATGACCCAGATGCGACAATAGCAGGTCAGTGTTTTAATGACGAGGACGTTTGCGGTGTGTGCGGCGGGACTGGCATCCCAGATGATGCCTGTGACGATCCTTCTTCAGATAATTGCTACTATTATCCAGAAGAATACCGTGACTGTGCTGGTAATTGTCTTGCTGACAACGATGGAGATTTGATATGTGACGAAGACGAGGTGCTCGGTTGCGATGATCTTACGGCATGTAATTTTAATTCTGACGCCACTGATGATGATGACTCCTGCATCTACAAGGATATCACCGGTATTTGCGGTGGAGGTTGTTCTGCAGATGCCGATGGGGATGGAATTTGTGATGATAATGGAAATGATTCATGTATAGGAGTGGTTGATGAGTGCGGTGTTTGTAACGGCATTGGAATACCGGTAGGAGACTGTAACTGCTTTGGGAATCAGCTTGATGTGCTCGGTAATTGTTTATCCGAAGATGACCCGTCATTTTGTGATACAGATTTGGATGGAGATGGCATATGCGATGTTGATGCCGATGGAAATCAAGTCGATGACTGTACCACAGGAGCGTATGACGCTATTGGCAATTGTGGCGGTAATTGCCTGGAGGATAATGATAACGATGGTATTTGCGATCTAGATACGGATGGAAATTCTGAAGATGATTGCGAAGGTGTTATTGACGAATGCAATGTTTGTGCTGGACCTGGATTGCCTGAAGGGAAATGCGATTGTCAGGGAAATGAATTGGATGAAATTGGGGTGTGTGGCGGAAACTGTATACAGGATACCGACGATGATGGTATTTGTGATTTAGATTCAGACGGCAATTTTATTGATGATTGTGCAGGCATCTTAGATGATTGCGGTGTTTGTAACGGAAGCAGTGTGAATGGCCAATTTCCAAATGGACATTGCGACTGTTTCGGAAATCAACTTGACGCAATTGGCGTTTGTGGCGGAAACTGCGAGGTAGACGTGGATGGTGATGGTCTTTGTGACTTGGATTCGAATGGTGTTTCCCATGACAGTTGCACAGAGGGTACCGGAATTGTCGACGAGTGCGGCGTTTGTGATGGTGCAGGTTCATTAGAAGGCTGCGGTTGCACTGCAAGTTTAGCTGGCTTCTGTGATTGCGAAAAGAATGTCAAGGACGAATGTGGTGTGTGCGGTGGACCAGGACCTGATTTTGGGTATGACTGCGATGGAAACTGTTTGAGCGACACGAACGGTAACAACATCTGCGATGCACTAGAAGAAATTGGAATTGAATCAAGATTGGTTGTACATGTTGACCAAACTGGCGGTTTAGTCTCGAGCATTAATCCATTTGTTGTCCAAAGAACCAATGATAGTCTTGAGTTTCTCATGCGCTTGGCAATTCAGAACCTAGACGATGCTTCTTTAACAGGATCGTCAGAAAACCTTACGATAGAGCAGCGTATCACTAGTAAAGGTGAGATGAGGATTGAAGGAGCAGCCACATTTAATTCGGATGTCAACATGATGAGTAATTTGACCATTAATGGCAATGCAGTTATCAGTGGAGATGCAGATATCCAAGGCACAACTTTCAATCTTGGTGGTACTATGACATCGAATCTAGAAATGGAGGAAGACGTAATTGTAGGCGAGAATTTATCTGTACTAGGTGAACTTGACGTTGCCGGTGAAACAAGAGTCAAGGATAAGCTAAACCTTGTTGGAGATTTCCTAATCCATCCGGGCGTCGTTAACGATGAATTAAACGATCAAAAGACCTTTGAAATTCATACGGCAACGGGTGAAACTGAAGTTGCAGGCAGAATTCAGGTCAATGGCGGATTGGATGTTGATGGTATTTCAACGTTTGGAAGAATCGACGTAACAGGGCCAACGCAATTGGACATGGTCACTGTCAATAACGTATTCGACTTAAATGCGAACTCGAATATTCAAGGGCATTTGCGTGTGAATGATGATGCATTTGTTGTTAGTGTGGAGTCTAAAAATGCCACAATCGGAGCAAATGGCGATTTACATGTGATGGGAGATTTAATTATGCAAGGTGACATTGATATCGCGGGCTCATGCACGATTGAAGGAGTTACTTTTGCGAATGGAGGCATGGAAACTACCTCTATGACTATGAGTGGAGACCTCGATGTTGGTGGAAACGCCACGACAGGCTGGGATCTTAACGTTTATGGCAATGGTAGCTTCGGCAACGGACTTTCTATTGGAGATGATTTGAAGATATATAGCGGGAGTAGCGCTACCTGGAATACTGAAGCAGGAAATCCTGCCAACTTTAATGAACCAATTCTTTTTTCTGCTTAAAAGTCAACTGGAGACGTTTATGCAAAATCCGAGCTTGATGCAAAATCAGTCGCTTTGTCGGGTCTGGGCACATTCCAAGATGACGTGAAAATTGGTCATTCGGTTAGAGGCTCCTCTTCCGTTGAGCTAAAAGGTAATTTGACAGTTTCTGGCAACAGCACCTTCTCTGGTGCTGCAACTATAAAAAACATAAACGCGAATCAATTTGAAGTCACAGGTCAAACTACAGCAAATAAAGGAGCGACAAATTTCTCGAATGGATTAACTGTATCAGGTATTACTTCTGCACCTGGGTTGCAAATAGGATCATCGGGGAACGCAGTCAGTGCTTTCTTACATGTAAAAAATGACAGAGGATATGCGGCGTCGTTCTACAACAAAAATGGTGGTATTGAGCAAGGAAACATTTCGATTAAACTAGGTTCTGCACTTCCAGGTAATAACCGTAAATACATGTCGTTTCAAAACTCACTTGGAAATGAAATGGGTAGAATTGAGGGTGTCACGATGGGGCATGATGGATCAAACAATCAATGGCTAGATGACGGAGATTATACTCTTGAACAGAAATCAATTGCACTAGATAAAAAGACAGCAAATCAGGGTCGGCAGAATGCTATTATGGGCTCTGTAAATGCGGGCATAGATCTGGCATTAGCCATTGCTGAGCTTGCCGCTGATGCTACTGCAGTTACAGGCTGCGCTGGTATAGTGTTTTATGGTCCATTCCCTGCGCCTTTCTTTGCGGCCTGTGCACCTGCACCCTCCAGAAGTATAGCCGATGCAGTTCCCTTAGTTCTTGCCATCGCAAATATGGTTTCTGCTGGATTTCAGATTGGCGAAGCAGAAATCGTCATTGACGAGGTGAACAGCATGAATATGAAATTTACCACTATGATCAATGGTGATATGAACACATTGAACAATTCAGGCCAAGAGATAAATGCGAGTTCGGTCCATACAAAAGTCGGTGTAACCTATCAGTCGGGATCTGCAGATTATGCAGAGTGGCTCCCAAAAATGAATGAGTTTGAAGATTTTGAACCTGGACAAATCGTTGGGATAAAAAATGGCGCAATTTCCTTAAATACCGATGGTGCCGATAAGCTCTTTGTTATTTCAACCCAACCTGCAGTTTTAGGTAATATGCCGAAGAGTAGTAATGACACGCATGAAATGACTGCATTCTTAGGACAAGTACCTGTCCGGGTTTTGGGGTCGGTAAATGTCGGTGATTATATTGTCGCCAGCGGACTCAATGATGGCAACGCGATAGCCTTAAATCCAGTAAATCTCACCGCTCAGAACTTAAGTCGTGTCATAGGAGTGGCGTGGGAGTCAGGGCGAAGATTTTCAAGAAATATTGTGAACTGTTCTATCGGCTTACCTAAAGCCTCGGCAAAAGTCTGTAGTGATTTGTACGATCGAGCCAATGCTATAGAGAGCACCACAGATGCATTGGAAAATATGATTTTGGCTTGGGCCAGCAATGGTGAGGATGATGCTTCAATGAATGATGCTTTGTCATCAGGTATGATTCCTTCCTTCCTTCCTCCAACTCCATTGGAGGTTGATTTCTCTCAAGTTTCAATACATGATATCGAAGTTCCACTCTGGACAAGAGAGGATGCGGCACATATGATTGAATCATCATTTGATGCAATTAAAGAATATAAGTTGGATGAAAAATCAAGCATCTATAAAGATGTTTTAAATAACGACTCAGAGTTACTCGCGGAAATCGAAGATATCTTAATCTTTCACTTAAATAAGCATAATGAGATAGCAGCACAAGCTATGATTGATTGGGAAGGTAAGGAGATGACTCGAATTGCAGGATCTTTTGACTCGCCTAGTTCTTCGAAAACAGACATCCAATTTCAGTCTCCGGAGCGAGAAGCCAAAGGCAAAAAGTGGAGTTTTAAGCAATGGGGTGGTAAGAGAGACCGTGGAGGTAAATAGACTGAATTTGAAGTAATTTGAAAAGCCCCTTGATGTTATTGAGGGGCTTTTTTGTGGCTTATAAAAGCCAATCGACTCGCTGGAAAATGTAAGTAGTATCAGTCAAAATGAAATTCCGAATTTCACACTTGTCATGGAAGTAAATGATGGCCTCGGAAAACTTGCTTTAAGCTCGGCCAAGAAAGGAAAAATTAATGTTTCGGACCTGACGAAAGGAATCTACTCTTTGAAAATTCAAACAAGAGATCATCTCATTTCTAAGAAGCTGATCATCGCTGAATAATACATCGCTTTTTTTTGCGTCGTCCAGACCGCCAACAAATGTCACGAACCCCTGTATATCTTAGGATTGCGGGGGTTTAGTTAGTATTTCGTATATTCGAAGTAACTTAATTGACTGTGATGCGAATCAAACTGGTGACCCTTTGCATGGCACTGTGCAGCCTATGCTTGAATGGCTTTGCTCAAAATGTGCCAGATTACGTGCCGACTGAAGGGTTGGTGGGTTGGTGGCCGTTCGACGGCAATGCTGATGATGCAAGTGCCCTTAATCACCACGGACAGGCCTCTGGGCCAATTGCGTGGGGTGCGGATCGATTCGGAAATGCAGCATCAGCATTGGACCTTTCCGCAGACGGGGGGGACTATGTCGATTTGCCAGCGTCAGCAGATTCTTTGTTTGCTACTGCGATGACAGTTGCTTGTTGGGTGCACTACCCTGCTCAACCGGGCCAAACCATTTTCCGTTCGGGGGCGACGCCCGGTCTTTATGATAATTTCCAGGCGTTGATATGGGATCAAGTAGGATTGCAGCAAATGACTTTGCGGTTGTACACGGAAGCCGGCTACTACACTTCTTATCCGTATCCCGAGGAGGAGCAATGGAAACACCTGACCATGATGGTTAATGAAGACCTCGTCAAGCTGTTTGTCAATGGTCAATTGGTGCACGAGCATTCCGGTAACCCCTTCAACAATTCACCTGGGGTATTTCGCATCGGCGAGAGCATGTTCGCCAATCCTTACGATTACCGCGGGCTCATTGATGATTTCGGGATTTGGAATCGTGCACTTGAGCTTCATGAAGTTTGGGGTTTGTACAATGGGACTGCACCTGCAATGGGCTGTTTGGATGAAGGCGCTTGCAACTTCGATGCGGAGGCAGAATTTGAGGATGAAGATTCTTGTTTGTATGAAGATGCAATTGGACTTTGTGGAGGCGACTGTGACGCCGATGAAAATGGCAATGGCATTTGCGATGGTGTTGAATTCGGTCC
>MDSY01037358.1_pt1 | contig 17218 bp, 18 predicted proteins | sample 811131 | NCBI WGS metagenome assembly MDSY01 (sample SAMN05326643, study PRJNA326480) | marine metagenome | isolation source: seawater | place: Atlantic Ocean: South West | collected 2010
ATGTTTCTTCATGCCTCTGAAGTTGCTTTTAATCATCCGATTTCCATGGATAAAATTTATTTCTCGGCACCAACACCAAAAGAATTTAATAGAATTTTTGAAGTGAAATGAAAAATAAATATAAGGTAATAATATTTGACTGGGACGGGACAATTGTTAATTCAATAGGATTAATTGTTCGAGTGATAAAGGAGGCGGCATTAATTAAGGGTATTGTTCTTAATGATGAAAAAAAATATTTCTCAGTAATTGGACTTGGCCTTGATCAAGCATTTTATAGGTTGTTTGATTTTTTATCTAAACAGGAAATAATAGAGTTACAAAAACTTTACAAGGAGCTTTACTTAAAGAATATTAATGAAATATCCTTGTTCGATGGAATTGAGTTTGGCTTACAAGATCTCTATAGACGTGGCTATAAATTGGCTATTGCAACAGGTAAAAGTCGAAGTGGTCTTGATGTCGACCTAAAGCAATCTGGGTTGCAACCATTTTTTAGCCTTACTAAAACAGCAGATGAATGCTTTTCTAAACCACATCCGCAAATGGTTAATGAAATATTAGATTTTTATATTGCTGGTAAAGATGAGGCACTTATAATAGGAGACTCTACTTACGATCTTGAAATGGCATTAAACTCTGGTATTGATTCCTTGGCTGTAACATTTGGCTCTCATAGTCAGGAAGAATTATTGAAATATAAACCGAAAGCAATAGTAGATAATGCTTATGAGATATTTGAATGGATTACGAGGAATGAATGAAATCACTAATAATTTATAAAAAACAATTTAGGACAGAGCCCTCAACAGTTAAATTTAATTATGAATCGGAAGGTGAAAAATTATCAGGCTTTGTTATTTTTTATCAGGATAAATTTTATGCCTACGAAAATAAATGTATGCACCTTTCGGTAGAACTTGATTGGAATGAAAATGATTTCTTGGATGATGAAGGAAGATATATAGTATGTGCAACCCATGGGGCAATATATAATCCAGAAGATGGTAATTGTGTTTCTGGTCCTTGCCAGGGGAAAAAATTAAAAAAAATAGTATTTGAAGAACAAGCTGATAAAATAATTTTAAATAAATTAGAAGGGATTTAATTACAAGATGAAAGAAAAAGAAAAAGAAAAAGAAAATTGGGGTGATAAGGCTTTAGAAAGGATTTCGGAAACAGCTTTTGTGGAGCAAAGAAAAGCAAGGCGATGGGGGGTATTTTTTAAACTCGCTACACTAATATACCTTTCAATTCTTTTGTTCTTTTTTATCTCGAGCAATGATAATAAAATAGCTGCTACAGGTGATTTTACAGCTTTAATAACTATAAACGGTGAAATTAGTAGTGAATCAGAAGCTAATGCAAACGATTTCAAACGAAATTTGAACGATGCATACGAAAATCCTGGGACTAAAGGTATCATTCTTTCTATAAATAGCCCAGGAGGTAGCCCTGTTCAGGCTGGAATTATGAATGACGAGATTATTAGACTTAAGTCTCTGTATCCACAAATACCAATCTATGCAGTTGTTGAGGACATATGTGCTTCTGGAGCATATTATATTGCAGTGGCTACTGACTCTATTTATGTAGATAAAGCTAGCATTGTTGGTTCAATAGGTGTCTTAATGGATGGGTTTGGATTTGAACAGACTATCAATAAACTTGGAATAGAAAGAAGGTTGATGACAGCTGGGAAAAATAAGGCTGCATTAGACCCATTCTCACCTATAAACCCAGAGCAAAAAGCACATGTTCAAGATTTATTAGATCAAGTGCATCAACAGTTTATTGAGGTTGTTAGGGATGGAAGAGGGGAAAAGCTTAGAGATGATAGTGAAATTTTTTCAGGACTCTTTTGGAATGGTGAAAAATCAATAAAACTAGGTTTATCAGATTATTTAGGTAGTGCCGATTACGTTGCTCGTGAAGTTATAGGCTATGCAAGGATTGAAGACTTTACGACTTATGAAACATTTGCCGATAGATTTGCCAAGCAATTAGGGGTTAGTATGGGATCTGAAATAAGAGGAAAATTTTTTAATAATTTTGTTTTAAAATAAATACTTATAAATTTTTTTTAGTGTAGTTTATAAGGTTATTTGTTGAAGAATCAAAAGACGTTGTTGTATCTTTTCTCTTTAATTCTGGTAGCACAAGTGAAGCAATTTGCTTGCCATATTCAACACCCCATTGATCAAAAGAGTTGATATTCCAAATAATTCCTTGAACAAAAATCTTATGCTCATAAATTGCAATAAGACGGCCTAGAGTTAGAGGGTCTAGTTTGTCGAATAAAATTGAGGTTGATGGGCGATTACCCATAAATGATTTATGGCTAGCTAGTAAATCAATATCTTCCTTATTCAGCCCTTGACCTAACATCTCATCTCTAGCTTCTTTCTCTGTTTTTCCTAGCATTAAAGATTTAGTTTGAGCGATAAAATTTGAAATTAAAATTTTATGGTGAGAATCTCCATTTTCACCTAATTTGTATTGTGAATGAATCGGCATCAAAAAATCTGTTGGGACAATTTCGGTTCCTTGGTGAATTAATTGGTAAAAAGCATGTTGACCATTAGTTCCTGCGTCTCCCCACAATATTGGCCCAGTATTTAGACATACTCGCTCACCCTCTCTATCAATAAACTTACCATTACTTTCCATATCTAGTTGCTGAAGATAAGAGGGTAACAAGGAAAGACCTTGGTCATAGGGTAAAATTGCATGCGTTGTAAAATTAAAGAAATTAATATTCCAAATACCTAATAGAGCTAGTATAACTGGAATGTTTTTCTCTAGAGGAGCAGTTTTAAAGTGGTTATCTATATCATGTGCCCCAGCTAATAATGCTTTAAAATTATCTATTCCAATATAAATAGCGACTGGTAGCCCGATAGATGACCACAAGGAATACCTTCCACCAACCCAATCCCAAAATTTAAACATATTTTCTTTGGCGATTCCGAAATTCTCAACAGCAATTTTATTTGTCGAAATTGCAACAAAATGGTGACTAATGGCAATTGGATCTTTTAAATTAGTTATCAACCATTCTCTGGCTGAAAATGCATTTGTCATTGTCTCTTGTGTAGTAAAAGTTTTTGATGCAATAATAAAAAGTGTTGTTTCTGGATTACATTGCTCAAGCGTTTGAGCTAAATCTGCACCATCGACATTTGATACAAATAATGGAATAATATTTTTATCACTATATGGCTTTAATGCTTTACATACCATCGCTGGACCAAGATCTGACCCACCAATACCAATATTTACAATCGACTCAATTCTTTTGCCGGTAAATCCTTTCCATTTCCCTGATCTTATAGACTCAGAAAAATTACCCATTTTATCAATTGAAGCATTTATTTCTGGCATTACATCTTTGCCGTTACTTATAACAGGCGTGTTTGATTTATTTCGCAATGCAGTATGTAGGGCAGAGCGATCTTCACTAAAATTAATCTTTTCACCAGAAAAGAGTTTATCTCTCCATATATCAAGTTTTGCTTCACGGGCAAGTTCGGTTAATAAAGGAATGGTGTTTTCGTTAATACGATTTTTAGAGTAATCGATAAGTAAATCATCGTATTGAATATGATTATCATTGAATCTATTGCTATCCTCATTAAATAAGTCTCGCATTTGAGCTGATTTAATTGTTTTGTGATGGTTGACTAGTGCAATCCATGCGTCACTTTTTGTTATTGATGTCATATTACAGAAGGGACTTGTTTATTTAATTTAATAGGATGTAATTGTAGCAAACTTTTTTGATTAAAATGTAGAGGGTGAAAAATTTATTTATGTTGTTCAATAGCCCAAATAATATGATCTTTTACAAGACTGGTCGAAGAATTTAGCTTATCTTTTAAAACTTCAAGGATTTCTTTGCTTTTGGGGGCATTACCTAAACCAACAGCAATATTTCTTAGCCATTGCTGGTAGCCAATTCGATAGATAGCGCTTCCTTTAAAAACATTATCAAAATCTCCTTCGGAAAACTTAAAACTATCAATCAAGGATAGATTGTTTAGATCATGCCTGACCAAAAAATCTTTCTCACCTGTTATTTTAGCGTATTTATTCCAAGGGCAAACTAATTGACAGTCATCACATCCATAAACTCGATTTCCTATTGCCTTTCTATATTCTATTGGTATTTCATTTTTATTTTCTATAGTTAAATAAGATATACATTTTCTCGCATCAAGCTTATAAGGTGCAATAATTGCATTTGTTGGACAGATATCTATACATGCCTTGCATGAACCACAATGTGTCGTTACCTCGTTATCATATGGAAGTGAAAGATTGGTGTAAATCTCGCCTAGAAAAAACCATGATCCATGGTCCTTATTGAGAAGTAATGTATGCTTTCCTCTCCACCCTAATCCTGCTTTTTCTGCTATTCCAACTTCAAGTACAGGTGCGCTGTCAGTAAAAACTCTTATATTTGTTGAGTGCTGTTTAGCTTCATTTTTAATTTTTTCTGCTAGTTTCTTTAATTTAGATCTAATAACTTTATGATAATCTCTTCCCAGCGCATACCGAGATATATAAGCACGATTTTTATCTTTTAAAACAGCTAAGGTATTTTCTTCAAGGGGCATATAATCAAGACGAACGGAAATAATACTAATTGTATCTTTTACAAGACGCTCAGGCGAAAATTTTAGATTTTGATGTCGCTTTAAATAGTTCATATTTCCATGAAATCCTAACTTTATCCATTTTTCGTAGGACTTCTTTTGGCTTTTTAGGTTAGCATCAGTAATACCGACATGATTAAAACCTAATTCAATGCCCCAATCCTTAATTTTTTTTGCAAATGCATTAGAGTTTAATTTATCATTCATATGGAAAAATAATAAACTAAAACTATGATAAATACTCCACCAATTAATTTAAACAGTGAAACAGACACACATGAGCTAGCAAAAAAGATTGCTCAAAAAATAGACTTTGGTATGTTAATTTATCTTTCAGGAGACTTGGGGTCAGGAAAAACAACATTTGCGAGAAATTTAATCCATGAATTAGGCTTTGTCGGTACGGTTAAAAGCCCATCTTATAGTCTTGTTGAGCAATACACTCTTGATACGTACACACTAAATCATTTTGATTTATATCGCTTTAGAAATTCTGAAGAGTGGCATGAGGCAGGATTTAATGAGTTTATTAATGAAGAAAATATTAATTTAATTGAATGGCCAGAAAAAGGTGACCCATATTTACCGATCTCAGACTTGATAATAAATTTTTCTTATGTAAGTAGTGATAAACGAAAAGTCTTAATAATAGCTAATTCACCAAAAGGGGTCAGATGTATAAAAGAATTTATGTAAACCTTTTTTTATCTTTACTTTTACTCATTGTTACTAGTAATGCATATTCAAAAAATGATATTCATGCAGTAAGGATTTGGCCTTCCCAAGAATATACTAGGATTACAATTGAGTCGATTGCCCCATTAAATAATGATCAAATGATACTTAAGGATCCAGAAAGGGTGGTCATTGATCTTAAAGATATTGCTATAAATAATGTAATTAAAATGCTTCCATCTCAATTATCAGAAAATGATCCTAATATTTATAAAATTAGAGTTGCCCAATTTACTCCTAATGTTACTAGAATTGTTATTGATCTTAAGGGGGAAGCTCGAGTTAAGATTTTTTCATTAAAGCCAATTAATCCTTATAAAGATAGGCTTGTTATTGATTTATATACAGAAAATTCAGACAGTATTGCAATGCTTTTGAAGCAATTGGAAGAAAAAAATAACCCAGTAAAGTTAAATTCAGAAAACTTGCCTAGTAAAAGTAGTAAAGTTAAAAAAATTACTAATAAAGAAAAAGGAATAATTGATCAAATTATAGTGGCTATTGATGCTGGCCACGGTGGAGAAGACCCTGGAGCTATAGGCAAGGGGGGTACTCTTGAAAAAGATATAAATCTTCAAATTTCAAAAAAACTTAAAGCTTTAATTGACAAGGAAAGCGGTATGAAAGCAGTATTAATTAGAGATGATGATTACTTTATTCCTTTAGCTGCTAGAGTAAAAAAGGCAAGAAAAATAAAAGCTAATATTTTTATTTCAATACATGCTGATGCATTTACTAGAAGAAGTGTTAGAGGGTCATCAATTTTTGCATTATCTGAAAAAGGAGCTACTAGTGCATTTGCAAAACTAATCGCCAATAAGGAAAACGAATCTGATCTAATAGGAGGCGTTAGCATTGATGATAAAGACCCTTTATTAGCAAAAACATTATTAGATCTATCTCAGTCTGCAACAGTTGATGACAGTATACAGCTCGGAAATCATGTTTTAAAAAAAGTTAAGCGTGTCAACAGACTTCATAAGAAACATGTTGAGCAGGCAGGCTTTGCAGTGCTAAAAGCTCCTGATATTCCATCAATTCTCATAGAAACTGCATTCCTAAGCAACCCTACTGAAGAAAAAAACTTAAATTCAAAGGCATTTCAAAATAAGTTAGTTAAGAGTATTTTTAAAGGAATAAAAAGTTACTTAAAGACAAAACCCTTAATTAATTCCTCAAGTCCATCAAACTAATTTATGAAAAAAAAAATTTTTTTAGTAGGGCCAACAGCATCAGGAAAAACAGAGGCTACAAAGATAATTTTTGATAATTTTCCAGTTGAGATTATAAGCGTTGATTCAGCTCAAATATATAAGGGTTTTAATATTGGTTCAGCTAAACTTAAATCAAATGAATTAATTAAATATCCTCATCACTTAGTCAACTGCAAGGGTCCTTGTGACAGATATTCAGTTAATGAATTTCAACTAGATGTTGAAAGAGTTTCAAAAAAAATATATAAAAAAAATAAGATTCCGATATTAGTAGGAGGAACGATGATGTACTTTAATTCCCTAGAGAATCCATTAAATGAAATGCCGAAGTCAACCACTGAAGCCAGAAAAAAAATAAATGATGATTTAAATAAACATGGATTAGATGAGATGTACAAAAAACTTTCAGCGATTGATCCAGTTATCGTAGAAAAAATTAAAAGTACAGATAAACAAAGAATCATGAGGGCTTTAGAGGTCTATCATATTTCTGGAAAACCACTTTCTTTTTATCATATACCAAAGATCAAACCGCTTACTAATTATAAGTTACTAAAGGTTGCATTGATTCCCTCAGATAAAATTTTATTAAATAATAGAATTGAGAGACGCGTTAATGACATGTTGCAAAATGGATTTATTGAAGAAGTGAAATCATTACTTAAGAATAACCCTAGCCTAGATTTGACTTATCCAGCCCTAAGATCTGTTGGTTATAAGCAGGTCTACGAATATCTAATAGGCATAATTTCGATTGATATGTTAACTGAGAAAATTGTTATTGCCACCCGGCAATTGGCTAAGAGACAGATGACATGGATTCGAGGTATGGACGATTTATTAGTAGTTGATCCTTTTGAAGAATCATTTGAGATAAAAATTACCAATAAGGTAAAACTTTTTTTAGAGGAAAAATAGCCTTACATGATGCATTAAAAATAATTAAGTTAAATCAGATAAGATATCAAAGTATATTTTTTCAAGATTTCTTGTAAAAACTTTAGGCCTGAATAAAGTCGATTCTTCTTTACCTTTAATTATTTTTTCTTTTATTAACTTTAATGATTTTTTGTCTGATGCATATTTTATGGCTTCATTAATATAGGCTTCATCTGAGTCAACAATAAGATCACTACAGCCAACTTCCAAAAGGATGCTTCCAGCTACACGGCTAGAAAAGGTATCACCTGATTTAGTTAATACAGGACAATGGGCCCATACAGCGTCAGATGCTGATGTATGAGAATTATATGGAAATGTATCAAGATATAGATCGATTATTTGATGTCTATTAATATGTTCTTCTATCTCTGTTTTTTTAGCAAAACATATACGAGATGACTCTATGCCTTTTTTTTCGGCATATGCTGTCAAATTTTTCATGCAACTTATATTTGATTCTAATAGCCATAAAATGCTTTTAGAAGTGCTCTTAAGTATTATTAACCACAAATTAAATTGATCCTCAGTAATTTTAATGGACTGCCCAAATGAGGCGTAAATAAATGTGTCCTCATCAAAGCCTAAGCTTTTTTTTGTGACTGGTAACAATTTGGTGCGATTCTCAATATTAGGCTGATAACAGTTTGGCAAATAAATAACATTTTCAGCATAATATGACTTATGAGTATCTGGGACAAGATAATGATCGACTAATATATGGTCATAAAGTGGAGAAGAATTAATGTATCCCATAGTGCTTGGAAAGCCCAGCCAATTTATATGCTTTACTGCTGGCTTATATGCAGCAAGGATTGACCGACTATTTTTTGTGAATCCCGAAAGATCAACTAATATATCTGTATCATTCGATGCAATTAATTTAGCGGCCTCATCGTTACTCAACTCTGCAATACTTATAAAGTCGTAACCAAGGCTCTTAAAATCATTATGAGCAGCTGAATCCTCATTATTACCCGAGTAATAAAGCGTGATTTTAAAGTCATCTTTATTATGATTCTTAAAAACGTCAATTATTAAAAAGTATAGTGGGTGAAGTCTGAAGTCAGATGATAGATAACCTATATTTATTTTTGAATTTTTATTGTTATTTTTCTTAACTTCTTGAACATTCTGAGCGGCTTTTTTAGCCCAACTAGATGAAACCTTCAGCTGTTCCTCACAACCAATTTCTGGTATTGAGAGGACTGTAAAAGGAGAAATACTTCCAGAATCTATATTATTGATATGACTTTTAATATTTTCAAAATGTTTGTTTATATTATTCCAATCACACACATTTTGTTTTAAATGAGTTAGCTCAATTTCGGTATGAATTAAATCTCGATTTTCTTTTAAGGCAGTAGTATAAAATTTTATTGCTTCTGAAAATTTTCCAACAGATCTAAGAGAATTTCCAATACATGAAAGTGTTTCAGAATCGTAATTTAGTTCAAGAGAGCTGTTGTAATTATCTAATGCTTCTTTATACTTTCCTTGTGCATAATATGTATTAGCAAGGTTAAATAGATATTCTGATTTCGAGGGATTGAGTTTTATTGCTTCAAGAAAATTATTCTCAGCACGGTAGAAATTTCTATTGTTATAAAATTGGTTTCCAATTTCACATAAGCAAAAACACAGCCCATCTCTTAGATCTATATCATTAGGGTATGCCGCATAAGCTTTACTAAAGTATTCGATAGCCCTATCAAAGGAGCCACGCATTGCATATAAATTTCCTATTTCTATTTGAATTGCATTATTTTTTGGATCCTTATCCAATGCTTTTTGGTAGTCAATTAATGCCCCTTCAAGGTCTCCTTTTTGCTCTTTAGATTGGGCTTTGGCTATATAATCATTATTCATATTTTTTAGTAATATGTTTTTTTATTTAAATTTATACTGGTCTTAACTAAAATTAAATTTTATTTCTATAATCTGGTTTTGTAATATGAAGATGTATATTGCTGATTGATTTCTCTAAAAAACCACCCTCACAATAACAGAAATAAAATAACCACATTCTTAAAAACTTTTCATCGAACCCTAACTTTATAATACCTTTATTGTTCATAGTAAAATTTTTTCTCCAGTCAGCCAGTGTCTTTGCATAATGATGGCCGATATCACTTAAATCATTAACCACCATATCACCTGAACAAGTTATTGAATTTTGAATGACATTTAACGATGGAATACAGCTTCCTGGGAATATATATTTCTGAATAAAGTCAACTGACCGTATAGCCTTTTGATACCTTTGGTCTCTTATTGTTATTGCTTGAATTAATGCGTCACCATTTTTATTTAGTAGCCCGGAAATTTTTTTAAAATATGAATCATAGAATTTGTGACCAACAGCTTCAATCATTTCAATTGATACTAATTTATCATATTTGCCAGTTAGCTCTCTATAATCCTTGAATACAACCTTAATATATTTTTCGAGCTTTAGCTGTATAATTTTTTTACAGACATATTTATATTGTTCCTTAGAAATTGTTGTTGTTGTAACATGGCAACCATAATTTTTAGCTGCATGTATAGCAAAACCTCCCCAACCAGAACCAATTTCAATAACACGGTGTGATTTATTAAGATTTAATTTTTTACAGATTATATCTAACTTGTATTTTGCAGCTATTTTTAATGTTGATGTTTTATTAGGGTAAATTGCCGAGGAATACATCATTGTTGGATCTAGGAACAATGAAAAGAATTTATTACTAAGGTCGTAATGCCGTGCAATATTTTTTTTACTTCCATAAAGTGAATTTCTATTTAATGCATGTAATATTCTTAGAATTGGGGCAATCAGAATTTTAAATGGGCCTTCAATAGAGTCCATAGTTGATTGATTACGTGCCATCAACTGTATTACTTTAGTTATATTTTTTGATGACCATGATTTATGAATATAAGCCTCGCTTGCTCCTATAGAGCCACCAAGAAGAATTTCTGTATAAAAACTTGGATTGAAAACTTTAATTTCAGCTTTTAGGGTGTTTTCATCGCCAAATTTATAAACATTATTCCCTTCAGTAATTAAAAGTTTTCCATTAGAAATATTGTTTAAATTTCTAATCACTATTTTTTTTGAAAATTTATTTATATATTCTCTTATCATGGGTGTGGGTAGAACCTTACTCTTTTTATAAATAATACTAATGCATTAAAATAAATTAGAGCAATTGATTTAATTGACATTGGTAGAGATAAAAATAGAATTTTATTTAGCGTAAAATTGTTCCATGCTTTCTTTGTCATTTTAAGAGTAGCGTTAAATACTAATTTATCATTATGGTAACTGTCCATTGAGACAAAAAGAAAGTCTTTTGGGGGGCTAAATACCCAACTATAATTTATGTTCATCGGCATGAATGGTGAGACATGAAACTCTTTATCAAATTCAAACTTCTTAGACATTGATGGCTTATTTCTGCAGTCATGAACATATGCATATTTTTCGTTCCATGGGGTATTTGTGATATGAGATACAATTGCCTGAATGTTAGATGATTCATCAAAGCAGTAATAAAAGCTTACAGGGTTAAATGCAAAGCCAAAGTAACGGATAGTTGTTAATACAAAAACTTTTCCTTTATGCTTTAAATTAATTTCTTTTAACAATAAAGTCTGAATCGAATTTTTAATTGATTTTCTTTTTCCCCCATAAAAATCTGAGCGATAAAAGGATGCAAGGTTTGGCTTATTATAGCCCCAAAATAATTTTCCTAAGAATGCGTCCTGAAGTTCATCAAGATCTAGAAATAGCATATTAGTTTTATAAATAAATTTATGTGGTTTTGATGAAAACCGTGTGTGTAAAATTGTTCCTTGGTAGATTGCATGCATATTAATTTATCAGTTTATTTAGTTGATTTACCGCATCATATGCGCTTTTGACTCCGTCCTCATGGAATCCATTCCCCCAGTATGCACCAGCATAAAATGTTCGGTTAGCTCCTGAGATCAGGTGATGTTTTTTTTGTGCATTAATACCATCAATCGTAAACGTAGGGTGCGAATAATTTAATTTTTTTATGATTTTTTTTGGGTCAATATTACTTTTTGGGTTTAATGTTACAAGAACAGGACTTTCACTTTTAATATTTTGAAGTATATTCATATTGTATGTCAGAGATATAGGTTCATGGCTTTTGTTATCGATATTATAGTTCCATGCAGCCCATGATAATTTATGTTTTGGCATAATTGATGCGTCCGTATGCAAATAAACATCATTATCAGCATAGGGTATTGAACCTAATAATTCTTTTTCAACATAGCTCGTATCCTTTATTAGTTTTAAAGCTTCGTTGCTATGACAAGCCATGAATAAATAATCAAAGTTCTCGCTGCCTTGATTGTGATGAATAATGACTTTATTTTCCATCCGCTCAATAAATCTTATATTAGAATTCAGTTTTATTGAATTAATAAATGGCTCACATAGTTTTTTAACATAAGATTCTGATCCTCCAGTAATTGTTAGCCATTGCGGCCTATCATTGATATTAAGCATGCCATGGTTATGAAAAAATTTTACAAAAAACTTGGCTGGAAAGTTAAGCATAGTTTCTATATTAGATGACCAGATTGCTGAACCCATAGGCAATATATAATGTTTTGAAAAGTAGCTAGAGTAATTATGATTAGCCAAATAATCACCTAATGTTATTTCTTCTTTAGTATTAAGTAGCTCAAGAGCTTTTTTATTGAAGCGAAAAATTTCTAGAACCATCTTAATAAACTTAAAATTGAATAAGTTTTTTCTTTGAGAAAATAGAGTGTTTAGATTTGTGCCATTGTATTCAAGGCCAGACAGTTTTGAAAAGACACTAAAACTCATATTACTGTCTTCGTAATCAACGCCTAATTGATCGAGTAGTGATGTAAATAATGGGTAAGTTTTTTTGTTGAAAACAATAAATCCTGTATCGACAGCAATAGTCTTATCTTTTATCTGAATTTTGTGGGTATGAGAATGGCCCCCAATGCGGTCATTCTTTTCGAATAATGTAATTTTATGTTCTTTATGAAGAAGATGAGCAATAGTATTACCGGAGATGCCGGCTCCAACTATAGCTATTTTCATTATTGGCTAATAGATTTTTTAGGGTTATTAATTTGATTTGATTCCCTAATATTATTGGACACAGTTCTTACATCCCATATCAAGCCGAATAACGACATTAATTTTAGAAGGTAATAGGTAATATCAATTTCCCACCAATAGAACCCTTGGCGAGCTGAGCCTGGGAAATGATGATGATTATTATGCCAACCCTCACCGAATGTAAGTAAGGCGATAAAAAAATTATTTTTACTTTCATCCTCAGTTTTATATCGAGGCTTTCCCCAAAGATGGGCTACTGAATTTACAAGAAACGTAGAGTGATATAAAACAACTGTTGACAATACAAACCCCCATGACAGCAACTGTAGGCCGTTAGTATCTAGATTAGGGTGATTTGCATACAAATATTCACCAAAGAAATAGAGGGATACGCATGTCATGATAGGTACAATTACATCAAAACGATCAATTAATCTTAATTCCGGGTAGCGAGAGAGTTCCTTTACCATTTTTGTATGAGTAAGAAAATTAGCTTTCGTTAAAAACCATCCTGTGTGACTCCAAAAGAAACTGTGTGCCTTTGGTGAATGTTTGTCATTAATTGTATCGGAATGCATATGATGTTCTCGGTGATGAGCGGCCCACCAAATTGGACCTCTTTGAACTGCTGAGGCACCTACAATAGCAAAGATTAATTGCATTAGTCGACTTGTTTTAAAGGTTTTATGGGAAAAATAACGATGATAGAAGCCGGTAATAGCAAACATTCTAATGGCGTACATTAATATGAATACCACAATTGCAGCTTTACTTACCCCGACAAAAAATAGAGATATAAGAGAAAGGTGAATAATGATGTAGGGAATAACTCTTGCCCAATCAATTTCTTTTCCGTGCAGGTTGATATTGAGATATTTTCTTTCAACAACCCTGTTGTCAAACCAGCCAACAAAGTAACGTATTAAATATTTTGATATGCGGATCATTGATGTGGAATCATTCTAAGCAGTTCGGTGTTATAGCCTAAAGCGCTTATGTGAGCCATTATCTTATCAAGCTCTGGTTTATCTATCACTTTACCCCTTGACATTATCCATACATAATCAAGCGCATCACGAGCTATTACAGTTGTTTTGTAGTCATTATCTAGATAAGTTATTTTATATTGAGACTTAATTGGCCATATAAACTGCATATCCCATTGGGCGTTATTTGAGCCTTTTATAATAAAGCCTTTTGGGTTATATGTTTTCTTTTGTCCCTCAAGAGAGCCCTTATTGAAAGTAAACGTTGTAGCAATGGTGCCGTCATTATTAAGCTTATAGGATTCAATCGCGTTATAAGCTTCTTTTTCGATAAACGTAGGTATATGTGCGATCACATACCATGAGCCCATAAACTCATTTATGTTGACTTGATCAACAGTTTTTAGGCTAATTGAGTTCATTGAGCAACCAGAGATAAAAAAAAATACAAAAAAAATTCTTTTTAAAACAATCATATATGATAAATAATTAAATTAATTTATAGAAAATATCACCTATTGGTGTTGGTGACTTTAAGCCAACCCAATTCATTTTTTCGTCGTACCACAGTTCAATTACTAGACGCTCATTTCCTTTCTTAGTTCCTTTTAAAACATAGTGATTTGTTATTATCTCGCGACCTTTAACTATCAATGATTCTTGTTTAATTAATGTTGTTTCAATATCAAGCCATTCTGCATTTTGTGAATTAAGGAGCTTTGTTTGTTTTAGTATATTTGGATCCCAATAAGCAAATGTCATAATACAAGGGGGGAGGGATTCGCTAAGTTTGTTTGTTTTAATAAGAAATTCATTGTCATTTAAAAGACCATTCACTTCATAAATTTTTCCATCATCATCTGTTTTACTGACAATTTTAGTCAAACATCCCTGAGCCCATAATTCCTCTGATACATGTTTATAGTATATATCCATAAACATAAATTCAATATGAAAATCAGCAGAACTGACTGTTTTTTTATTATCAACTTTAAATGTATGCTGGCCTATAACTTTATCATTGAGAATTGCATCAAATTTCCACTCTTGAGCCATCATATTTGTCGAGGTAATTAGCAGAAGGATAAGAAAGTAGGCTATTTTTTGGGGGGCCATGGGATAAAGCTCGATGTTTGTTGAACGTAGACTTTGTAGCCAGGGCGTCTACTCGAAATAGTGCTTTCCATTCTCCCAATGCCAGAAAATTTAAGAAGTAGCCATGTCATGAGAATGGGTGAAAAAATTGCAATTAGATAACCAGACCCAAAAGAAACAATATAAAAGCCCCACCAAATTAAGAATTCACCAAAATAGTTTGGATGTCTTGAGTATCGCCATAAACCTTTGTCTAGAACCCCTTTGTGATTAGCTTTGACAAATTGTTTAAGCTGATAGTCCGCTACCGTTTCATATAATATACCAAATACAATAATCCCTAATCCAACTATATCAAGCGTGCCAAAAGAGTGACTGCTGTTAGCTATGGCAATAAGCGGCATAGATATGATCATAGCTAATACAGCCTGGAATATAAATATTATATATAAGCTCTTGAATTTAAAATTTGGCTCATTTTTTTTCCTAATTTCCTGATACCGAATATCCTCTTGGGAACCAAAGTTTCGGAATGAAAGATAGGCTGTAAGCCTTGCTGACCAGATCAAAAGTAGAAAGAAGACTGCTGTATTCTGATATGTAAGCAACTGTATTTCTTGCATTGCTGTAATGTAACCTACAACAAAAAAAATACTCCACATACTATCTACATGCGTTACGTTTTTAGTTATTAAACTGACTACCCAACCAAGGACTGCAAAAAGAAATAAGTAACCGGCTATATGAATATAAATATCAATCATTTTTTTTCAGATAAATAAACTAGTAGGGGGGTAATAAATGCCCATCCGATAGAAAGTACAAATAGTGTCTGGGTTTCAGTGATAGTTATAGCACCTAATTTTTCTCCCGCAATATATGCTAAAGGCCCACCAATTGCCCCAAATAATCCAGCTAAAAGAATGCGTCCCTTAAGCCAGCTAAGGCTATGGTTCAAAGTCATTGCAAACATTATCCAAAGAATTATTATCCATAATGGTGTTAGTGGGTAAGGCCACACAGGGCTACTGTATAAAATAAGATTGTTATATTGTATTATTCCATCAAAGACAAAGCCTGCAATACCCGCATAAAAAAATAATTTTATATCATCCATACGATTTGGAATAATTTTCAGATGAACTATAATAATAATTACTGAAAAAATTAATGCTTCTATTATTCTCTCGTAAGCCGCCCCTAAAATAGCAGCAAACCACCCAGCCTGAAATAAAACAAAATTGATTAATTTAGATTTCATTTTTTAAATAAATAATGGGAAACTCGCCACTCATCTCCGTCGTTATAACCCCAAAGTTCAGCACATGCCATAAAAAATATTCTCCACCGTTGCAGCCATTTCTTCGCATCATTTTTGCCATATATAGACTCTAATGTTCGTATAGCTTTTTTATTATTTTTATCGATATTATCGAGCCATGCATTGGCTGTCTTTTCATAATGCACTCCTGACCATGACCACTGTTTTTCAATCTTCAATTTATCTTGAAAGTGAAGCGGTAGGTCTTCACTCGGCATCATTCCACCTGAAAAAAAATACTGACTCATCCAATCGTCTTTATCTTGAACTTCGAATAGATAAGGTTGTGACTTATGAACAAATATATGCATGAAAAACATACCTTTATGTTTAAGCCACCCAGAGATTTTTTCAAACAATTTCCGATGGTTTCGCATGTGCTCTATCATTTCTACAGATACTACTCGGTCATATTTCTTGTTAGTCGTAAAAGTATTTATATCACAAGTTATTACTTCTATATTTTTAAGCTTCCTTAATTTTGCTTGAGATAATATATAAGCACGTTGTGAGGATGAATTTGATACAGCTGTAATAGAACTTTTAGGATAATTTTTAGCCATCCAGAGAGTGAGTGATCCCCAGCCACAACCAAGTTCTAGTATACTTAAGCCGTTCTCAAGATTTGCGTGGCTACACGTTTTTTTTAAAGCTAACTTCTCAGCCTGTTCAAGATTATTTGTTTGCTCCTCCCAGAAGCAAGCACTGTATTTTTTATGTCTTCCTAAGCAAAGATTATAAAATTCAGCAGGAACTTCGTAATGCTGTTCATTTGCCAATTCTGGAACTAAAGCAATTGGAGACTTATCCATTGCATTGATAAAATCTTGCTTTATTTTTTGCCTTTCTTCGGGAGTATCTTTTAAGAGTAAATGTAATCTTTTTTTAAGGAGAGTTCTGATACCAAACCTTATTAAGGAGTCTGGTAAAAGCTTATTTTCAGCAAGTTTTATTAATGTCGTAATCATATTTTTCACGCTGAAATTGGTTTCTTGATACTCAATCTGACGAAATTAACTAAAAATAGTTTAGATTTAATTAAATTGGTGACCCCAAGGGGAGTCGAACCCCTGTTGCCTGGATGAAAACCAGGTGTCCTAGGCCTCTAGACGATGGGGTCGTTCTAGAAAGTGGAATATTTTACTACA
>MDSY01065239.1_pt1 | contig 17216 bp, 18 predicted proteins | sample 811131 | NCBI WGS metagenome assembly MDSY01 (sample SAMN05326643, study PRJNA326480) | marine metagenome | isolation source: seawater | place: Atlantic Ocean: South West | collected 2010
CACGTTGATAGGCTGGATGTGGAAGCGCAGTAATGCGTGTAGCTGACCAGTACTAATAGCTCAATTGGCTTGATTTATGCACTGAAAAAAATTTTATTAAAAGATAGAAATGTTGTTAAAAAAATTTCTTAGAATAAACTGTTTTAAAAAAAATATTCAAAATTAAATAAAATAGTATCTAGATATAAAACATTACATACTCATATGCTTTATGACCTTAATAATGCAATCATAATATTATTTAGTATTTTATTTAGTATTTTTTTTTTTTTACAACATCAAAAGATTGCTAATTTTTTTAAATTAATAGATAAGCCAAGCCATAGAAAAAAACATATAAATCATGTGGCAATCACTGGTGGTTTGGGTTTAATAATTATTACAGTATCTTCATTTTGTTTACTTTCATTTATTGAAATCCAGGATTATTTTTTTGTAACTAAAGAGAAAAATCTTGGAATAATTATTTTTTCTTCTCTTATTTTTTTTATTGGGGTATGTGATGATAGGTATGAAATAAAACCAATCTATAAACTTATATTAACTTTTATAGTTTATATTTTATTTCTAAAAATCTATCCAGAATTTTTAATAAAAGAAATTAATTTTTCATGGTCAAATCATACTTTGGATTTAAAAAACTTTTCTTTTGTATTTACATTAATTTGTTTTGTTATTTATTTACAAATTGCAAACATGTTTGATGGTATGAATCTCCAGTGTAGTCTGTACTCAATAATTTTATTTTTAATTTTTTATATTATTTTAAAAAATACATTTTTTTTAATTTTAATTTCATACTTAATAGTATTTTCATATTTTAATTTTAAAAATAAATCATTCTTAGGTGATGGTGGAAATTATTTAATTTCTTTTTATGTTTCAATCTCTTTAGTTTATGCTCAAAATAATTATTTTATGTCCTCAGATCACATTGTATTTTTATTATTAATACCGGTACTAGATCTATTTAGATTATTTTTTATAAGAATAAGATTAAAAAAATCCATCTTTATGCCAGATAGAAATCATATTCATCATTACTTATTAGAAAAGTTTAGATTGAATAATGTTTTGTTAGGCTATGTATTATACTTGCTAATTATGACCTGTATTTTTATTTTAAGAAATGAATTTATATTTTTATTGAGTATTATTTTATTTATAATTTTTTATTGCTATTTAGTAATTTTTTTACGACAGAAGAACTAAATTATTATTTGGTTATTTATTTAAGATGATGACTATACTTTTTATTAATCTTCTTAAAAATTTTATGTATTTTCTTTACTTACAATTTCATATATTATGTTTTTTTATTAAAGGTTAACAAAAACTAAAAAATATTAGAATAATGCTTTCAAAACATATTAATATCAAAGCACTTTAATTAATTTATTGAAAAAAATTAAAATTAAGATAAAATTTTTATATCTTTAAGCCTATTTAAAATAAATTTTATTAGAATCATTCATCAATGAAGAAAATTACACTCTTACAATTTATCTTTTCAAGCAGGCAAATTACATTTAAGCATATTGCTCAGTATTTTTTTGAAAATAAAATTTTTCTTTTTTTTTCAACTTTATTAAGTTTGATTATTATAATTAGCATAACAAGTTTTAACAATAACAAGCTAATCAATGCATTTGCTTTTTACGAAAGTTCTTTCAACATTGAAATTTTACAGCCAAAATTTAGAGAAGTTTTAAAAAATGAAGATCATTTAATTTCATTTTCTAATAGATATAGAGAAAATATATTATTAGATTTTTTAGATATTTTTTTTAAAGAGGGTAAATATAAATTTGTTGAAGAGAATGATAAAAATTCGATATCTACCTTTTTTTTGGTGATGAAAGACAATTCAAAAAATATTTTGAATAGTAACAAAAAAAAAATAGCTTTTAATATTGAAGAAAAAATCAAAAATGATTTTGAAACGGCTATTAAGTTGAATGTTTCAAGATATGATTATTCAAACGATATAAATGTTGATCAACTTAGAAAAGCATTTAGTGTTAAAAGAGTTGAAGTATATTATGTGCCAATTGGTATATATAACAATTTTTTTACAAATTTTTTACTAAGTTTGTTTTTTGCTATATTACTAATGTCTGTTTTTAGAAAAAAGTAAGTATACAAAAAATTAATAATGTTGAGACTTATTGGAAGACTATTTAGAGTCATCAAAACTGAAAAAAAAGTAAAGCTTTTTTTTCTTTTCCTTTTAACTTTGATTTCTTCAATTGCTGAAGTGGTTAGTTTAGGATCTTTGTTGCCATTTATTGGTTTTGTTTCAAATCCAGATAGCGTAAAAGACATAGAAATCTTAAATTTTACTTTAAGTTATTTTAAAATTGATGGTTACCTTGAAACTGTTAGATTCTTAGCTTACACATTTATCCTTGCTGCTATAATAGCAGGTTTAACAAGATTATTGTTATTGAGATCAACTATTCAGCTATCTAGACAGATAAGTGCTGATTTAAATATAGAAATATATCAAAAGGTACTAACTCAAAGTTACTTAAAACAGATATCAATGAACTCAGGTGAATTAATTAGTAGTTTAACTCAAAAAGTTGGACAAGCCACATCAGTTTTGATTTCTGTAATAACGGTAGGTACAAGTTCAATTTTATTTTTTAGTATTTTGGGCACACTACTTCTTATTAATCCAAAAATTTCGTTAGTAGCTGGTCTTATTTTTGGGATAATTTATTTTTTTATTGCACTATTGAATAAAAAGAAATTGATTAAAAATAGTGAACTTATTTCTGTAGAGCATGATAATGAAGTCAAAATACTACAAGAAAGCCTTGGTAGTATTAGAGATATTATAATTTCCAATACATATAAAATCTTCTTTTATATTTATAATAAAACAATTGTTAATCTAAATAGAGCTTCTGCTCAAAATGCTTTTATAAGCCAATCACCTAGATTTTTTATGGAAACTGTTGGTATGGTTTTGATAGCATCAATAATAATTTTCTATAGTAAGGAAGATTTTAATCTATCAAATATCATACCATTGTTAGCGGTGCTCGCTCTTGGAGCGCAACGTTTATTGCCCTTGATGCAAATAATCTATGGAAATTTAACAGTTATTATGGGTAGTAATGCTTCTCTTGAAGATGTTTTAAAATTATTAAATAAAAAAGAAAAGAAACATACAATCAAAAACTCAAAATATTTCAAATTTAAGAAAAATATAGTTTTAAAAAATATCTCTTTCAAATATTCAAATAAATCAAAATATGTTTTAAAGAATATTAATTTAGAAGTAAAACCAGGGGAAAGAATTGGAATAATTGGAGAAACTGGATCTGGAAAGAGCACATTAGTAGATATTTTTGCTGGATTAATTAAACCATCAAAAGGAAATATACATATAGATGGCGAATTATTGAGTTCTAAAAATACAGACCATTGGTATTCTAAAATTTCATATGTTCCACAAAATATTTTTTTACTTAATAGCACTCTTAAAGAAAACATAGCGTTTGGAGTGTCTAAAAAAAATATTAATATGAAAAAAATTAAATTAGTATCAAAAATAGCTAAACTTAATAAGTTTATTTTAAAAAATAAAAATAAATACAACCAGGTAATTGGTGAGAAAGGAATTAAGCTGTCAGGAGGTCAAAGACAAAGAGTTGGAATAGCTAGATCATTGTATAGAGGTTCAAATGTTATCCTGTTTGATGAGGCAACTGCTGCACTTGATATTGAAACTGAAAAAAAAGTTATAGATGCTATTAACAATATATCCAGGAATATTACTATCGTTATGATTGCGCATAGAATATCAACACTTAAATACTGTGATAAAATTGTTAAATTAAAAGATGGAAGTATTGAAGGAATATTTAATTACAATGAAATCAAAGATTATTAATATAAAATTAAATGAAATCAATATTAAAAAAAATAGTTGGAAGAATATTTGCTTCACGTTTAAAAAAGATTAATCAACTTAAAAATGTTGAAAAAGGTAAAACTTGTTATATTTTTGGAGATGGAGTCTCTCTTAAATGGTATGATTTAAAAAAATTTAAAAATTTTGACTCTATATCTCTAAGCTATTTACCTTTTCATAAAAATTTTAATGATATAAATTGTAAATATTGCTTACTAATACAGCCATGGTTTTTTTATAAATTTAGAATTATACCAGACCCAGCTAATCAAGGAAAAAATGTAAAAAATATTTTTTGGTATAACAAAATAGGCAATTATTTTAAAAAAAATATGATTAACAGATATAAGAAAATAATATTTATAACCAATTTGTCTAATTATTTTTCCTTAAAAAAAAGTACAAATAATATTTTCGTACTAAATCAGTTTGAAGATAAGATATTTGATAAAATTTTAAAAAAAAAAGATTTAATTGCTTGGAAAGCGTCATTATATGGAGGAGTTTTATTCGCAATATATCTAGGGTATAAAAAAATTTTTTTAGTAGGATGTGATTATCAGGATGAAAAACCATATAGTGGTCATTGGTATGAGAAGGATAGTGGATTTCCTTTTTCACCTTCAAAATCTCAAACAAAGAGTTTTATTAAATCTGTAAGTGATATTGTTGATATACAAATTATAACAAGGAAATATGATGGATCTAATAAAAAGTATACGAGTTATAAAAATCATACAGGTCATGATTTGAATTATAAGAATAGAGATAAAATTATAAATAAGAAAAATTTAAATATTTTAAAAAATTGGCCTGATCCTAGGATTTAGAATTTATGAAAAAAAAATATCTAATTACAGGAGGCGCTGGATTTATAGGCTCGGCGTTGGTTAGAAATTTAGTAAAAAGTGGTCAACAGGTTCTAAATTGTGATAAACTCACTTATTCTGGAGATTTATCTACATTAAAAGAAGTTTCTGATAAGACTAATTATAGCTTTTTTAAAGAAGATATAATTAATAAAAAAAAAATAAGTAAAATTTTGAATAATTTTAAGCCAGATGTGGTAATTAATTTGGCAGCTGAGACACATGTTGACAGATCGATAGAAAACCCTGAAGTTTTTATTAAAACAAATATTATTGGCACATATAATCTCTTAGTTGAATGTAATAAATATTTCTCTAATTCAGCAAAAAAAAATAGCTTTAAATTTATTCAAGTTTCTACCGATGAGGTATTTGGCTCTCTTGGGAATAAAGGTACTTTTAATGAACAAAGCGCATATGACCCTAGTTCTCCTTACTCTGCAAGTAAAGCTAGTGCAGATCATTTAGTTAAAGCATGGAATAAGACTTACAATTTTCCATCAATAATTACAAATTGTTCAAATAATTATGGACCATTTCAATTTCCTGAAAAATTAATTCCTTTAATTATACTTAATGCAGTTCAAGAAAAAAACTTACCTGTTTATGGCAAAGGATTACAGGTTAGAGACTGGTTACATGTAGATGATCACGCAAGAGCATTAAAATGTGTTGCAGAGAAAGGTGTTCCAGGTGAGACTTATAGTATTGGAGGTTCTAATGAAATAAAAAATATAGATCTTGTAAAAAAAATATGTTTAATTTTGCAGAAAATAAAACCACCAAAGAGTATACAAAATTATCAAGAACTAATAACGCTAGTAGAAGATAGACCTGGGCATGACTTTAGATATGCAATCAGTAACAAGAAAATAAAAAAAAAATTACGTTGGATACCCAAAGTAGATTTTAATGTTGGATTAGAAAAAACTATAGTTTGGTATTTGCAAAATTTAGCTTGGTGTAAAAAAATATTAGATAAAAAAAAATATAAACTTCAAAGACTGGGAATCATAAAAAATGGTTAAAAAATTTCTTTACAAAATTCCTTTTAATAAACCATGTTTGTTAAATAAATTTAATAAAAATTTAGATAAAAAATTATTTAGTACAAAAACTTCTGGTAGAGGTCCCTATACTTTCAAAGTTGAAAAATATTTAGAAAATTTATATGGAAAAAAAAATACAAAAATCTATCTAACCACTTCTTGCACACATGCTTTGGAGGCCTCTGCGATTTTGCTAAATTTAAAAAAAGATGATGAAGTTATAGTTCCATCATATACATTTGTAAGCACCGCCCTCTCTTTCATGATGCATGGAGCCAAAATAAAATTTTGTGACATAAGAAGTGATAATATGAATATAGATCAAGATGCTATAGAGAAATTAATAACCAAAAAAACAAGAGCTATTGTTGTGGTTCATTATGGTGGGTTTGCTTGTGATATGGACTCAATTATTAAAATAGCCAAGAAACATAAAATATTTGTTATTGAAGATAATGCTCACGGTTTGTTTGGAAAATATAAGAATAAACATCTAGGAACAATTGGAGATTTCAGCACACTCAGTTTTCATGAAACAAAAAATATTTCTTGTGGAGAGGGAGGTGCTCTAATTATTAACAATAAAAAATTTCAAAGTAGAGCAAAACTAATTATAGAAAAAGGAACAAATCGTATTGATTTTTCTGAGGGATACTTAAAAAAATATTCCTGGGTAGACAAAGGTTCTAGTTATATTCCATCAGATATTTTAGCTGCAGTATTGTACAATCAATTAAAAAATCATAAAAAAATACAAGAAAAAAGATTAAAAATATGGAATTTGTATTATAAAAAATTAAAAGATTGGGCAATACTTAATGGGATTCAAATACCAAAACTTGATCAAAATTCGATACATACAGGTCATCTATTTTTTTTGCTTTTTCCCACTCCACAAAAAAAAGAGAAGGCAATTATTGCTATGAAAAAAAAAAAAATACAGCTAGCTACACATTATTTACCTTTACATAAGTCTACTTATTATCTAAATAATTCTGATAAAAAACCATTACTTAGAAATTCTGAAAAACTTAGTAAGAGAATTGTAAGATTGCCAATTTACTATAATTTAAAAAATTCTGAGCAAAATAAAATTATAAAGAATATTTTAGAGCACAATGTTTGACACAGATATAAAAAATAAAGTTTTTTTGATAACAGGAGTAAATGGTCAGTTAGGAATCGCATTATGCCAGACAATAATTAATTTAGGTGGAAAGATAGCTGGATTAGATTTAGATTTCAAGCAAATCAAAAAAATCGCCTTGAAAGAAAAATGGACTATTAATGACTATATGTTTTTAAAAACAGATATTACAAATCAAAAATTATTAAAAGTAAGTTTCAATTTAATTTTAAAACAATATAAAAAAATTGATTTTTTAATCAATAATGCAGCAGTAAGTATTTTTTCTAATTGGCAGAATAGATTGGATAAAGATTTAGATTTAGTTACAGATGTTAATATTAAAGGAACTCTTAATTGTATAAAATTTTTTGCAAGATTTTTGAAAAATAAAAAAAAATTTGGTGCTATAGTTAATGTGGCTTCTCATTATGGACTGGTTACTCCAGATCCAAGAATATATGCAGATTGTAAAAGACGAAATTCAGAAATTTATGGAGCTACTAAAGCTGCAATTATACAAATAACAAAGTATTTTGCTACAAATTCCTCTTATGATGGAGTAAATTTGAGAATTAACGCTGTCGCTCCAGGTGGAATTTTGAATGAAAAAAAACCACAGGGTAAGATTTTCCAAAAAAATTATTCTTATAGAACTCCTTTAAATAGAATGGCTTATTCAAACGAAATAGTGTGGCCAATATTGTTCTTGTTATCAAAAAAAGCTAGCTATATAAATGGTCATACTTTAGTGATAGATGGAGGTTATACAGCATGGTAGAAATTTTAAATTCTTATAAAGAAAAATTTTTAATTAATGACCAAGAAATTGGTGGTGATAATCCAGTATTTATTATTGCTGAAATAGGTATAAATCATAATGGTAATCTTTCAACGGCAATTGAATTAATTAAATCAGCCAAAGAAAGTGGTGCCAGTGCAGCAAAATTACAAACATATATAACAGACAAAAGGGTTGCAAAAGATAATCCAGTTTATGAAATTTTAAAGAAATGTGAATTAAGTAAAAAAGACCATAAAGAACTATTTGATTACGCTAAAGAAATAAAATTTACATTATTTAGCACTCCATTTGATGACGAATCTGTCGATTTATTGCAAGAATACAAGTGTCCTGCTTATAAAATTGCTAGTTTTGATAGTGTGAATACAAAATTGATATCAAAGGTGGCGACTACAGGCAAACCATTAATCATGTCCACTGGAATGACCAATGAAGAAGAACTTAAAAAAGCATTAGTTACAATAGTAAAGAAAAAATTACCAAATGAAGATGCTAATTTAGCAATAATGCATTGCATATCTTCTTACCCACTACTGGAGGAAGATGCAAATCTAGCTACTATAAGATATTTAAAAAGTTTTTTTAATGGACCAGTAGGCTTTTCAGACCATTCATTAGGGGACACGCTTATTCAATATTCTGTGGCTGCGGGTTCTAATATAATTGAAAAACACTTTACCTTAACAAGAGATCAGGAAGGACCAGACCACAAACTTTCTGCAGAACCTGAAATGTTAAAAAAAATTGTAGAACAAGCTAAGAAAATAAAAAAAATTTTAGGGGAAAAACATTTGGGAATAAAAGACTGTGAAGGTAGTGCAAAAGTATTTAGAAGACCTTCTTAATAATGCCCAATTTATTGTTTAGGTGTGATGCGGGTATAGCTCCAGAGATAGGAACTGGTCACATTTTTAGATGTTTAAATTTAGCAAATCAACTAATTAATAAAAAGATTTATAAAAAAGAAGAAATTTTATTTTTAACAAGAAATGATCCTGTTCATTTATTTGGAAAAATAATTTTAAAAAAAAATAAATTTAACTTTCAAACTATTAATATTAAGAATAATAACTCGATTGAAGAAAGTAGGCATATTTTGAAATGTCAACCAAGTCTTGTTATTATGGACAGATTAAAAACAAATAAAAATTTTATACAGAGAATTAAATCCAAATGTAAAGTAGTAACTTTTGATGATTATGGATCTGGCAGAGAATACTGTGATTTAGCAGTGAATGCAATTTTTTCAGATGTAGAAAAAAATAAAAATGTTTTGAAAGGTTACAAGTACTTAATCTTAAATATTAAAAATAAAAGTACAATTAAAATTACCAACAAAATTAAGAATGTTTTTATATCTTTTGGTGGGTATGATAAGAGAAATTTTTTGAGTTTTGTTCTCAAAAATATTGATTTATTTCCAAAAAATGTAAAATTTAAAATAATCGTATCAGATTTTCTACACAAAAATATAATAAAAAAATTAAAAGTTGAATTCAATGAAGATTTTATAAATAGGCTAAGTTTTTTTAAGTCTCCTAAGGATTATTCAAAAATTTTTTCTAAGTGTGATATTTCAATATGTTCTGGAGGATTAACCTTATTTGAATCATGCGCCTTAGGCATTCCTACAATTGCTTTGCCACAAAATATGCATCAATATACAAGTATAAAAAAACTTTCTGAAAAAAGATGTGTAATTTTAGGTTCTAATTACCTAAAAAAAGATATAGATTTTTTCAGAAGTTTGCTAAAAAAACTTGTTCACGATCATACAATGAGAAAAGTAATGTCAAGTCGCTCTAAAAAATTAATTGATATAAATGGAATAATGAGAGTTGTTAATGCAATTAAAAATTTAAAATGAAAAATGTAATTTTATTTGGTTGTCAAAAAATAACCATTGATATTATTGAATATCTGAAAAGAAAAAAGGATATAAATATTTCTCTAGTTGTGACTTATGATCTACCACAAGATTATGCTTTGACTGGCATTAACATCAAAAATTATTGTTATCAAAATAATATTCGAACTATCGAATGTCGAAACATTACAGAGAGTATAGAAAATATCATAAAGTCAATTAAGCCTGACTTAATAATCTCATCATATTTCAGGGGAATCCTAAAAAAAAAGATATGGAGCTCATCAAAAATTGCTACAATTAATATTCATCCAAGTCTTTTGCCGTTATATCGCGGTCCTGTGCCAACAGCATGGGGCTTAATGAATTTAGAAAATTTTTTTGGTGTATCCATTCACAAAATAAATGACACAATTGATGGTGGTGATATTTATGCACAAGAAAAGTTTAAAATTAAAAAAGATGAAACAGGATATGAACTTTATAATAGAACAATGGAATTTGGTTTTTTATTATTAAAGAAAAACTTTGATAAGATTATTTATAGAAAAATAAGGGCAAAAAAACAAAAAAAAGGTGGATCTTATTACGGAAAAATTAAAAATTTTGAATTTATAGATTGGAAAAAATCTTCTGAGTTTATTGAGGCCTTAGTAAGAGTAAGAGCTAAACCTTATAATATAGCTCAAACAATAATGCACAATAGATATTTTTTTATAAACAAAGTTAAAATTTTGAACAACAATTATTTAATTCAACAGCCAGGCAAAATTTTAAAAGTTAATAAAGATAATACTTTTGTTGTATCCACAGCAAATGGAAGTGTTTTAGTTAAAGATTATTTTGTCTATCCAGAAATAAAAACTAAATTGGAAAAAAAAGTATTTTTAAATAAAGGTGGAATTTTTAATAATTAAATTTTTTTTATCATTTAATACATGATATCATGAACATTTATGGACTTGAAATCTAAAACAACAAAAGAAATTTGGAAAAGGGCAGAAGAAATCATACCAGGTGGAAATGGTTTGTTGTCAAAAAGACCTGATCGTTACGCACCAGATATTTGGCCTACTTACTTTAAGAAATGTAAAGGAGTTTTGGTTACTGATCTAAATGATAGACATTATATTGATATGGCCCAAATGGGAATAGGTAGTGCTATCTTAGGTTATGCAAATGATGAATTAAATGAATATGTTAACTCAATTATAAAAGATGGAGTGAATTGTACCTTAAATTCTATTGAGGAAGTATTACTGGCAGAAAAGTTATTAGAGCTAAACCCTTTTGCAGGAGGAGTTAAGTTTGCCCGAACAGGTGGAGAGGCAATGGCAATAGCAGTTAGAATTGCAAGAACTTACTCTGGAAAAACGAAAGTTTTATTTTCAGGATATCATGGTTGGACAGATTGGTATCTAGCAGCAAATATTTCTTCATCTAATGCTTTAAATAATCATTTAATACCTGGTCTTGAACCAAGAGGTGTGCCACCAGGTCTACAAGGTACGGCTATTCCTTTTAATTATGATGATTTGGAAAATTTTGAAAAAGTTTTTTCAGAGAATAAAGATTGTGGAATAATTTGTATAGAAGGAGCAAGGAATGATTACCCAAATAATGAATTTTTAGAAAAGATTATGCATGTTGCTAAAAAATATAATATTATAATTATTTCTGATGAAATAACATCGGGCTGGAGAGTCACTGATGGAGGTGTTTACAAAGTAAATGGTTTTAAGCCCGATATAGTAGTTTATGGAAAAGCTTTGGGCGGTGGTTTTGCTATTTCAGCAATAGTTGGCAAAAAAGATATAATGAGTAGTGCTCAAAATACATTTATTAGCTCAACAATGTGGACTGAAAGAGTTGGATTTGCAGCTGGGTTAAAAACAGTAGAAATTTTAACAAGAGACATGGTGTGGAAAAATTTGATTAGAATTGGAAAAAGGATTATCAAAGGATGGAGTAGTTTGATTAAAAAATATGATCTAAATATTTCAATAAGTAATTTTGAACCATTAGTGACAATGAAATTTAATTATGGTGATAGAAATCAAGAGATCATTACTCTATTTGTTCAAGAAATGCTATCAAGAGGCTACCTTGCCTCGACTAGTATATATGTCTCTAATGCTCATACAGAAGAAATTGTAGATGAATATTTAATAAATGTAGATTTAGTTTTTAAATTATTGTCAGAGGCAATTTTAAGTAAAAATATAAAAAAACTTTTAAAAACTTCAGTAAGATCAGATTCTTTTAAAAGACTAACTAAATGATTGCAGCCATTATCCAAGCAAGACTAGGCTCAAAAAGATTACCACAAAAAATTTTGAAAAAAATTAATAAAGAACAAACTGTACTTGAGTACTTAATCAATAGGTTAAGAAAATCTTCCAAAATTAAAAAGATTATTATTGCTACAACAAAAAATAAAATTGACGATAAAATAGAAATTTTTTGTAAAAAAAAAAAACTTTATTTGTTTTAGAGGATCTGAAAATGATGTTTTATCAAGATATTATTTATGTGCAAAGAAGTTTAGAATTAAAAAAATTGTTAGAATAACATCAGATTGCCCTCTAGTAGATCCTAAAATTGTTGATAAAACGATAGAGATGTTTAACAAAAAAAAACTTGATTACTGTTCAAATACCGCACCTATTGTAAAGCCTATGTGGCCTGATGGTAGTGATGTTGAAGTTTTTTCTTTTAAGGCGTTGGAAAAAGCATATTTAAGATGTAAAAATAAGCATTTCAGGGAGCATGTAACTTTTTATTTTTGGAAACGTAAAAATAATTTATTTAAAATTGGGCAATTAAAAAATATGTTTAATTGGTCTAGTTATAGATTTACATTGGACTATAAAGAAGATTACAAAGTTATTAAGTTTATTACAAAAGAACTGATGAAAAAAAAAATTTTTGGATACACACATCAAATCATTAAAATTTTAGATAAAAACAAAAATATAAAAAAAATAAATTCTAAATATTTTTTTGGTATAGGTTGGGTTAAATAATGAAAGGGATTATATTGGCTGGTGGGTTAGGTACTAGACTGTATCCACTTACAAAAGCAATTACAAAACATTTATTGCCAGTATATGATAAACCATTAATTTATTATCCTTTAAGCACATTAATGCTTGCGGGTATTAGAGATATATTAATAATTTCTGATAGAGAGAACTTACAAAGCTATAAAAAATTATTTAAAGATGGATCCCCATATGGAGTAAAGATATCATACGAAGTGCAAGACAAACCAAAGGGTATAGCAGAAGCATTTATTATTGGGGAAAAATTTATTGGTAAGTCTAGATGTGCACTAATTCTTGGCGATAATATTTTTTATGGAAATGAATTAAAAAATATTTTTATAAAAATAAAAAATAAAAAAAAAACTTCTACAATTTTTTTGTATCCTGTAGAAAAACCAGAAAATTTTGGTGTTGCTGAATTAGACAAAAATAAAAAAATAGTTTCACTTCAAGAAAAGCCAAAAAAGCCAAAATCTAATTATGCTATAACTGGCTTATATTTCTATGATAAGGATGTAATCGAAGTTGCAAAAAAAATTAAGCCATCTAAAAGAGGTGAACTAGAAATAACCTCAATTAACCAGTATTATTTAAAAAAAAAGAAATTAGACTATGTTCTTTTTGGAAGAGGAATGGCTTGGCTTGATACAGGCACTTTTGACTCATTAATAGATGCTGGTCAATTTGTAAGAACAATTGAAAAAAGGCAAGGTTTTAAAATATCCTGTCCAGAAGAAATTGCGTGGAGAAATGGTTGGTTAAATAAAAAAGATATTTATGAGATAGCAAAAGAAATTAAAGATGTGAATTATAAAAAATACCTATTAAACTTAAAGTAAGATGAATTTATTTGATATCAAAAATAAAGTATTTATTGTAGCTGGTGCAGGAAGAGGTCTTGGGCTTCAACTATCTAAATATTTAAGTCATCAAAATGCTTTAGTCATAGGTATAGACAAAATATTTTCATCAGAGAAAGATTCTAGATTTTTTTTTAAAAAATATAAATTAGATTTAGGGGATAAAAAAAAATTAAAAAAAAATTTTACTAAAATAATTGAAAAAAATAAAAAAATTGATGGTTTAGTTTTCTGCGCAGGTATTACTGATCCAAATGATAAATATGATTCGTTTTCTGAGGCAAAATTAGAAAAAGTTTTTAACGTAAACGTTCAGTCTGCTTATGTATTGAATTACTTAGTAGCAAATTTTATGCTTAAAAAAAAAATAAAGGGCAGTATAATTAACTTTACAAGTATAGGTGCACATCAAGCTTTTCCGAAAAACCCTTATTATTGTACTTCAAAAGGTGCACTAAAACAGCTCACCAAATCATTTGCTTATGATTATGGATCTAAGGGAATTAGGTTTAACAACTTGGTTCCTGGCTATTTTAAGACACCGATGAATAAAAAAACATTAAGTCTTAAAAATAAAGTAAAAGAAAGATCAAAAAGAAATTTACTTTTAAGATGGGGTGATCCATCAGAAATATGTGGAGCAGTCCATTTTTTATTAAGTAATGCATCAAGTTATGTTACAGCATCAGACTTAGTAATTGATGGTGGATGGTTAAATAAAGGAATATAAATGAGTAATTTAATAATTTTATTTTTAAATTGTAATAATTAATTTATCTTAAACTATGAATCATCTCAAAATTAGGAAAGATTTTTTTCAAAATGGTTGGGCAGAAATACCAAAATTTATCTCAAAAAAAGAGATAAAATTGATTAAATTTGAGATTAAAAATATTACCAAAAAAAAAATAAAAACCCTTAAAAAGGGTGAAGTTCATTTTTCAAAAAAAAAAATAAACACTATTCATAACCTTGATACGATTTCAAAATTTTTTTTAAGATTTAAAAATAAAAAAAAATTTCATAATTTAGCAGATAGTATTTTAGGTGAAAAATCTGAAGCACAATGGGTACAATTATTTGCTAAGCCAACCAAAGAAGGATTAGCTGCTCCAGCACATCAAGATAATTATTACTGGAATATAAAAGATTGTAAAACAATAACTATGTGGATCGCATTAGACAAAGTTGATAAAACAAATGGTGCCTTATATTATTATACTAAATCTCACTTAAAAGGCAGAGCTTTACATGAAGCATCATTTGCGAAGGGAACATCTCAAACTGTAAAAAAAAATATTTTAAAAAAAATTGATAAAAAAACAAAGCACACCATCACAGCATCTCCAGGTGATATGTTTATTCATCATGGATATACAATACATGGTAGTTCTAAAAATTTATCCAAAAAATCAAGAAAAGGAATTTCAATATGGTATAAAGCTGAAAAAGCAAAAATAGATATATTAAATATGAAAAAATATCGTTTAAGTTTAAAAAAGCAACATCAGAAATTGTATAAAATTTTGTAAAATCAAAAATAAATAAGTTAAAATCTATAAAAAATGAAAAACACAATAGCAATAATTTTAGCAAGAGGGGGATCAAAAGGAATACCTGGAAAAAATATTAAAATTTTTTTAGGTAAACCTTTATTAGTTTGGACCATCTTGCAAGCTAAAATATCTAAAAAAATAACTAAAATATATTTAAGTTCGGATTCTGAAAAAATTTTGAATATTGGAAAAAAATATGGAGTTATACCAGTTAAGAGACCAAAAAAAATTTCTGGAGATGAAGCAAAATCAGAAGAAGCAGTTTTACACTTACTAAGTAAACTAGATTCTGAACCAGATGGAATTGTTATGTTAGAGCCAACAGCACCCTTAAGAAATCCACAAGATATTGACAAATGTATTAATGATTTTTATGAAAATAAATGGGACTCAGGATTTACTGGCGCAATATTGGAAGATTTTTTAATATGGAAAATGAATAAGAAAAAAAAGTTGTTACCAATAAACTATGATTTTAACAAAAAAATGCCAAGACAATTAAGAGAACCTGAAATTGTAGAAAATGGAGCTATATTTATTTTTACCCCTAAATCTATTAAAGAAAATAATAATAGATTCGGAGGAAAAATTGGTTTTTCAGTAAATGAGGTTTGGCAATCTTTTGAAATAGATAATTTGATAGATTGGAAGTTTGTCAGTTTAATTTTTAAAGAATACCTTTTAAAAAGATATAAAAAAATATATAAAAACATTAATATTAAAAAAAATCAGTAATTTTCATAATGGATAGTGGTAGAAAAATATATTTAAATGGGTCTTATGTAAAAGAGTCCGACGCGAAGATTTCAATATTTGATTCTGCGCTTATGTTTGGTGACATGGTTTTTGAGATGACGAGATCATTTAACAAAAAAACTTTTAAATTAGATGAACACATAGAGAGACTTCTTTATGGTGTTAAAATCTACGAAATACCTCTTAAAAAATCTGCTAAAGAACTTAAAGAAATATGTCTTCAAACAATCGAACTAAATGAACCTTTTTTTAGTGACACAGATGAACATCGATTGATGATTAATATCAGCAGAGGCCCTTTAGGAGTTTATGCACCAATATTTGACTATAAATTAGAACCAACGGTAGTGGTTGCAGATTTTCCTCTTAAATGGACAGTTTCGTATATGGGGCAATTATATGACGAAGGTATAAATGCTGTTTTGGTAAACCAAAGAGCAATGCCATCATATTTGATGGATCCCAAAATTAAAAGTAGAAGTAGAGTTTTTTATCAAATGGCAAATATTGAAGCCTCAAAATTTAAAGGCAAAAATAATTGGGCCTTACTTATGGGTCTAGATGGACACATTGCAGAAGGAAGTGGTGATAATTTTTTTATTGTCAAAAATGGAGTTGTGATTACTCCAAAACCTAGAGATATACTAGTTGGAATAACTAGAAATTATATTTTTGAAATTTGTAAGGAAATTGGTATTGAATGTGTTGAAAGAGATTTTGGTCCATATGAAATAAATACAGCCGATGAGGCTTTTATGACAGGTACTCCATTTTCGATTTTGCCAGTTTTTAGATTTAATAGTTTAAATGTTGGAGACGGAAAGTTTGGCAAAATTACGAAAATTTTAATTGATAAATGGGGAAAAAATGTTGGAGTTGACTTGATAAAACAAGTCAAAGAATTTTCAGATGAATGCAAAGAAATAAGAGAAAAAACAGCTGGAACAACTAATCCATATCAATTTTCATCTCCAGATATGCCAGCTTAGAAATGAAGATTATTGTAGATCGTGATCTAAAGTTAAGATTTTATAATATAAAAGATAAACCTGCATTGTATAAGAACTCCACAGATCCATTTTTTTTAAAGTATATGGAGTTTACTAAATTTTCACTTAAACAATTTAGCAGTTGGCTAAAAAAAAAAATTGACGGCTAAAAACACTTTTTTTTTTGTTATAGAGTATAAAAAAAATCCTATTGGAACTTATATATTAACAATTAGTGGAATTAAAAAACAGAAATGTGACTTAAGTTATGGAATAGCAAGTGAATATTGTGGTAGAGGAATATTTAAAAGAGTTACAAAAAAAATTTTAGAAAAATTAAAAGATTTTAAAAGATTTGAAGTCATAA
>MDSY01007584.1_pt1 | contig 17205 bp, 16 predicted proteins | sample 811131 | NCBI WGS metagenome assembly MDSY01 (sample SAMN05326643, study PRJNA326480) | marine metagenome | isolation source: seawater | place: Atlantic Ocean: South West | collected 2010
TACCAGTTTCTTTGGTTTTGGCTTCGCTACTACCTTTTTTACCAGTTTCTTTGGTTTTGGCTTCGCTACTACCTTTTTTACTGGCTTTTTTTTAACTAATTTTTTAAGAAAATCAAACATTTTTTTTTGGATAGAACTTAATATAAAATTGAGGGTCAATTTGTTTAGTTGTTATTATACTAGTATTAATTAAAGGAATGAATTTGAATTTATTAAAAATAGTATTTATTTTATGTTTGATACCGTTTTCTGCGAAAGCAGATAATAAGGTTCAAGAAATGACTCTTAAAAATGGAATGAGAGTAATAGTAAAGGAAGATAATCGGGCACCTATAGTAGTTTCGATGGTTTGGTACAGAGCAGGAAGTCTTGACGAAGTTAATGGCAAAACAGGCGTCGCTCATGTTCTTGAGCATATGATGTTTAAGGGAACTAAGAAAACTAAACCTGGTGAATATTCAGAAATTATTGCAGCTGCAGGTGGAAGAGAAAATGCTTTTACTGGTGCTGACTATACTGCTTATTTTCAACGCTTAGAAAAATCAAAACTTCCAATTTCTATGAATATGGAATCTGACAGAATGCAAAATTTAGTCATTACTGATGAAGAGTTCCAAAAAGAAATAAATGTAGTAAAGGAAGAACGTCGATGGAGAACTGATGACAAACCTAAAGCGCGAGTTAATGAATTATTTAATTCTCTTATTTTTAGAGTTCACCCCTACGGTAGGCCGATAGTTGGCTGGATGAATGATCTAGAGAATATGACTTACGAAGATGCGACTGAGTGGTATAAAATGTGGTACAGCCCTAGCAATGCAATTATGGTAATTGCTGGAGATGTAAATACAAAAGAAGTTTTTTCTGAAGCCAAAAAATATTTTGGCGATATTCCTGCATATGAAATAGCGAAAAGAAAACCACAAGTTGAGCCAAAACAAAATGGTGCAAGAAGGGCTATATTAAAGGCACCAGGAAAACTACCTTATATTCAAATGGGCTATCCAGCACCATCACTAGGTAAGGATGGAATAAAAAATAATAAAGAAGCTTTTGCGCTTGAGGTATTGGTTGGGATTTTATCAGGTACCAGCACTGCTAGACTTAATCAAAACCTAGTTAGAAAGACCTCAGCTGCAATCAGTGTAGGGTCTTCCTACAGTATGCTTTCAAGAGGTGCTCAAAGTACATTTGAAATGTATGCCACCCCAAGTGAAAATGTATCTGTAGATAATTTAGAAAAGTATCTTAAGCTTGAGTTGAAAGAAATTGCTGATAATGGAGTTACAGAAAAAGAATTAAACAGAGTAATAACTAGTGTTATTGCTGGTGAGGTATACCAAAAAGACTCTGTTTTTGGCGCAGCCATGCAAATTGGTCAATTAGAGACAATGGGTTATTCATATAAAATAGTTGACGATTATATTAGTAATATTAAGAAAGTTACCTCTGGAGATATTCAAGGAGTTATTAAGAAATATTTCAATGAGGATAAATTAACAATCGTAACTTTAGATCCCCAGCCTCTTGATAAGAATAAAAAGTTAAAAGGAAAACCTCATGCTCATTAAAGCTATTTTTATCTCCGCACTAATATTTTTTTCAAATTTAGCATTGGCTAAAATAAACATCGAGCACTGGAAGTCAAATAATGGAGCAAGCATATATTTTATTGAAAATCATGATTTACCTATAGTTGATATTAACGTAGATTTTAGAGCTGGGAGCGTTAAAGATAAAAAAAATAAAAGTGGAACAGCTTCAATGACAAATCACCTGATGGTTATGGGTTCAGGTGGAATTAACGAAGAAGATTTAGCAAATCAGTTTACAGATATAGGAGCACAATTAAATAGCTCGTTTGATCAAGATAAAAGTGGCTTTAGTTTACGAACATTGACTGAAAAAAGAAATAAGGCTATTGATTTATTAGCACTAGTTCTTCATAAACCAAATTTTGATAATAATATTTTGGATCGAGAAAAGAAAAGATACATAGCAAGTATAAGTCAATCAGAAACTATGCCTGCCACAATTGCTTCAAAAGCCTTCATGAAAGCTTTATATGGAGATCATCCCTACGGCCTACCAAGTGCTGGAGAAATTGAAACAATTCAAAAAATAACAAAAAAAGATTTAGATAATTTTTATGAAAGTAATTATTTGTCAAATGAATTATCAATTGTAATAGTAGGAGATATTTCAAGGAAAGAAGCTGAAGATATTGGTCAAAAAATTAGTTTAGGTTTTCCTGAGAATAAATTAGTGCCATCAATTCCTTTAGTTAGTTTTAATAAAGGGCAGGAAATTAAAATAAGTCATCCCGCAAAACAAGCACATTTATATTATGGTGCTCCAGTTATTAAAAGAGGAGATCCTGATTTTTTAACTCTATACCTTGGAAATTACATTTTAGGTGGTGGTGGTTTTGTGTCTAGATTAACTCAAGTAATTAGAGAAGATAGGGGTCTAGCATATAGCGTTTACAGCTACTTTATGCCTTACATTGAAGCCGGACCATTTCAAATTGGAGTTCAAACAAAAAAGAGTCAAGTTAACAAAGCAAAAGATTTAATCCAAAAAACAGTTAGTGATTTTATTAAAAACGGTCCAACTCCTAGTGAATTAAAAAGAGCAAAAGATTTTATGATTGGTGGCTTTCCACTCAAATTAGATAGTAATAAAAGTATATTAGATTACGTCAGTATGATGGCATTCTATAAATATCCATTAGATTATCTGGAAACATTTACAAAAAAAATTGATAAAATAACAGCTGAAGAAATTAAATCTGCTTTTCAAAGGCGAGTTGATATGACTAAATTTTCTACTGTTATTGTTGGTAGTGAGTAGTAATAACAAAAGTATAGTAAAAATTATTGGTGGTAAATGGAAAAGAAAAAATATTTCTTTTAATGGCTCTAATAATCTTAGGCCAACTTTAAATAGGATTAGAGAGACTTTATTTAATTGGTTGGACCAAGATTTAACTAATAAAAAATGTTTAGACTTATTTTCAGGTAGTGGTGCTCTTGGTTTCGAGGCTTTATCAAGAAATTCATTATCTTGTACTTTTATTGAATCTAATAAATCTTCTTATTTAAAACTCATTGAAAATAAAAATAATCTAAATGCATTAAATGCAAAAATATTTGAGGCAGATAGTTTAAATTTTTTAAAGAGTAATAATGAATTATTTGATGTTATTTTTTGTGACCCACCTTTTGGGGCATTTGACTCTTTAGAATTAATTGAGATAATTAGACAATCTCTTACTAAAGATGGATTAATCTATTTTGAGTCAAATTCAGACATTCCTACTAAAGATTTAAATATTTACAAGACATCTAAGGCAGGGAATGTATACTTTTACTTAATTAAATAAAAATATACTTTATTATGATCGCCCTATATCCTGGTTCATTCGATCCCTTATCCTTAGGTCATGAAGACGTAATTATTAGAGCCTCGAAATTATTTGATCATCTCATAGTGGGTGTCTCTGATGATAATTCAAAACATAACAAGTATTCTCTTGAGGAAAGACTCCATATGCTATCTCTTATCTCAAACAAACTACCAAATGTAACTTGTGAGTCCTATTCCGGCTTAACTGTTGATTTTGCAATAAAGAAAAATGCTAAAGTCATAGTCAGGGGCTGTAGAGACTCTAGCGATTTTAATTTCGAGGCTAGTTTGTCTGGTATGAATAAGGTAATTAATCCAAAAATAGAATCAATAATAATGATTTCTTCAGATTCTACTAAGAGTTTTTCGTCCTCTAATATCAGGTGCATTCTTGATGCTGGCGGAGATACATCTTCATTTTTATCAAATGAAGTTTATAATTATCTTAACAAATAGGGATGGAATGATTTTAGGGCGCACATGAGAATACTTCATACGATGTTGAGGGTTAACGACTTGAACGAGTCTATTGATTTTTATTCAAACTTGTTTGGCATGAAGGTTTTAAGAAAAAAAGAATACCCAGAAGGAAAGTTTTCTTTAGCTTTTATTGGTTACGGAGATGAAAAAGATAATTCTGTGATTGAGCTTACTTATAATTGGGATAAAAAAGAATATAATCAAGGTGATGCCTTTGGCCATATTGCAATTGAGGTTGATGATGCATATGAAGCTTGTGAGCAGATTAAAAATAAAGGTGGAAAAGTTATTAGGAAAGCTGGACCTATGATGGGATCTAAACTAATACTTGCATTTATTGAAGATCCTAATGGATATAAGATAGAATTAATTCAAAAGGGTACTTTTTAGAAATTATTCTTAGAAATTATTCAAAAAAATCTTTAACTTTGTCTACCCATGTTTTTGATCGAGGGCTGTGTTTACCCCTATCTTTTTGATTCATTGTTTCAAGATCCTCTAAAAGTTTTTTTTGTTGTTCAGTCAGTTTCACGGGAGTTTCAATAATTACATGGCAATGCAGGTCACCGATTTGGCTTTCTCGTATAGGCTTTATACCTTTTCCTCGTAATCTGAATACTGCTCCAGTCTGAGTTTCAGATGGGATTTTTATTTTTGTATTACCATCTAAGGTTGGAATTTCTAATTCACCACCAAGTGCTGCAGTTGAAAAACTAATAGGCATCTCACAATGAAGATTGCCGCCATCTCTTTCAAAAATTTCATGTTGCTTTAAGCTTACAACAACATATAAATCCCCAGAGGGACCTCCATTAACTCCAGCTTCTCCTTCACCACTTAATCTAATTCTATCGCCTTCATCGACCCCCGCTGGTATTTTAATGGATAAAGTTTTATCTTCTTTTATTCTTCCGCTACCTGAGCATATATTACAAGGTTCTTTAATAATCTGACCAGAGCCATTACACGGTGAACAAGTTTGTTGAACTGAAAAAAATCCCTGCTGCATTCTTACTTGCCCATTTCCTTGACATGTTGGGCACGTAGAAGGAGATGATCCCTTTTTAGCGCCAGAACTTGAGCAAGTTTTACACCCAACTAAAACTGGAATTTTTACTTTAGTTTCTGTACCTTTGGCTGCTTTCTCTAGACTTAACTCCATGTTATATCTTAAGTCAGCCCCACGGTAGACATTAGAGCTATTATTTTGTCTATTACCTCCACCACCAAATATATCACCAAATATATCACCAAATGCATCGCCAAAATCAGCCGCTCCATTACCACCACCCATACCTTGATCTATGCCAGCATGTCCGTACTGATCATATACTGACTTTTTTTGGGGATCGGATAGAATATCGTAGGCTTTTTTTACTTCCTTAAAAGTTTCGGTTGATTTTGGGTCGCCACTATTACGATCTGGATGATGCTTCATTGCAAGCTTTTTATAAGCTTTTTTAATATCAGTATCAGAAGCTTCTCGATTTAAGTTTAAAGTCTCGTAGTAATCTTTTTTATCGGCCATAGGATTTTAAATAGAGGTAATTTAATTACCTCTACTTTATATTAATTATTTATTATTTATTATTTCTTATTTCTTATTTGCTTCTTTATCTTCTTTCTTTACTTCTTCAAATTCAGCATCAACAACTTCAGCATCTACTGTTTTTTCTTTATTTTTACCTCTACCTTCTTCTTTAGGCTGAGCTTGAGAAGCCTGTTGTTCTGCTTGTTGTGCAGCTTGTACTTTTTCTCCTAGTTTCTGTGATGCTTCGACTAAAATTTTATTTTTAGCTTCAATTTCATCTTTTTTATCTGCTTTTAAAGCTTCCTCAAGATCTTTAATTGCTGCTTCTATTTTACTTTTTTCATCAGCGTCAACTTTATCCTTATGCTCGGTCATTGTCTTGTTAACTGAATGAATCATGGCTTCTGATGCATTTTTAGTTTCTACGAGCTCGCGAAGCTTTTTATCTTCTTCAGCATGAAGTTCAGCATCATCTTCCATTTTCTTAATCTCTTCTTCACTTAAACCACCACTAGATTTAATAACGATTTTATTTTCTTTTCCTGTCGCTTTATCTTTTGCATTAACATGTAATATACCGTTTGCATCAAGATCAAACGTCACCTCAATTTGGGGGGTCCCTCTTGGAGCTGCAGGTATTTCATCTAAATTAAATTGGCCTAAACTTTTATTTCCTGCCGCCATTTCTCTTTCACCTTGAAAAACATTAATTGTTACTGCACTTTGGTTATCTTCTGCAGTTGAAAAGGTTTGTGATTCTTTAGTTGGGATTGTTGTATTTTTTTTAATTAACTTCGTCATAACACCACCCATTGTCTCAATTCCTAAACTTAGAGGCGTAACATCTAGAAGCAATACATCCTTGACATCACCCTGAAGAACACCACCTTGAACCGCAGCACCAACTGCAACTGCTTCATCTGGATTAACATCTTTTCTTGGCTCAACTCCAAATATCTCCTGTACTTTTTCTTGGACTTTAGGCATTCTAGTTTGCCCACCAACGAGAATTACATCAGAAATTTCGTTTGAAGCTCCAGAATCTTTTAGCGCTGTTTTACAAGGGGCAATAGTTCTTTCTATAAGATCTTCTACTAAAGATTCAAGTTTTGCTCGCGTTAGTTTAACTACTAAATGTTTTGGCCCAGAAGCATCTGCAGTTAAATAAGGTAAATTAATCTCTGTCTGTGAGCTACTTGAAAGTTCAATCTTAGCTTTTTCAGCAGCCTCTTTTAGTCGTTGCTTAACGAGTACATCTTTACTTATATCAACTCCATTCTCTTTATTAAATTCTGCTGCAAGGAAATCAATAATTCTATTATCAAAATCTTCGCCGCCTAAAAATGTATCACCATTTGTTGATAAAACTTCAAATTGATGCTCACCGTCCACACTTGATATTTCGATAATAGAAACATCAAAGGTACCTCCACCTAAGTCATAAACTGCAATTTTTCTGTCACCTTCTTTTTTATCCATACCAAACGCCAAGGCAGCAGCAGTTGGTTCATTGATAATTCTTTTAACTTCTAACCCAGCAATTTTCCCTGCATCCTTTGTTGCTTGTCTTTGACTATCATTAAAATAAGCAGGAACAGTTATAACTGCATCTGTAACAGTCTCACCTAAATAATCTTCAGCAGTTTTCTTCATTTTCCTAAGGATTTCTGCAGAGATTTGAGGGGGTGCTAATTTTTCCCCTTTTATTTCAACCCAAGCATCATCGTTATCTGCTTTTGCAATTTTATACGGCATCAAGCCTATATCTTTTTGAACTTCATCTTCTTTAAATTTTCTACCAATTAGGCGCTTGACTGCATACACCGTATTTTCTGGATTCGTAACAGCTTGTCTTTTAGCTGGAGCTCCAACAAGTGACTCTCCTTCATCTTGGTAAGCGACAATTGAAGGAGTAGTCCTTGCTCCTTCTGCATTTTCAATTACTTTTGATTTTCCATTCTCCATAACTGCTACACAAGAATTTGTTGTTCCTAAGTCAATTCCTATAGTTTTTCCCATTTTATTATCTCCTTTTAATATTTATTTCTTTTTAGAAACAGTTACTAGCGCTGGGCGCAGAACTCTATCGTTTAATTTATATCCTTCCTGAATAACAGAAAGTACTTGATTAGGTTTTTTTTCAGATTCCACCATTGTCATTGCTTGATGAAAGTTAGGATCAAATTCCTGATTTTGAGCATCAATTTTTTTAATATTGAATTTATCAAAAATACTAATGAGCTGTTTTAGCGTAAGCTCTACTCCATCTTTGTAGCTTTCTACTGTTGCAGTCTCAACTGTAATAGCAGCATCTAAACTGTCTTTAACTAATAGCATTTCTGAACATATTTTTTCAATAGCATATTTTCTTGTTTTATCAATTTCCTCTAAGGATCTTTTACGAGCATTTTCAGCCTCAGCTTTACCATAAAGAATAGCTGCTTCTAGTTCTGCTATTTTTTCAGTTTGTAAATTACTTTTTACATCATCTTTAGACTTGCTAGTCGTTTTAGTATTTTTTTTAACCATCTTTATAAATTATGTATTATTAACTTAATTTCTTATATGGTGTCAAAGTTTTAAATTTCAAGCCAAAGATTAAAATTTTTTCATTTTAAATTTAGTCCTATTAGAAATTTATTATTTAAAGTAGATTTGACTTAAGTATAAGATTTAATTGATAATGGTCCCCCTTAACTTAACATATATAACTTATGAAGCAATCAATCATCGATATCACTGAAAGAATTAAGGAGAAAAGCCATAAGACGAGGGCGGAATACCTTCAGAGATTAAATCTTATGAAAAATCGCGATCGTGGTGCTGACAGAATGGGCTGCGCAAATGTCGCTCATGCCATTGCTGCGCTTCCATCAGATGATAAATTTAAGATAGTCGAGGAAAAAAAACCAAATTTAGCAGTTGTTACCGCCTACAATGATATGTTGTCAGCTCATAAGCCATATGAAGCTTATCCGCAAATAATAAGAGAAGCTGCTAATAAATTTGGTGCAACTGCACAGGTCGCTGGGGGTGTTCCAGCAATGTGTGATGGAGTAACTCAAGGCGAACCTGGTATGGAGTTAAGTCTTTTTTCTAGAGATACTATCGCCATGGGTGCTTCTATAGGACTATCACACGATGTATTTGATGGTATTTTAATGTTGGGTATATGCGATAAAATTGTACCTGGATTACTTATTGGCGCTTTACATTTTGGCCATCTACCATCAATTTTTGTTCCAGCTGGACCTATGTCAACTGGAATAGATAATACAACTAAGTCAAAAGTTAGGGAGCAGTATGCGCAAGGAAAAGTTGGTAGAGAGGAACTATTAAGCTCAGAATCTGCTGCTTATCACGGAGAGGGAACCTGTACTTTTTATGGAACAGCTAATAGTAATCAAATGTTGATGGAGGCCATGGGTCTTCACGTCCCTGGCGCTGCATTTATACATCCGCATGAGGGCATAAGAAAAAATATTACAGAGGAAGCTGTAAGCCTACTAATTAATAATATAATTAAGGTACCCCCTAAAGGGATTGGCGAACTAATAGATGAAGAGGTTATAGTAAATGCAATGGTTGCATTATTATCAACAGGTGGGTCAACTAATCACTTAATCCACTGGGTAGCAATTTCAAGAGCAGCTGGAATTATTATTGACTGGACTGATTTTAATGATTTAGCTTCGGAGGTGCCACTTCTTGCAAGCGTTTATCCTAATGGAAAAGCAGATGTTAATGAGTTTCAAGAAGCGGGCGGTCCTGCTTTTGTTATAAGAGAACTAATAGATGCTGGTTGCATGTACCCAGATGTTATTACAGTAAGTCACGGTGGTTTAAGAGATTACATAAAAAAACCTATATTAAAAGATAATGCTCTTCATTGGACTGACTTACCTGATCAAAGTGGCGATGAAACAGTTATTAGAAAAGCAAATAATCCATTTAGTGAAACAGGTGGCCTTAAATTGTTAAAAGGAAATATTGGAAGATCTGTTATTAAAATATCAGCAGTTCCATTAGAAAATCATATTATTGAGGCGCCTGCTTTAATTTTTAATAGCCAAGAAGAATTATTAATTGCTTTTGATGAAGGAAAGCTAGATCAGGATTTTATAGCTGTTGTAAGGTTTCAAGGTCCGAAGGCAAATGGAATGCCAGAATTGCATAAATTGACACCGCCATTATCTGTAATCCAAAATAAAGGTTATAAGGTTGCAATTGTGACGGATGGAAGAATGAGCGGAGCATCTGGAAAGATTCCAGCAGCAATTCATATGAGTCCTGAAGGAGCAGCTGGGGGCGATATAGCAAAAATAAAGGCTGGGGATTTAATCAAAGTTGATGCAACTAATGGTACTTTAGATGTGCTGATAAATTCTAAGACCTGGAAAGCAAGGAAAATAGAGGAAATGTCTAGTGCCCAAAAAGTTCAAAATTCTCAAGGTATTGGTAGGGACCTTTTTTCAAGCATGAGAAATAATGTATTGTCTGCAGAAGAGGGTGCCATTACTTGGATTAGTTAAAATAAATTAATATAAAATAAAGAGAAAAAATGAAAACGATAGAATTAGCAAAATATGGACCGGTAATTCCGGTTATTGTAATAAATAGTATAAGTGACGCAGTTCCTGTTGCAGAAAGTTTATTAGCTGGAGGGATAAAGGTCTTAGAGATTACTCTTAGATCTGATTGCGCATTAAAAGCAATTGAGGAAATATCAAAAAAGGTTCCAGAAGCAATTGTAGGGGCTGGGACTTTAAGAACACTTGCAGATGCCACTAATGCAAAGCTTGCTGGAAGTAAGTTTGCAGTTAGTCCTGGATACACTTCAGAAATGGGTGAAGCATGCTCAAAGATTGATTTACCACTTTTACCAGGAGTTTCAACTGGGAGTGAAGTAATGAAAGCAAATAGAGATGGCTTCAATTTTTTAAAATTGTTTCCAGCGGTTGCAGTAGGGGGCATCAGTTTATTAAAAGGTTTTTCGGGCCCATTTCAAGATATACAATTTTGTCCTACTGGAGGCGTAACAGTAGAGACTGCTAAAGATTTCTTAGCATTAACAAACGTACCTGTATGTGGCGGTACTTGGCTTACACCTAAAGAACTAATTCAAAATAAAAATTGGGCTGAAATAACAAAACTGGCCCAACAAGCTAGCTCAATTTAATTTATGTATGAGTGATTTAACTAAATATAACACCATAATTTTTGATTGTGATGGTGTTATTTTAAATTCAAATTTTAAAAAAATAGAGGCTTATAGAAATGCAGCATTAGAGTATGGCGCCAGCTCAGTACAAGCTGAAGAACTTGTAAATCATCATATTGAATTAACTGGAATTTCACGTTACATTAAATTTGAATATTTTTTAAAAGAGATTATGTCTGAAAAAATAACTGATGAAGCAATGAAAAAATTAGTTAATTATTTAAATGAGCAGGTATTAGAACTACTTAAAGATTGTGAGGTGACATCAGGATTAAGAGAGCTTAAAAATAAAACTAAGGACATTTCATGGATGGTTGCATCCGGAGGAGATCAAGAGGAACTAAGATACTTATTTAAAAAAAATAAAATTGATTTTTTTTTTAGTGAAGGTATCTATGGAAGTCCAAGTTCAAAGCATGAAATTATAGAAAAAAAAATAAAAAATAAAAATTTTTATCCAGCATTATTCTTAGGAGATTCTTTATACGATATTCAAACAGCAAAAAAATATAATTTAGATTTTATTTTTGTTTATGGGTGGACAGATTTAAAGGGATGGAAAAAAGTATGCGAGGATTATAATTTGGATTATATTGAAAAAGTAAAAGACATAATTTAGCCTAACTTATTAATAATTTTAGTTGTACTTTTGCCTTTTACTATAGGTATTAAAATTACTTTTCCTTTCCATTCTTTAATTTCATTTGCCCCAATTATTTGTTTTAAGCTGTAGTCATTACCTTTTATTAAAAGGTTTGGTTTTAATAATTTTATTAGATTTATTGGTGTCGATTCGTTAAATAAAATTACAGCATCAACTGACTCAAGACTGCATAAGATTCTCGCTCTATCAGTTTCATTAATAACAGGTCTTTTGGGACCTTTAATTTTTTTTACTGAATTATCTGTATTCATTCCAACAATTAAATAATCAACTTTTTCTTTCGCTTTTTCTAAATAAGTGACATGTCCAGCATGAAGAATATCAAAACAACCATTTGTAAATCCGATCTTCTTATTTTGATTTTTTAATTGCTTGATTTTAGCTAATAAATCAATTTTTAAAATAATTTTATTTTCTTGACCTTGCTTTTGGCTTTGAAGCTCTTCGAGTAACTCAATACCTTTAATTGGCATAGTACCAATTTTTTCAATTACAATACCAGCAGATATATTTGCTAATTTGAAGCTATCATCAATTGAGGCTCCAGCAATCATAGTTGCTGCTAGAGTTGAAATTACTGTATCTCCAGCACCTGATACATCAAAAACTTGTCTAGATATTGAAGTTGGATAATTACTGATCTTAGTACTAGTAATATATTTTATTCCAAACTCACCTCTAGTCATTGCAATAAATTTAAATCCATACTTTTTCACTAATTTTTTTAGTGAATTCTCAAGTAACTCTTCTCCTTTTCCGTATACGTTAGAAAGTAAAAGGGCTTCTTTTTTATTTGGAGTAATTGCAGTTGCACCACGGTATTTTTCAAGATCCTTACCTTTTGGGTCTACTAATACAGGAATTTTTCTTTTAATTGCAGTCTGTATTATTTTTTGAAGAGAAGGTTTTGTTAGTAAGCCCTTTTCATAATCTGAAATAATAACAGCACTTGGGTTATTTTTAAGTAAGGTCAATATTTTTTTTAACTCAATATTACTTATTCCTGATGAAGACTCTTCATCGTCGATTCTTACAACTTGTTGCTGTCCACTCATAATTCTAGTTTTTGTAGTAGTCGGTCTTTTCGTTTTAATTAGGTGTTGTGTAGAAATTAATTGCTCTTTTAATAATGCAGTAAGTTTTTTTCCAGATATATCATTACTAATTTCACCAACTAAAATTGGTTTAACTCCTAATCCCATTAAATTGAGAGCTACATTTCCTGCTCCGCCAATCCTTTCTATTTTTGAGGTCTTCTTAAGAACAGGAACTGGAGCTTCAGGTGAGATTCTATCAACATCACCAAAAATATATTGGTCTAGCATTACATCTCCAATAACCAAACACCATTTATTTTTGGCATTAAAATTATTATTTACTAAATTAATAAGCTTATCTTTCAATTTTATGCATACCTATCTTTCTGTAGAAGATAATTCTGAACATAGTCTGTAACCCCTTCTTTTAAAGTGTTCAATTTTAAATCAAAGCCCAATTTTTCTATTTTATCAAGATTCGCTTGAGTGTAGTACTGGTATTTATTTCTTAAGTCATTTGGCATATCTATATATTTAATATCAGAATTTTTCCCTTGCACATTATGTATAACAGATTCAGCGAGCTCTTTAAATGAACCAGCTTTTCCTGTTCCAACATTATAAAGCCCTGAAATTTTACTATTTTGAAGGAAGAAAATCACGTAGTTAACTGCATCTTTTACATAAATAAAATCTCTTAATTGCATCCCATCCATATAATCATCGTGATGGCTTTTAAATAGTTTAATCTGACCATCTTGCTTAAATTGTTCAAAAGCATGCAAAACCACACTTGCCATTCTATTCTTATGGTATTCATTAGGCCCATAAACATTAAAAAATTTTAGCCCACACCATTGAGGAGGAATTTGTTGCTTAGTTTTAATCTCATTTTGAATCCATCTATCGAAAAAATGCTTTGAATAACCGTATGGATTAAGGGGGGAAAGTTGATCTAATTTTGATTCGCTATCTGTATATCCATTTTCACCATCACCATAGGTTGCAGCTGAGCTTGCGTAAATAAAAGGCACCTTTTTTTTAGCACAAAAATGCCAAAGCATTTGGCTAAACCTAATATTGTAATTTAGTAAGTTATTAAAGTTTGTTTCTGTTGTGGCACTTATCGCTCCCATATGTATTACAGCAGAAACTTTATCAACATTTTTTAAAAATTTATGAAAGTCTTTTTTTTCGATATAGTCAATAAATTTTCTTTTAGAAATATTTTTTTCTTGCTCTTTATTATAAATTTCATCAATTATTACAAATTTATCTTCATTTAAAATTGTATTTAAATGCCAGGCAATCATACTCCCGATCATTCCTGCCCCACCAGTAAGTATTATCATAATTTTATTTTTCTAACCCTATTAAATTCTTGTTTAGTTTTGTCCGAATCATTTTTTTGCTCAGTCTTTGCCCATCTTTGGTCAATCCACCCTTGTAAATTTTTATCAATAATTTCAGCCATTGCGTCAATCCATTCCGGACTTGAATTTAATGCAGGTATATAGTGATAATCCTCTCCACCATGTTCTATAAAAATATTTTTACCTTCAATTTTTATTTCCTCGAGTGTTTCAAGGCAGTCACTTGAAAAACCTGGGCATATAATATGAATTTTTTTATTATTTTGGCTTTTGCCAAGTGCACTAATAATATCTGTAAAATATGGTTTCAACCATTCAGCCTTCCCAAATCGTGACTGAAAACAAATTTGATATTCATCATCTTTTAATTTTAATGACTCAGCTAAAAGTCTTCCTGTTTTAAGGCACTCACAATGATAGGGATCTCCCTTCATTAAAGATTTTTTTGGAACGCCATGAAAACTTATAACTAATTTATTTGGTTTTCCGTACTTTTTCCAATATTTCTGTACAGATTTTTTTAAAGAATATATATATGGAAGCTGGTCATGATAATTTCTAATTGTTCTAATTTCAGGGACATTTCTTGATTTTAATAAAATACGCCAAAGACTATCCATAGAAGAGGCTGTTGATGATGCTGCGTATTGAGGGTAAAGAGGGAATAACAAAATTTTGGTACAATTTTTTGATCTTAATTTATCATAAGCTTTATTGAATGATGGCTGGCCGTAACTCATAGCAAGCTCAACTTCTATTGGCTGTGAATATCTTTTTTGTATTACACCTCTTAATAATCTGTTTTGTTCCATTGCATTAACCATTAATGGGGAACCTTTGTTTGTCCAAATTTGTTTATATTTCTTAGCTGAAGCTGAAGGTCTAAATACTAAAATAATAGAATAGAGAATCAAGCACCATAAAAATCTAGGTATTTCTACAACTCTTCGATCCATAAGAAATTGCCCCAAATATTTCCTTAAAGCTTTAGGGGTAGGGGATTCTGGAGTCCCAAGGTTGGATATAATAATTCCAACTTTTGGAATGTCACCGTGTTTATAAGATGGCTCAGGTCGAAAGTAACTCATATTAATATTTTATTTAATTGATTGGCCTAACAGTTTAGCAGTGATATCAACAATTGGAATGACTCTTTCATAAGCCATTCTTGTTGGACCTATGACTCCTAAGGTTCCAAGAATCTCTCCATCGGATTGATAAGGTGCTGTAATAATACTGCACTCGTCTAGAGCTTGGTAGCCGGACTCTTCTCCAATAAAAATTTGAATTCCATCAGCTTGGTGACTTTTCTCAAGTAGCTGGAATAGGTTAGATTTTTGTTCAAATATTTCAATAATTTTTCTAATGCTTGATACATTTTGAGATAATTCTTCATTATTTAGAAGATTTCTTTGTCCGGCCATTATTAAATTATTTTGTTGGTTACAATCTTCGGTTGTTTGTATCGCTGCGCTCATGAGAGCAGTCATTTTATTCTTCATTGATTTTAGTTCTATTAATAGCTTATTCTTTACATCCTCAACATCATAACCCATATAATTTTCATTAAAATAGTTTGTAGCTTCTATTAGTACAACTTGGTCGTAATCTTTTTCAGTATCAAGAACTCGGTTTTGAACTGCGCCATCACTAGTCACGATAATAACGAGAATTTTATTTTTTGAAAGCTTGAGAAATTCAATGTGTTTAAATATCAATTTTTTTAAACGTGGAATCATTACAACGCCTGCAAACTTTGTTAAATATGATAGTGTATCCGCAGCTGTGTTTATTAAGTTTTTATTGTCTGAAGAGGTTAAGTTACTTTTTAGAGATAGAATTTCAGAGTCATTCAATGCCTTTTTTGAAACTAAACTGTCAACAAAAAATCGGTACCCTTTTTGTGTTGGGATTCTTCCGGCAGAAGTATGCGGACTGACTATAAATCCTGCGGTCTCTAAGTCCTTCATAATTGTTCTTATTGACGCAGAGCTCAAGTCGACACCAGTCGTTGAGCATAAAGTTTTTGATGCTACTGGATTGCCATCATCAATATGATGGGTTATTAATGCTTTTAAAAGAATTTGTGCTCTTTTATCAAGTTCCATGCGAAATAAGTAATTAATTAGTTAATTGATTTGTTATTGCTTTAAAATAGTTAACCTAAGTTTTATTTTACTGATTCATGCGAAAGATAGCTAGCTTTTAAAGATAGATATGAGATTACAAAAAATTGCAATTATTGGTAAGTACCCTTCATCAATTGAGTCGAAGGATATTTACACACAACTTATTGAGCTTATTACCCATCTTGGTAATAGGGGGTTTGAATTGTTTATTGAAAAAAAGACACAACAACAGGTTAAGTTGGATAGGTATACAGCTATTGATTTAAAAGATGTTGGCTCTAAAGTTGATGTTGCAATTATTGTTGGCGGTGATGGAACCATGCTTGGGGTAGCCAGATCTTTGGTTGATTACAACATTCCATTGATTGGAATTAATCAAGGCCGCTTTGGATTCTTAGCAGATTTAAGTGTTTCTAATATGCGCCAAGCAATCGATAGTATTTTGGATGGAGAGTTTATTCAAGATAACCGTATGTTACTTGATACAAAAATCATAAGAAAAAATAAAACTATTTATGAATCTTTTTCACTAAATGATGTTGTGGTAAAAAGTGGTCTTAGGTTGATTGAGTTAGAAGTTAAAATTGATAATAAGTTTGTTCATACCCAAAGATCAGATGGGATAATTGTTAGTACACCTACTGGAACAACAGCATATGCATTATCGGCTGGAGGTCCTATTTTACATCCGAATCTTGATGCTATTTCAATCGTACCAATCAATCCTCATACCCTAAGTAATAGACCTATAGCTGTAAGTGGTAATAGCGAAACTATAATTGAGATAATTCAAATGCACGAAGCATCACTAAGTATTGATGGTCAAATTAAATTTCCTTTAGATTTAAGAGATACCATTGTAATAAAAAAAGCTAAACAAGAGATATCAATTTTACATCCAAAAGATTATTGTTATTTTAATATGCTTAGAAAAAAACTAAACTGGGGCTAGAATTTTATGCTCGAAAATTTAACAATTAAAAATTATGTCATTGTAGATCAGCTTAACCTAAATTTTTCTGAGGGATTTTCAGTTCTAACAGGAGAAACTGGTGCAGGAAAGTCAATCTTAATAGATGCTCTTTCTTTGGCTTTAGGCCAAAGAAGTGAGAGTGGAGTAGTTAGAAAAAATTCAGATAAAGCAGATATATCTGCATCATTTGATATTTCAAACAACCATTGCGCGCAGGAATGGCTTTCTAAAAATGAATTTGATTCTGAAGAGAATGAACTTATTTTAAGGAGAGTGATTTATGTCGATGGAAAATCTAAAGCATTTATAAATGGGATACCAGTAAATATTGCACAGGTTAAGATTTTAGGTGAATATTTAGTTGATATTTATAGTCAAAACTCTCACCA
>MDSY01140433.1_pt1 | contig 17199 bp, 13 predicted proteins | sample 811131 | NCBI WGS metagenome assembly MDSY01 (sample SAMN05326643, study PRJNA326480) | marine metagenome | isolation source: seawater | place: Atlantic Ocean: South West | collected 2010
ATACAGATAAAGCAAATAAAACAGAGTTAGAGCCTCTCCATGCCTGGGAAGAAGTGTTTTTTAAAGGGTTAAAAAAAACCTCTTTTAACTGGTCAGTGATTGGAGTGACAACGTACACAAAAGATAAGAGCGACAATAATGATGACTTACTTGAAAATATACGCTCTATTTATCAAGACATAATAAACAATGCTGAGAAATTTAAAAAAATAGTCGTCGAAAAAAAAGGAAAACTTTACTGGTCTGACTGCAAAAAATTTGACCTTAACGAACATATAACTATTATCGATGAAACAGTGATTCGTGAAAAAAGTATCAACCGCATTGTTGAAGATAAATTTGAACAACCGTTTAATAAAAACCGACCCTATTGGTATGTATATATAATCGATGACCATAAAAACAACCAATACACCACCATATCTAACATTCACCATGGCCTTATACAGTCATACCCGATGGTGTTATCAAAAACGTTTAATGATAGGGAATACAACACGAATATCATTAATCACAGTCCAAAAAAATTAGCTGACCTAAAAAATACAAATCAACTTGACCAAAAGAAACCGCCATCAAAACTGCATGAATTATTAAAGGTTATTGTGTCTTTCGGCCATTTAATGGCAATTTTTGTAAGCATTATTTACCATCAAAGAAATACCATTAATCATAATGTTGTAGGCACAAAAAGAAAAATTGCTTTGGTTAATACCGATAGATCACTCATCAACACAATTAAAAAAGACCTCAACTGCACGTTTAATGACGTTTTAGTTGCCATATTTGCAAGAGCACTGACAAGCTTGCTAATCAGTCGAGGATACACCACAAAAGAAATATCGAAATTCAGCACATATGTTGCCCTACCGGTTTCATCAATAGAAAAAAAATGGGGAGTGTCCGCATTATTAATCAAGTTAGAATTAAACACGTTTTCTTTTAAAAAAATAGTCAAAAAAATCAATTATTCAACGTCTATTTCAAAGAAACGAAATATTGCAGAGGCCATCGCTTTAGTCGGGTCACGCATATTTAATTTAGGCCTAAGCAGTAAAATGATGAAGATTTCAACGGCCACCATTAGCAACATACCTGATTATGGTGTTGGAGACATGTATTTAAAAAACACCAAGTCAAAAGTATTGTCACTTTATCCACTGGGTTCAGTTACACAAGGCCAGGCCTTGGTATGCGTCAACTACACGCACAACAAAAAAGTATTCATCGGCTTATCTGCAGACGGTGAATTATTTCCGGACTTAATAAAACTGGAGCACGGCTTTAATCAAGTCATTCGACGATTAAATAGTCAGTACCAGTTTGACGGAGGCATCAATAAAAACACGCTTGATGATATCAATATAAGAAATATAGGAAAATCCTATGACCATGTTTAATACCGTTATACCTAGGGGATGGTATTTCATTTCTTACCTTAAAAAATTAAACCGTAAGAAACAAATCGAATTTTCATATTTTGGCGGAAGATTAACACTTATTACAAAAACGTTAAAAGCCTCACTGAATTACCTGGTTGACAATACAATTATACGCAATCATTCTTTGCCCACCTTACTTTATAAGGATATGATTTTTGTCTATTACAGTGAACATGGAAATCCCAGCACGAAAGAAGAAGAGTTATCATTAATTAACAAACTTATTAGTATTCAACATTTTGACCACCGAACAACATCTACATACTGCACTAAAGTTCCAACCAGTTTATTCAATTTAAGCGAAAACATTGTTGATAGCGCACACTTTCCGATTGTTCATTCTCACCTCAGTTCGCTAGAAATAGAGGATTTTATAACCGAGCCCTATTCGTTCGTTTTAAAAATAAAATTGATCACCAGCAGGATATTACTCTTTATTTCTCCCATGTCTTTGGACATTAAATTCACCTCAATGAGTATTGGCACAGGCTTTTTCGCTGTTTATAGTCGAATGATTGAATGGGAGTGCATTACCTTTTTAACGCCAATCAATCACTCCACCACTCAAATAGTTTTATACGGCAATTTACACAAAATGTTTTTCTTTCCAAAATTTCTCAACCCTTTATTTAATATTTTTTTTGTTACGACGTTTGGCAGAACCATTTTACAAGATATTAACATATGGAAAAAAAGAGAAATAACCCATCAACCTGTCCTTTCTACTGCTGATGGACCGATCATGAAATTCAGGAATTGGTACTCTAAATTCATCTAAAAAAGGATTGATACCAATGACCACAATAAAAAGTGTTGACTTCAATAAAATACCAAAAGGCTGGTTTGTTATTGGGAAAAGTTCGCTTATAAAAAAAGGCAACGTAAAAACGATCCATTATTTTGATCAAGAATTTGTGATCTATCGAGGGAAGAATAGAGAAATCACCATTTTAACGCCTCATTGTGTTCATTTAGGGGCTCATCTAGGCGATGGCGTTATTGTTAACAACTGTTTACGCTGTCCTTTTCATGGATGGGAATACAATAGCCAAGGGCAAGTTATAAAAATCCCCTTCACAAACACTATCCCACGACGAGCCAGAAAAAAAACGCTTCCAAATAAAGAAATCAATGGATTCATTTTCGTTTACTTTACCCATGATAATGAACCGCCCATTCCATTTCCCATTGTTAGCTTTTTAAACCAACCCCACTGGAAGTATTCACATGTGAGAGAATCGATCATTGATGCAAGCATTTACAGCATCTCTGAGAACCTCGGAGATAAGGCGCATTTTCCTGTTGTCCATGATACTTTTGTAAGTCATGCACAGCTAGATTCATTCATTACTGAAGAAAATAACAATTTAAAAGCAAAATTATCTGTGTCCACCAAAAAGGGGTTTTGTTGGCGAGCTCAAAATATAGAGATAACTCTCAAAACACTTGGAGGCATCAGTGCTGCCATTTCACAGTTTCATTTATTTTCTTTTCCATCCACATCGGTTCATGCACTTATATTTATCACCCCCATCGATTCAACGTCCCTACTTATGACAAAAATAGTTGCTGTTGAAAACAAAAAGAATAATTTTTTAAATTTTCTTTATAATTTCATCACTTCACGGGTTATCTGGCAAACAATAATAGAAGACAGTTCAATCTGGGAAAAGAGAATTGTTTTAGATCACCCTGTGCTCTCCTCTGATGACGGCCCTATAATTCCACTTAGAAAATGGATGGCCCAATTTTACCCATTAAAAAAATGAGATCAATTTATTATTCTGTACTGTTTACTGCATCAAAAAGACATTCGCTCCCTACCAATACACGCTTCATATTAGTATTTACTTTAAATCACATTCACTCATCATTTTAATAGCGAGCCATCTCTGGCTTAAAATATTACTCACTATTTCCCTTTGTAAAGCCATAGGTTTAATTTTTTAATTGTTTATGCAAGCTTTATTTAATCATCATCTCCCTTTATTTTACATTTAAACGGCTGACATCTTCTATGCTTATTCACACGTCTTTCTTTCTCTTGGAAACTCTATTATGACCGATTCAAGTACTTCACTGTCTTATGATTTCCTTCATCATATCGAGGGGTTCTTCTCATTTTTTTTATTAATCAGTTTTATTTTCCTGCTCGCAGCCCTCCTCATCATTTATTTCATTGATAAAAATCAAACTGCTCATAGTGTGCGTCGAAATTACCCAGTCATTGGCCGACTGCGTTACCTCTTTGAGTACATGGGGCATTTCTTTCGGCAATATTTTTTCACTATGGACAGAGAAGAATTACCTTTCAATCGAGCTGATCGATCTTGGGTTTATCGCGCCGCTAAAAATATTGACAATACCATTGCCTTTGGCTCTACTCGAAGTCTTTCCCATGCTAGTAGCTTTATATTTTTAAACTGTCCTTTTCCTTCTATTAATACAGATGTCTCAACAATGGATGCCATGCTAATTGGCCCCTTTTGCAAAACCCCCTACCACGCGCACTCTTTTTTTAACATCTCCGGCATGAGTTATGGCGCCATTTCAAAACCTGCCGTTCTTGCATTGTCTCAAGGCGCAAAAAAATCCAACTGCTGGTTAAACACGGGTGAAGGTGCTATCAGTCCCTATCACCTTCAAAGTGGTTGTGACATTGTTTATCAAATCGGCACAGCCAAGTACGGTCTGCGTGATACGAATGGTAATTTCTCAGAACAGAAATTAAAGGTATTAGCATCACTGCCACAAATTCGTATGTTTGAAATCAAACTTTCCCAAGGCGCCAAACCGGGCAAAGGAGGTATTTTACCTGGCAATAAGGTATCCGCAGAAATCGCTAATATACGAGGCATTCCTATAGGTCAGGATTCTATCAGCCCAAACAGTCATCCTGATATCACTTCCGTTTCTGAACTTCTCGATTACGTTGAACTGATTCGTTCGCTCACGGGCAAACCTGTTGGCTTTAAGATTGTTCTTGGAGAACATCTTTGGCTTAATCAACTCTGCTTGGCAATCATAAACCGTGGCATTGAAGCCGCTCCTGATTTCATTACGCTTGACAGCGCTGATGGAGGTACAGGTGCCGCACCTCAAAGTCTGATCGATTATATGGGCTTACCATTAAAGCAAAGCCTTCCCTTGCTTTCAGATAAATTAAGCTACTATGGACTAAAGGATCGCATAAAAATCATTGCCTCAGGAAAAATGATTACTCCTGCTGATGCTGCTTGGGCACTTTGCATGGGTGCCAGTTTCGTTGTTTCTGCGCGGGGTTTCATGTTCGCACTGGGGTGTATTCAGGCTTTACAGTGCAATAAAAATACTTGCCCCACGGGCATAGCCACACATAACAAAAAACTTCAAAACGGCCTTGATCCCATCAACAAAGCCCAAAGAGTTGCTAATTATGCGACTAATCTTGTTCGTGAAGTGGGCGTGATCGCTCATTCCTGCGGGGTTGATGAACCAAGGAAGTTAGGCAGAGAGCACTTACATATTATTGATAGTAATGGCATACCCAAGTCTGCTTTAGATCTTCACCCCTATCATTCAACAGATTCAGTTCATGTATCCGAGTTAAAAATCATTTAGGAAGTGAGCCACATTAGCTCTTATAGCTGCCACACTCGAGGGCTTTGAACTGATTCTTTCGGCAAACCACGTCATATATAATTTCTCCTTTTACGTTCACCTCACTACCATTTTTAGGTTAAACTACCGCTGAAACTCATTACCTTGACACAATATGACTAACATCACGACTCAATCGCGAATTAATAGCAAGCAAAATACTTTAAGCGGGATCACGCTTGGGCTTTTTACTGTTTTTATCGGCAGCATTTTGTCTGTTGTTGTTAAGTTCATATCTTCAGATGTTAATATCTTTACTATTATTTTTTTTCAATTTGGCATTTGCTTACTGTGTATAATGCCGTGGCTGATCACTAACGGTATTAATGAATTAAAGACGGATCAGCCAGTCACACATTTTATTCGGGGTGTGTTTGGTTGCCTGAGCTTTTATGCTTTTTATTTTTCTATTAATCATATCTCTTTAGCAGAGGCCTCATTACTTCGTCACAGCGCACCACTCATCGTGCCGCTCATATTGTTTTTTTTCTATCGAACTAAGATTCCATTAGTACGCTGGTCAGCCTTACTGCTAGGTTTTATTGGGATCACTATTATATTGAGACCGACTCAAGGCCAGTTTAGCTTCTGGCATTTGATCGGTTTATGTTCGGGAATTGGATTAGCTTTTTCAATGGTATTAACCCGCAAACTGAGTAAGTACGAACCTGAAAAAAGAATTCTTTTTTACTATTTCCTTATCTCATTACTGGGCTCAACACCTTTATTTATTATCAATTTCAAACCCATACCCATGCAAACAATTCCTTGGTTACTTTTGATTGGCCTTGGTATGTATTTCGCTTTTATACCTTATACGCGAGCTTATGCTTATGCTAAATCTTCTATTGTGTCAGCAACTAGCTACTTTGCAGTGATATACGCTGGCCTATTTGACTGGTTATTATGGGATATACTTCCTAAGCAATATACGGTGATAGGCACGTTGGTTATACTTTTAGCTGGGCTCATCATAGTTCGTGAAAGCATCATGGAAGAAAAACGGTTTTCGGAGTCAAGTCAATGAACATTACAAATACAAGCGTTGTTATAACTGGAGCTGGAAGTGGCATTGGCGCAGCCCTTGCTGAAAAATTATCACATTTAGGGGCTAATCTGGCTTTGGTTGACCTGCGCACAGATCGATTAGATATTTTAGCCAGCAAGCTTATCAACTCATCGAATACGATCACCACACATAGCGTTGATGTAAGTGATCCCATGGCTATGCAAGCAATGGCTGCCGATGTTATTTTAAAGCATCAACATATTGATATCGTTATCAACAACGCAGGTGTCACTTTGTGGGGCTACTTCGAAGACAACGAGCTTGAAGACTTTCAATGGTTATTTAATATAAATTTCTTTGGCGTAGTTCATGGTTGTAAATTCTTTTTACCCCATTTAAAAACTCGCCCTGAAGCAAAAATTGTTAATGTATCCAGCATGTTTGGCTGGACTGCCGTCGCCAGTCAATCGGCTTATTGTGCAAGTAAATTCGCAGTCCGTGGCTTTTCTGAAGCGCTTTATACCGAGTTAGAAGAAACGAATGTTAGCGTTATGTTGGTACACCCAGGCGGTGTTAATACTAATTTAATGATCGATTCACGAGCGGCAAGCAATGAATTTCGCACTTTTTTTGCGACAATGATGGAGCGCTCTAAAAGCCCAGAAGCAGTCGCTGAAAAAATCATCAAGGGCATTCAAAAAGATAAATTTCGAGTGAGAACAGGCCCTGAAGCCTACGTTACCGAGTGGATAAAACGACTGTCTCCTGTGTGGGGCCAAAAATTAATCGGTCGAGCTTTAAAAAAGAGCATGGGAGTTTAAGCTCATGCTTCGCATAAATTCGTCAATAAGTTTCTCTGAATCAGAAATTGATTTCTCAGCTATTCGCGCACAAGGATCGGGCGGTCAAAATGTGAATAAAGTCTCGACAGCTATTCATTTACGGTTTGATATAAAAGCCTCGTCTTTAGCTGAACAGCATCAATTGAAGTTATTAAGAGCCAATGACCAACGAATAAATAAGCTGGGGGTCATCATCATTAAGGCGCAAAGTTTTCGAAGCCAAGAAAAAAATCGAGCCGATGCTATTGATCGCCTTACACGAACTATTAGGGATATACTGACTGAAAATAAACCTCGCTTTTCAACCAGACCCAGTAAGCGCGCTCAACGCAAACGAGTAGATTCAAAGACGCAACGCGGCAAGACAAAATCCCTTAGGGGAAAAGTGATAGAATAATAGACCACTAGCAGTTTAAATACTCAATTGAAAAAAATTAACATCAACAGACTCATTCATAAACTATATTATGGGTTATTTTAGTGATTAACAAAGAATACGACTATGGCCAGTAATATCCTCACCCTTGCACAAATTAGCGATCAAGACGTCGGCGGCAAAGCCAAAGGCTTGGCCGAATTGACCCGCTTAGGACTTTCAGTTCCGCCAGCATTTGTTATTCCAGCCGCAAAGATTAACCAGCATCCTGACGATCTAGATGCACACTACCAAGCTATTGGTGGTGGATTAGTCGCGGTTAGATCTTCTGCTATCGGTGAAGATGGCGATGAAAGTTCATTTGCAGGTCAATATGAAACGTTACTGAATGTGAGTGGCTTAGACAATTTAAAATTGGCTATTAACCAATGCATTTCTTCACTTTCAAGCGAGCATGCCAATGCGTATAAAGCAGAGCATGCCGAGCTTGGAGACGTTGATATGTGCGTTGTTATCCAGCGCATGGTCGACCCACGTGCTGCAGGGGTTCTATTCACGGCCGATCCAGTAACGGGTCGCCATGACCGGTTAATTATTGATGCCGTCGCTGGGTTAGGAGAAGCGCTAGTCAGCGGCGAAGTCACCCCCGATCACTTTGAATTAGATCTCTCCAATACATTAATTCACTCGGAGCTCACCTCAACAACGGCGATTCTCGATAATGATGATATTCGTAGGCTTGCAGAAGGAGCAAGACAAGCAGCGCATGCCATCGCTGCGCTTCTTGATATGGAGTGGGCAATTGATCAAAGTGGAGAGTTATTCTGGCTGCAAGCTCGACCAATCACAACTTTAGGCTCTGATTTAAACGAACTTGACACCGCCATACCGGCTGACCATGTCATTACTCGCTGCAATGTGGGTGAAATGATGCCAGGGGCCGTATGCCCACTGACCTTTACTGTGCAAGGACGGGCCATAGAACATGGCATGCAACACATGCATCTAAAGTATGCCGGCAGACCGACAATTAATGACGACTGGAGTCAAATCAACCTCTTTTTTGGTCACATGTTTATTAACATGTCAGGCGGATTAGAATCTTCACGCTACGTGTCGATTAATACGCCAGAAACAATGGGGCAAAGCCTCTGTGGCGGCCCAGTGCCTGAATTAAAACCATTAACTGACACCGCACCGATCTGGCGGCGATGGTGGGGCACGTTAACGTTTATTCGTTACTGCTTGCAGGGACAAAAATACCTAACTGAATTTGAAACACGGTTTAAACATGGTTTTATTGCCTACAGCAATGACAGTCAAACTATGATGCAAGCTATTAACGATTATTTCCCGTGGATACTTGAAACTAATGAAGTGCACTTACGTTGTTCTGCCCTATCGGGCGTAATGGAAGGGGTCATTCAAGCCTTAGTGTCAGGCGGAGGCCAAACACCCGATAACAATCAGCAAGCAGAAGCGGCGCGTTTGCTCGCTGGAGCCTCTGAAGTAGAAAGTGCCGTAATGGTTGATCGTTTAGAAAATGTGGTTGGCATTATTGCTGAGCACCCGGATGCAGTCAGTGCGTTTCAAACCGCAACACCAGCTAAAGCCTTTGAGTGGTTAAGCAGCGATGCGGCGGGTGCAGCACAATTGCGGTTTAAAGAGTTTCTAAGCGAGCATGGCCATCGCACTATTCGTGAGCTTTGCGTGCGTGAAAAAGGCTGGATTGACGAACCCGAGAAGCTAATTGTGACCATGCAAGTATCTGTTTCTGCTCGCCTGCAGGGTAGCTATAGGGCAAGAAAAGCAGATAAAGTCGCACTTCATGAGTTACCTAAGTTGTTACAAAAAGCATTACCCGTTGCACATAACGCGATTCGTCGCAGAGAACACACCAAATCAATGCTGGTATTAGTCACCCACCGATTGAAACGAGGTTATCGACACTTAGCTAAACTACTGGTTCAAGAAGGGCACTTACCTGACGAAGATTTAGTTTTCTTTTTTACTCACGATGAACTGAATGACTTTACTCGACGGCCAACGATTGAATGGGCAGAAAAGGCTCGCCAACGAAGAATTGCACTGTCATTTCATGAAAAAATGGAATTTAATGACATCTATGTCGGTAAGCCTGAACCCGTTCAATGGGTCCCGCCTGAGAATACCAACAACGGAGAACTCAGTGGCAGGCCTGTTAGTCGTGGCATCATCGAAGGTTATGCTAGGGTCGCACTCACCATCGAAGAAGCGGCCGCCTTACAGCCTGGTGAAATATTAATTGCACCCATTACCGATGTTGGCTGGACGCCCTATTTTAATGTAATCGGCGGACTGGCAACGGATGTTGGCTCAGCCGTATCACACGGTGCTGTTATTGCACGTGAATACGGTTTGCCAGCAATAGTAAATTTACGACAAGCCACTAAGCAATTCAAAACTGGCGATAAGGTACGCCTCGACGCTGACAAAGGACTTCTAACGCTTCTTGATAGCAGGGACTAAAGTTTCGGACTACACATAACAAATAGCCGCTATTTTGTTGCCATCAAGATCACGGAAATAAGCCGCATAAGACATTTCACCTCTCTTGCCAGGCTTACCTTCACACTGGGCGCCTAAGGCAATCGCTTTTTGATAGATGCTATCTACTTTGTCAGAATTTTCAGCGGCTAAAGCAACCATACTGCCATTACCCACTGTCGCCTTATTCTCATCGGCAGGAATGCAAACAGAAATGCCAGGGCCGCCGCCCTCAACCATCCAAAACACCATGCGCTCACTTGCCATCACACGGCTTGCACCGAACTCAGCCAGTAACTGGTCATAAAAGATTGCTGCCTTAGCCAAATCATTGGTACCAAGAATAATATAATTAATCATTTTTTAACCCTTATTGTTAACACATTATTTATTTTTTTCCTGAGCTACCCTTAGCGCCCATTGGTAATTAGGCTTTCCTGCGGGCGATCGCGGTATCGAATCGACATAATGGATTTGACGAGGTATCTTATAAGCGGCAATTTTAGTACGGCAGTGACGTTGAATATTGTCTAAAGTCGGCATTAATGATGTTCGCGATTGCGCCACTGCGACTACGCGACTGCCCCATTTCTCATCAGGCACACCACAAACAACACAGTCAAATATTTCGGCATGCGCTTTTAGAGCAGCCTCAACTTCTTCAGGAAAAATCTTTTCTCCACCTGAATTAATTGATACTGATCCTCGGCCCAGCATAGTGATACGACCATCTTGTTCAACTTTGCCATAATCACCGGGTAGAGCATACCTTTGGCCATCCGCGGCAATAACAAAAGTAGCCGCCGTCTTAATAGGATCTTTATAATACTCAACAGGGATATAGCCTCGACGAGCCACTTTACCAATTTTTTTACTGCCGGCAGGCAAAACAGTTAAGTCTTCCTCGTCAAGCACAACTGTACCAGTCAAGGGTGTCACTGTTGGGCCGCCACCGGCCATGGCTGTTTTCCCAGGTTCAATGATCGCTACCCCTTGCCCTCCTACCTCTGAGGCACCAATACTGTCAACAATCATGAGTTTTGGGAAACAAGCAAAAAACTGATCTTTTATTGAAGCCGAAAAAACTGCCCCTGAACTGGCCAATAAAAAAAAGGAAGCCGTGTTCGGTATTTCAGCTGCGGCCAAATAGTCTTCTATTATAGGTCGTGCCATAGCATCACCAACAATAAATAAAGAATTGACTTGTTCACGCGCCATCAAAAGCCATGTTTCCTGTGCGCTAAACTGAGGCATTATCACAACTTTACCGCCTTCAAAAGCCCGAGAAATACAACTCCATTGAGCAGCGCCATGCATCAATGGTGCTATTGACATCACAGTCATTGAACCGTCTTTACCACGATCGATAATGTCTTGCGGATGTTCAACGGGCTGTTGGGGTAATTGATCAATCCCACCACCTAAAGCAAACATGACCTCTCGGTGACGCCACACAACCCCTTTGGGCATCCCTGTGGTACCGCCGGTATAAACAATATAGTGATCATCGACACTACGAATTGGAAAGTCTCGCTGAGGAGACTGTCCCGCTAACGCCAACTCATATTCAATATAAGTAATAGGAACCAACGGAGAATTAAGTTCTGAGAAATTATATTGCCCTTCGTTATCAATGACTAAGACATGTTCAAGCACGGGTAAACTCGTAGTTAACTGCTGCAATAACGAAAGGTATTGCGACTGAATCAAAACTGCTTTTAAATCAGCATTATCAAAAATATAAGCTAATTCATCAGCGACATAACGATAATTAATATTGATATACAGGGCGCGTATTTTAAGTATTGCCCAGATCGACTCAACCCACTCGATACAATTCATTGCATAAATGCCGACATGATCGCCAGGCCCTATACCTTGTTGTTGAAGATGATGGGCAAGTTGATTCGCACGACCTTCCATCTCAGCATACGTGCGTCGCTGCTGACCACAAACTAAATATTCTCGCTCGGCATAATGATCTACGGCCAACTCAAATACATCAGCAATATTGAAGCTCATATCAACACCATCTCTGAAAGGTTTTACTACTGGCTTAGTGCATTAAGCTTCCGCCATCCGTAACAATCGCTTGGCCGTTAACCCATTGGGCTGCAGGAGAACACAGCCAAACAGCTACTCTGGCTACATCAATCGGTTGCCCTAACTTCCCAGTGGGTGACATTTTGGCAAGCGCATCCAACATCGACTGGGGTTGAGTTACTATCATTGCAGTTTCAGTCAGGCCTGGTAAAATACTATTTACACGAATTCCCTGTCGTGAAAAATCCTGAGCTGCGGATCGGGTTAAACCTAAGACCGCATGTTTAGCAGCGGTATAATGCGGTTGGCCAGGCGCTGGTATCAACCCAGCACCCGAAGAGGTATTCACTATCTGACCGCGCAAGCCATCAACTGCATCTTGCTCGCTCATCATTTTTAATTCTTCGCGAAGACAATAAAACACACCGTTTAAATTGACGTCTATCATTCGTTGCCACTGTTCAAGCGGAAAATCGATCCAAGAAAATTGCGCGTCACTGATTCCAGCATTATTAAATGCAGCATCAAGTCGAGAGTATCGTTGTTTAATCTGATGAAATAAAGATGCCACTGAAACAGGGTCGCCGATATCGACTTGGATTGCTTCGCACTGCCCACCATTATCGACTATCTTAGAAGCGAGCAACTTAGCACTGACTAAATTGATATCAGCCGCAATCACCGTTGCCCCTTGATCAGCAAATAATTGCGAAGCAGCTAGACCAATACCACTGCCAGCACCAGTGACCAAGACGATCTTGCCGAACAGTTCATCACTCATACCTAGCTCCCGAGAATGCCCATGCAATATACTTATTTGGTGCAACCAGGGAAACGTTGCTCAAGAACACTTTTTACACCTTCTTGCCAACCAATCTTACATGGGCCCGCTAATTTTTTCCGCAGTGTATTATCGACCACTTTCATACCCCAGGTTGCTAATTCACCGACCTCCATTTTCATGGTTAACTTAGTCAATGATTCGATATAGCGAATCATTTCTTCAACCGAGACCACCTCGTCGCCACCGAGATTGACAGTGGTTGAAGGGACTGATGCATGTTCAATAAGGCCTTGAATTTGTTGAACTATATCATCCTGATGAATTGGGCAACAATAACTCTCGCCATTATCTTTTTGAGTATAAGGTATGCCTCCTTGCATAAATTGATACAACACAGTAGGCACGCCGCCATGACCACAAACACCATAAGCCACATCAAGACGAGCGATGATGGTTGGTAAGTTGAGTTCTCTGGCCTGAAATCGCACGACCCCCTCTGCAACAAGCTTACTCATTGCATAGTGCTTTGCATAATTAGAATAACCGCCGAGAACCGCCGACTCATCAATAATTTCTTTAGGGTCAGCAGTGTCGCGGTATACAGAGTCAGATGACATATGGAAAAATGCCTTCACATTCCGATAACGTTTCATCAAAAAACCTGTCCCCTCGGCATTGTCATGCATACCTATATCGGTAGTTTTTGGCATGGTATTAACACCGCAATGAATCACATAGTCGACATCGGGCATATGCGATAAATCAGACTCACCCATGGTGAATGCAACTGTATTGATACCCTGTGCTTCAAGCGCTTCTTTTGCAGCAGGATCAGAAAAACGTGCCGCTGCCCAAACTTCATTATTGGCGTTTAGCTGCTCTGCAATCGGACGGGCAACTTGCCCAGTCGCACCTGTAACCAGAATTTTTTGACCTTCTAACATAGATTCACCTATTATTTTTAAGTAGTTATCATGGGGCTATAGCCACAGCCAAGCCCATGCAATACGCTATCAAAAAATCCACTCGGTATCTATTAGACAGTTGTAACACTGGCTAAAATAGGCAACCAGCTGAACTTTAATGAAAAAAAAACGTCCTGATTTTAAGCAGGACGTTTTAATAGCAAATGCTTGGCTCCGTGAAGTAAGAGAGCAACACTCACCAACCAGTGATTTCGCTTAAGCCAGAGCCTATATCGGCTAGACTTCGAACAGTTTTCACACCCGCAGCTTCCAAAGCCGCAAACTTTTCATCTGCGGTGCCTTTACCGCCAGAAATAATTGCGCCAGCATGGCCCATTCTTTTTCCTGCAGGTGCGGTCACACCGGCAATATAAGACACAACTGGTTTGGTCACATTCGACTGAATAAACTCTGCCGCCTCTTCCTCTGCCGTACCACCGATTTCACCAATCATAACAATCGCTTCAGTGCTAGGGTCTTGCTCAAATAAACCTAAAATATCAATGAAGTTAGATCCTGGAATAGGGTCGCCACCAATACCCACACAGGTGGTTTGACCATAGCCTGCATCTGTAGTTTGTTTAACGGCTTCGTAAGTGAGTGTTCCTGAACGGGATACGATACCCACTTTTCCGGGCAAGTGGATAGCGCCCGGCATAATGCCAATTTTGCATTCGCCCGGTGTAATAACGCCTGGACAGTTCGGTCCAATTAAACGCACACCTAATTGATCACACGCAACTTTAGCATCCAACATATCTAAAGTGGGAATACCTTCGGTAATACAGACAATCAATTTAACGCCGCTATTGGCCGCTTCAAGAATGGAATCTTTGCAGAACGGTGCAGGCACATAAATCACTGATGCATCAGCGCCAGTTTGATCAACTGCTTCAAGCATGGTGTTAAATACGGGTAAATCTAAGTGTGATTGACCACCCTTACCTGGCGTCACACCACCAACCATCTGAGTGCCATATGCAATGGCCTGCTCTGAATGAAAAGTCCCTTGGCCACCAGTAAAACCCTGACAAAGCACCTTCGTGTTGCTATCAATTAAAATACTCATTGAGCACCCCCTGCTGCTGCTGCAACAACCGATTCAGCCGCTTGTTTCAAACCTGTCGCAGCAATAATATTTAATCCGCTGTCAGCTAAAATTGCCGATCCTTTCTCAGCGTTATTCCCTTCAAGACGAACAACAACCGGAATCGTTACCCCAACCTCTTCTACGGCACCAATTATACCCTCGGCAATTAAATCGCACCGAACGATGCCACCAAAAATATTGACTAGCACCGCTTTAACATTGTCATCCGATAAAATGATTTTAAAGGCTTCTGAGACACGCTCTTTTGTTGCGCCGCCACCCACATCAAGAAAGTTTGCTGGCGAACCACCGTGAAGGTTGACGATGTCCATAGTGCCCATTGCAAGACCTGCACCATTTACCATACAACCAATATTGCCATCGAGAGCAACATAATTTAACTCCCATTTTGCCGCATTGGCTTCTCGCTCATCTTCTTGAGAAGGATCATGCATCTCACGAAGTTTAGGCTGACGATAAATCGCATTGCTATCAATATTAATTTTAGCGTCCAAACAATGAAGATTGCCTTCATCTGTAATCACTAGAGGGTTAACCTCCAATAAGGCTAGATCAAGGTCAGTAAATAATTTCGACAACCCCATAAATATTTTAGTAAACTGCTTAATCTGATCACTGTTTAAACCCAGTTTAAAACCTAAATCTCGACCCTGATACGGTTGAGCGCCGACCAAAGGATCAATAGTTGCTTTTAAAATTTTCTCAGGGGTTTCATCAGCCACTTTTTCTATTTCAACGCCACCTTCGGTCGATGCCATAAATACGACTTTTCGCGTCGCTCGATCAACCACTGCACCTAAATACAGCTCTTGTGCAATATTCGTGCAAGATTCAACTAGAATCTTACTGACTGGCTGGCCATGCTCATCGGTTTGATAGGTGACGAGATTTTTACCCAGCCATTGTTGAGCAAAAGCAGCTATTTCAGCAGTATCTTTCAGTAATTTAACGCCGCCCGCTTTACCGCGACCGCCAGCATGTACCTGAGCTTTAACAACCCACTCAGAGCCACCAATTTTTTCTGCCGCTGCCACCGCATCTTCTGGGGTATCTACCGCATAGCCTTTCGAGACAGGCAAGCCGTACTCGGCAAACAACTGCTTACCTTGATATTCATGCAAATTCATGGGATTAACTTCCAGTTATGAAAAGAATAATAAATAATTAATGGTTTTATCTTCGCTTAAAACGAAAAAGTGATTTTCGCAAGAAAAAGGGGTATTAGGCAAGACCGAATACCGTCATATGCGCATTACAAGCGTGATATGACGGTATTCTTAGTTAGCTTTTACGTGGTCGCTTGTTAGCAATATGAATTGCATGGCCAGAAACAGCTAACGCTGCCTCATGCACCGCCTCTGATACAGTAGGATGGCTGAAGACTGTGAGAGCCAAATCTTCTGAACTCGCGCCAAATTCAATAGCAATCACCACTTGTTGGACCAAGTCAGCGGCACTAGGCCCGATAATATGGCAACCCAGAATTCGATCAGTCTGGGCATCAGCAATCATTTTCACCATGCCTGTCGTTTCATTGGCGGCTAAAGCCCTGCCACTGGCGGCAAAGGGGAATGCACCCACTTTATAAGCATGACCCGCTGCTTTTAACTCCTGCTCGGTTTTTCCAACCCATGCAATTTCAGGATGGGTGTAAATCACCCCTGGAATGTTGTCATAATTAATCTGAGTTTGCATGCCAGCGATTCGTTCAGCTACCATTACACCTTCTTCAGAGCCTTTATGAGCTAACATTGGACCACGAACGATATCACCAACCGCATAAATATCACGCGCATCGGTTTCACATTGCTCATTGACAAATACAAATCCGCGCTCATCCAAGCTGACGCCTGAATCAGGGGCTAATAAATTCTCGCTCAAAGGCCGACGACCGACACAGACTATTAAACGGTCAAAATGTGCTTGTTGAATACCTTCAGCGTCACTGTATTCGACGGCCACTTGTCGCTTTGCACCTTTGCCCGTCACTTCAGTGCCCGTCACTCGAGTGCCCAGACGAATATCTAAGCCTTGTTGTTTAAATACTTTTTTGGTTTCTTTGGCAATGGTCATGTCGACTGCAGGCAAAAAATCATCAAGCGCTTCTAAAACTGTCACCTCAGCCCCTAAGCGTGCCCAAACGCTGCCCAATTCTAAGCCAATCACACCGGCACCAATCACACCCAAACGTCCTGGAACCGAAGAGAATTCCAATGCGCCAGTAGAGTCAACAACGATATCGTCGACTAAAGGCGCAGGTGGGATAGCAATGGGCACTGAACCCGCTGCAATAATAATGTGCTCGGCTTGATAGACCGTCTGATCGCCTGCAGAATCAGTCACCTCAACCTGCTTATTGGCTAACAACTTAGCCGTGCCAAAAATTGAGTTGACGCCATTAGACTTAAATAAGCCGGTAATGCCGCCAGTAAGCTGAGAAACAATTTTGTTTTTTCGATCCA
>MDSY01051792.1_pt1 | contig 17196 bp, 13 predicted proteins | sample 811131 | NCBI WGS metagenome assembly MDSY01 (sample SAMN05326643, study PRJNA326480) | marine metagenome | isolation source: seawater | place: Atlantic Ocean: South West | collected 2010
CATTGGGCGCATTGGGGCTTAGTCCGTGGCCCAGCATGTCATAGGTGATGATGTGTTGGTCAATTTTAAAGTCAGCTACCTGATTTTTCCATAGGCTTAAGTCTAAACCTACACCATGGATAAATACCATCGCACTTTTGCCGATTTGTGGCTTACCGAACACCTGATAATGGGTTCCTTGTGGGCAAAAAAAGCTCATTAAGTTTTTGCAGCAGCTTTTTGGGCTGCAATTTCTTCCATATCCATATATCGATTACCTATGCGAGGATGAGCACGGCCGCCATCTGAACCTCCTAAAACAACGATGATTTCATTAGCTGCTGGGGCATCTTCAATGTGCATTTCTAAAGTGATGTAGTGGGAGCGAAAGCCGGCATTATCTTTATGCATCATGGGGATCTGGATAGAGGTGCCAGCTGGCCCACGTTTATTTGTGAAGCTTAAAAAACTTTTGGCATTAACAGCGTCACGGTAATGGTTGCCAAAACGCAGGGTATGAATAATGCCGGAGGCATGCTCAATTTCACCATCTAAGCCAATGATGGCAGCTTTACCATAGGCTTTAATGGCGTCCCCAGAAGGGAAGTGAGCCAGCATAGTGGCAACCATTTCTTCACCCAGTTCTGAACAACCTGCGCTAATTTCTGGACGCAGGTTCTCAACAAAACCTTGGCCTGCCCATGGGTTTTTAATAATGTAAGCCACACCCACCATTTTAATCGGTGTAGCGGCTGCTTTACCGCCTTCAACACGAATTTCTTCAATGGTGGTAACGACCTTACGTACTTCAAAATGCATGATTTATTCCTGATTAATGTGGGCTATTGCTGTTCAATAAACTGAGCCATAACTGTTAGTCAAAGTTAGGCATAACCTTATCAATAAATAACTGGAGAGATTTGTTCTTTTCAATATGAGGTAAGCCGTTATCGCTCCAAAAACTAAATTGGGTAATACCAAGTGACTCATAGTGCTTGATCCGCTTGGTGACTTGTGTGGGTGTGCCTATGAGGAGGTTTGTATGCAGGTCATCTAAACCAAAACCTGAAAGTTCATCCATTTGTGTATCGGTTAAGGGTTTTACAAAACCATTAACGGGCTCTTGGTCATTTTTAAACCAAGCATAAAAATAGGCGTACCAATCACGTAGCGCCTGAGCACCCTTGCTCCAATCTTCATCTTCTTCATGTACCCATGTGTGACGTAGGGCGAGTAATTGAGGGGTTGGTTTATCGGGGTTGTTAATACAAGCTTGCTTAAAACGTTCGCAGGCCAGTTCTATGCTTGCATCACCAGCAATAAGTGGTGTTATCATTACGTTACAGTCATTTTTAATCGCATAATCATGAGATTCTTGCTCTCTTGCAGCCACCCACATTGGTGGAAAAGGCTTTTGGGTAGTGCGAGGAATCGCTGTAGAGGTAGGGAACGAATAGTGTTCACCATCGTGAGCATAGTCGCCAGCCCACAATTTTTGTAAAGCTGGAATCATCTCACGCAAGGGCCCACCACCATCTTTGGCAGCCATATTGTCTGTCATACGATCAAATTCAGATTGATAGGCGCCACGAGCAATACCAAAATCTAGCCGGCCATTGCTCATCATGTCAACCAATGCAGCCTCACTGGCAAGGCGAACTGGTTTCCAGAACGGCGCAACAATAGTGCCTAAGCCTAAGCGAATAGTCTTGGTAATAGGAGCAAGGTAGGCCATAAAAGTGAGAGGGTTGGGACAGATGGTGAACTCCATCATGTGATGTTCACCAATCCATACGGTTGCAAACCCTGCTTTCTCTGCCATCAGCGTAAGCTCTACTAATTCGTCAAAAAGCTCTTTATGAGGTTTGGCTGGGTCAGAACGTTCCATGTGGACGAATAAAGAAAATTTCATAGTAACAACTCCCTAATCTTTACTTTAACTATGCTTAAACCATACTTTAATTCTGCTTCAACTATACTTTACTGAGCCGTAACTGTGTTTTAACTAGGGCTCGAATAGTTAATATTGTGGTCTTTGTATTATGGTATACCATAAAGTGTGAAACGTATTTTTCCACTGAGCTAATAAAATGTCAAGAGCCATTTATAGGTAGATATTGTTTTCGCAATTGTCTAATCTAGCGTCAGGTGCTGTTGTCCAATTTAAAACGTTAAACAGGTGGGTGGTATGTTTCAATCTTTTTTTCCTAATCCCAAGTGGTTTTTTATCTCACTTGTTATATGGGCAAGTATTTGTATTGGGTTTTGGTATGGTTTAGGTGACCAATTAGGAACTTGGTTAGGTTTTGAATTACCACTTGAAGATGCTGAACCGGTGCTTGGTTTAGGCCATTTTATTAGTGCAGACTTTATTTGGTTTTACCTTTACTTTTTTATTACCCTAACCCTTTTTGGTTTGGTATGGATCTGGCTTTCGCCCCATGAATGGCAAATGTGGTCTATTTTCGGTACTGCGCTAATATTGTTCAGTACCTATTTTTCGGTACAAGTTTCTGTGGCGATAAACACTTGGCGCCGGCCCTTTTTTGATAATATTCAAGCGGCATTTTCAGAACAGGGCAGTGTAACGGCAGAAGAACTGTACGACTTGATTATTATTTTTGGTGAAATAGCTTTTTTAGCGGTCATCGTTTTTGTACTCACTCGTTTCTTCGTTAGCCACTATATATTTCGCTGGCGTATGGCGATGAACGAATTTTACGCCTCTAAATGGACCCAGTTAAGACAAGTCGAAGGGGCAGCGCAACGGGTGCAAGAAGACACTATGCGTTTTGCTGGCATCATGGAAGGTTTGGGTGTGTCGTTGGTGGATGCCTTCATGACCTTGGTGGCATTCTTGCCGGTGCTCTGGTCGTTATCGCAATATGTTACAGAATTACCGATTATTGGTAGCATCGCATCACCTTTATTTTATGCAGCTATTTTTTGGTCTATTTTTGGCACCATGCTGATGGCTGTGGTGGGGATAAAGCTGCCAGGACTGGAGTTTAAGAACCAGCGAGTTGAAGCAGCTTATCGAAAGGAGTTGGTATACGGTGAAGACCAGGAGGACAGAGCACTACCGTTAACCTTATCGGAACTTTTTTGCAATGTACGCAAAAACTACTTCCGGCTATATTTCCATTACATGTACTTTAACGTTGCACGTAGTTTTTACCTGCAGGCAGACAATCTTTTTGCTTATATCATCCTTATTCCAACCATAGTTGCAGGCACCATTACCTTTGGTATCTTGCAGCAAATACTAACTGCGTTTGGGCAGGTTAGTAATTCGTTTCAGTATTTAATTAACTCTTGGCCAACAATTGTTGAATTAATTTCTGTATATAAACGCTTACAGTCGTTTGAACGAGTGTTGCATGACAAGCCGCAAGTGCATATGGATCGTCAGTATCAAAAGGGTAGCGATGGGGGTTAACACGAATTGATGTGCATCGGCGAACTGACACTGTGTGTTTAGCCGATGCCACAGCCTTTAAGAATAATGTGTTTAATGCTATTTGCCGCTTGCTGATAAGACGCCTCTGATTGGCTTTGAGTATCAGTTGCAATGAGAATTTGTGGCTCAAAGTCGGCGTAGTACTGGGTGCTGGCCCAGATCATAAAAATCACATGAGCTGGGTCTAGGTCGTCCATTTTTTTTTGAGCTATCCAACAATCAAAAATGCTCATGCGCTGTTTAAACCATAGGCGATAGTCTTGCTGTAAATAGGCACTTAAGTGGGGTGCCCCACTAATCATTTCTTTAGCAAATAAACGCGAGGCGCTAGGATTGGTGCGTGAGAAGTTCATCTTCGCATCAATATAACGGCCTAATACATCGGCAGGATCATCATGGCTAGAAAGCTCGTTAAATACTGTGTCCCAAAGGTTGAGAGTGTTTTCTAGCACTGCACCATAAAGGCCTAGTTTGTTAGAGAAATAATAATGGATATTAGCCTTAGGCACCTGGGCAGACTCGGCTATGCGTTGCATAGTTGCACCGCGAAAACCATGACAGGCAAACTCAGCTTCTGCAGCTTGTAAAATTAAGTCTCGACTCTGCTCCCTAATACGCCCCGGCTTGTATGGCCCCCTTGAAATATGTGTGGTCATGCGGTTCGCCATTAATTGATAGAATGGTAATGTATATTACTTGTAATAGACGGTCAAATGAAAAGTTGACTATATAGACAAGTATTGAGAAGATGGTATTCTATAGAATAAGATTAGACTACTGTTTAGGGTACCTCAAATGCACCTGTTATTAAATCAAACAACTATTGAGATAGTAGATCCAGCAGCAGACACAACCCTTTTGCAGTGGTTAAGAGAGTCTCACCACCTAACAGCCACCAAAGAAGGTTGTGCCGTAGGAGACTGCGGTGCCTGCACAGTTATTGTAGGTCAATTAGAGCCAGCTCTAAAGACAGGTATAGAACCTACTGAGCAAGCTAAGATTGTTTACCACAGTGTGAATGCTTGTATTGCTTTATTGGGCAGCCTCCATGGCTGTCATGTGATTAGCTTAGATATATTACAGAGCCCTAAATTGCACCCTGTGCAACAAGCTATGGTGGATTGCCACTCTAGTCAGTGCGGTTTTTGCAGCCCAGGCTTTGTGATGTCACTGGTGGTTTGGTGGCTTAATACACCAGCAGATGCGTTAGCAACGCCTGAGGCTTTTGCTAAGCACCGTCATGGTGTTGAGTTAGCACTATCTGGTAACTTATGCCGCTGTACTGGTTATCATCCTATCCTTTTGGCGGCTGATCAATTGGCACCGATGGACCGCACAACAGACCCGTTGTTTGATCATGTGGGTGGTTATGATAAGTGTCTTTTTGAGTTGCAAAATATTGTGTATAAAACCAATGATATGGTTACCAGAGCTTATAGGACGCCGACGACTCTTAAAGAATTAGCTTTGGCCTACGAGGTCTCGCCTAGTATACGGCTGGTGGCGGGATCTACAGACTTAGCCTTAGACATTACCCACGGTCTCAAGTCAATTGATCACCTAATAGATATAACTGGTGTGGCCGAGCTCCAGTGTATTGAGCAGCGAGGCAACGAAATTCACATAGGCGCAGGTGTAAGCCTTAGCGCAGTTGAAGCGTTTTGCCAGCAGCCCTTACCAGCCATGAGTGATTTATTGGGCCGTTTTGCTTCCCGCCAAGTACGCAATCGCGCCACCTTGGTAGGTAATATTGCTAACAGTTCCCCTATTGCAGACATGCCGCCATTATTACTAGTGTTGGATGCTAGGTTGATCCTACAGCATGGTTTAAATCAACGCACTATTGCACTAAAAGAGTTTAACTTAGCCTATAAAAAAACAGCGTTAGCTGCCGGTGAATTTATTCACAGTTTGCTTCTACCATTGCCCTTAAAGGGGCAGCAAGTGTTTGTAGAAAAAGTGAGTAAGCGTGCTGAGGATGATATATCAGCCACGTGTGTGGCGATGAGTATCACCATTGAGCAGGGAGAAATTGCCCAAATCAACATCGCCTGTGGTGGTATGGCGGCTATTCCTAAAATGGCTAGCATTACTCAAAGCCAGTTGTTAGGTCAAACCTTATCATCTGCACTTATTGCTCAGGTACCTGCATGGCTGGCCCAAGATTACCAACCCATTGATGACATGAGAGCCAGTGCTGCTTATCGACAACGGGTGACAGCTAACCTCATTCAAGGTTTTTTAACGGAGGCTATGGCATGAGAAAACTACCTGAAATCGATGATCAAAAAATAAATCCCAAGGACAATGCTAATCCAAGTGTTAAGCCAAATGCTAGCCTAGGCGCCAACCAAAGCATAATGGGCAAGCCCACGCCCCATGAGAGTGCCAAACTGCACCTCACAGGCAAAGCACTATACATAGACGACATAGCGGCGCCACAAGGTTGTTTGCACGCTTATGTGGGCATGACAAATGTGGCGTCTGGGCTACTAAAAAGTCAGAATTTAAGTGCTGTAGTATCAGCAGATGGGGTGGTTGATGTAATCACTGTAAAAGATATCCCAGGCCACGTAGACATTGGTGCAGTATTTGGTGGCGATCCTTTATTGGTAGAAGAACACATTAACTACTTTGCCCAGCCGCTATTTGCGGTTGCTGCAACCAGTTATGTGGCAGCCCGTAAGGCCGCTCTATTGGGCCAGGCAGATATAGAGGCTACAACACCTTTATTAACCCTTGAAGATGCTCAAAAATATAATAAACAGGTGCGCCCTAGTCACAGTTTAGTAAAGGGAGACAGCAACAAAGCAATGGCCCAATCGGTTAATACCCTAAGTACTAATCAACAGGTGGGTGGCCAAGAACACTTTTACCTTGAAGGGCAGGTATCATTAGCTATTCCGCAAGACAATGGCGGCGTATTGGTGCACAGCTCTACTCAGCACCCGAGTGAAGTACAAAAGCTGGTGGCGGAAGTGTTGGCCTTGCCGATGCACAAAGTAGTAGTAGACACGCGCCGTATGGGGGGTGGTTTTGGTGGTAAAGAAACTCAGGCTGCACAATGGGCATGCCTTGCCGCATTGTTAGCCGTTCGTAACCAAAAGGCAGTAAAACTGCGCCTTGCCAGAAGTGATGATATGGCCCTCACAGGTAAGCGTCATCCTTTTGTTAACCAAGCTCAAGTAGGCTTTGATCAAGAGGGGCGTATTAGCTCCCTTAATGCGCAACTTAATGGTTTATGTGGATGTAGCCCCGATTTATCTGACGCCATTGTTGATCGAGCAATGTTCCACACAGATAATGCATATTATTTACCAGCGGCGACAATCACAGGCCATCGTTGGTTCCAAAACACCGCTTCAAATACGGCATACCGTGGTTTTGGAGGCCCCCAAGGCATGATGTTAGCAGAGCAAATGCTGGATGATATTGCCCGTAGCCTTGGTAAAGATCCGTTATTAGTGAGGCAAACTAATTTATATGGCCAAGATGAGCGCGGCCAGCGAAATGTTACGCCGTACCACCAGATAGTGACGGGTGTAGACCTGGAACGCATTATTAATGAATTGGTTGAATCTAGCGACTATTGGGCTCGTAGAGAAGAAATTCGAAGCTATAATAAAACGTCTTTGAAAAACGGAGGGCGTTATATTAAAGGTTTAGCCTTAACGCCGGTAAAATTTGGTATTTCCTTTACTGCCATGTTCCTTAACCAAGCTGGTGCTCTAGTTCATATCTACACCGATGGCACAGTGCAAGTGAGCCATGGTGGTACAGAAATGGGGCAAGGGTTATATACTAAAATCAGTCAAATTGTTGCTGCCGAATTAGGGCTTCCGTTAGCTCATATAGAAGTGACATCCACCCGGACCGATAAAGTACCCAACACCTCGCCCACAGCGGCTTCAAGTGGTACTGACCTCAACGGTCAAGCTGCACGCAATGCAGCGCTTACCATCAAACAGCGGTTAATTGACCATCTTGTGGAAACTTATCAAATCCAAGCGCAAGACATAGAATTCTGTGACGGCAAGGTCAGCTGGTCTAACCATCAGATATCCTTTGCAGAACTAACTCAGCAAGCCTATATGGCACGTATTTCTATGTCTGCCACAGGCTACTATCGCACACCAAAAATCCACTACGACCGTGAACAAGCCAAAGGTAATCCATTCTTTTATTATTCCTGTGGTGCTTCTGTGAGTGAAGTGGAAATAGATACTTACACTGGCACCTACACGGTACCTAGGGTTGATATTCTGCATGATGTGGGTGAGAGCATTAATCCAGGTATCGATATAGGCCAAATAGAAGGGGGCTTTATTCAGGGCATGGGTTGGCTCACTACCGAAGAATTGGTCTGGGGGCAAGATGGCCGCTTACAAACCAACGGTGGTGCCAGTTACAAAATACCAGCTGTGGGTGATACGCCTAAACAGTTTAATGTGGCGTTGTTGCAAGACAGTAAAAACAATGAAGCCACTATTTTTCATTCTAAGGCTGTGGGTGAGCCGCCATTTATGCATGGTATTTCTGTGTGGTCTGCATTACGGGATGCCATTTGGGCTTTTGGTAGCGAACAGGTGAACCCTCAGCTTGATACTCCAGCTACCCCTGAGCGAGTTTTGTGGGCTCTGCAGGTAACTAAGTCTGTGGTTACAGGAGCTGCCTCAATTGATCCTCATAACGGGGGGGGAGCATCATGAAAACTTGGCTTGCGGCTCAGTGGGAATACGAACAACACAACCAACCTTATGTATTGGTAAGTGTTGTAGCTTTGCAAGGGTCCTCACCTCGTGGGGTGGGTAGTAAAATTTTAGTTACTAAAAGTGAGCAGTTTGACACGATTGGAGGTGGTCACCTTGAGTACAAAGCTATTGCTCAAGCCCGTGAAATGTTAGTCACGGGTGGCCCCACACAAATGATAGATTACCCTCTTGGGGCAAGTTTAGGCCAATGTTGTGGTGGTAGAGTGAGCCTAATGTTTGAAGTGTTCAGCACTACCAAAATGCCAGTGGTGGTTTTTGGTGCTGGCCATGTTGGTCAAGCATTAGTGCCATTGCTGGCGCAATTGCCAGTGCAACTAACTTGGGTAGATAGCCGTTATGATATGTTGCCCAAAGTACTACCTTTAGGAGTGGAGGGGGTGCATGAAGAGCATCCACAAGACCATGTGGCAGATTGTTTGGCAGGCAGTTGTTATTTAATTATGACGCATCATCATGGGGTAGACTTAGCGCTTACACAAGCGGTACTAAATCGTGGTGATGCCAGTTATTTGGGAGTCATTGGCTCAGCAACAAAAGGGCGTAAATTCCGTCAAAGATTGGCGGCTAAAAATTATGTTCAAAGTGCTATAGATCACTTGAACTGCCCTATGGGAAAGGATGGTATTAGTGGAAAACACCCGATGGAAGTAGCTATTGCTATTGCAGCTCAGGTGATGGATTTATATCAAAAATTCAATGTGTCTAGTAATAAAAACCTGACCGCTCAAGACCCCAAAAACCCAATTAAAGAGATTCTAGAGTATGTCTGAACGTCTAATGCGTGGCCCCTTGTTACATTTTTTAGGGGAGCCAGATAAGGATGCTACAGCAGTTGATTACCAGCCAGATGCATTGCTTTGGATTAAAAACGGCCTAGTGCACCAGATGGGTAATTATGCATCTATGGCTGCAAAGTTAACAGGCACACAACTGTCTAAGGTAGAAGATTGTAGCAGATACTTGATGGTGCCAGGATTTGTGGATTGCCATATTCATTACCCACAAACAGAAATGATTGGGGCCTATGGTGCACAATTATTAGAGTGGTTAAACACCTATACTTTTCCTGTGGAATCAACTTTTAACGACCCAGTCAAAGCTGCTGCGGTGTCTAAGGTGTTTATCAACCAATTATTGAAAAACGGAACTACTACAGCCTTGGTATTTTGTTCTGTGCATCCAGAATCTGTAGATGCATTGTTTACTGAAGCACAAAAATACAATATGCGCATTATTGCTGGCAAAGTAATGATGGATCGCAACGCACCACAAAATGTATTGGACACTGCGCAATCTAGTTACGATCAAAGTAAGCAGCTTATAGAGCGCTGGCACGGTGTAGATCGACTGCAATATGCGATTACACCGCGGTTTGCGCCAACGTCTAGTGATGAGCAGCTAAAGGCTGCTGGGCGGTTATTAGCAGAGTATGAAGGGGTTTATATGCATACCCACCTTTCTGAGAATGTCGATGAAATAGAGTGGGTAAAAGAACTCTTTCTTAAGGCGAAAAACTACTTAGATGTATACGACCAAGCAGGCTTATTAGGTAAGCGTAGCGTGTTTGCTCACGGCCTTCATTTATGTCAAAGCGAATGTGAACAGTTGGCTCAAACAGATTCTGCCATTGCCCACTGCCCAACCTCTAACCTATTTATTGGTTCTGGTTTGTTTCCTATGAAGCGGTTACAGAATCATGGTATTAAAATAGGTATGGGCACAGACGTTGGTGGTGGAACCAGCTTTAATATGCTTCAAACCCTTGCCGACAGTTATAAAATGCAGCAGCTAAAAGGCAATAACCTTAGTCCAGAGCAAAGCTTCTATCTTGCCACTTTAGGTGGCGCTAAGGCGCTTGATATGGATGAAAAAATAGGTAACTTTGCAATTGGAAAAGAGGCAGATTTTTTACTATTAGACCCTAATGCTACCGACTTATTGAAGTTCAGAACCAGCCATTGTGAAGGCTGGCGCGACTTGTTGTTTGTATTACAAACCTTAGGTGATGACAGAGTAATTGCTCAGACTAATGTGATGGGCGTTAGTATATAACCCTTGTAATGAGCAAGGCATGGTGGCTAAGAAATCCTGCAAGGGAGTGTTAAACATCTGTTTGGGTGATGATTTACATTTAGCAGCGTTTATAGCGGCTTTTAATGCTTCAACTAGCGCTAATGAGTTTATCAAACGTGTGGTTCAACAAAAGTTCTAATCTAAATGGTTATTTACTAGTGATGTAAGTCAAAGCAAGGGTAGCGGTAGAGGAACTTATGGTTTAAGCCTTAAAAGAAGTTTTTGCTGATAAGTTAAAACTAACCTTTGGAAAGCTGGAAAACGCCAATTCAACGTAACTCTGGCTGTGTAGTGGTGTATTCGTCTCGTCATTTTTTAGAGTGTACATTTGCCACATTCGCAGCATTTTGCGTGGCCTACAGTTACGTATGTAGGTGTTAAACCTCATATTAGATAACAGTGGATTGTTTGTTGGCATAGCGCTTTACCTACATAAGTTCATTTATAGAGGTGACAAAGTTCAATGTCGATATGCTAATTCTGTTACTCCTGTATATTTACACACCATAGTTTGTTTTCAAGTTAATGAGCGTCTGCCGTTCTTATTTCTGAATGAATTTTTGATACAGAAATAAACATCTATACTTTTTAGAGTGTTGGCATCGTTTGGTTACAGATCTTTCAAGCACCATTGTACAAGCCTGCTATGATTAGGGTCCTGATAGTTTCGGTGGCATTGAATGCCGGTTTCTAATTTTTTGCGTTAAGTGGCTCCAGCCAACAACAATATGGATCTGGTTTGCTTTTCAGTTCGCTCACTTAGCACCGTGAAACATAAAGTTATACGGAGGTTGTTTTGTTTGCATCACATCAGTCATTACCAGCGGCAAGCTTTGTTAACGTAGCAATCTTGCAAACAAACTACATTCTAACAAGGCAAAGCAATAGTGCCTTTAAGCTGGCTGGACTCGCTAATGCTTGCCTTTTATTACAGCGTTAAGCACTAAAATGAAGAAGCTATCATCCATTAGAGATCTTTGCATCAATACATTAAGGAAAGCACTATGATTAGACCTCGAAAAATACACCCGCTAACAATAACACTGCTTGTGGCACTGACTATATACTTAACCACTAAGTCACTGGGCCTGACATATAGGGAGTCATTTCAAACGATTAACGATACCCAGAAATATGGTTTTGAACCTGTAGAATGCTGGTTTGGTGACACGTCTTTATTACCTCCTACAGAATGCTATTACATGCATGTGCCCGAAGATCACGCTCTGCAAACTGATATGGCCATTGCATTTCCTGTGGTGGTTTTTCGAAGTGACTCTATATTTTCCAACAAAGCCCCCGTTCTTCATCTTGGCGCTGGAGGACCAGGTGCTCCGATGTATCTTGAATCCATTGAGAGTGTCAAAAAAATCTGGGAATATCATGATGAGCTATCTACTGATCAAGGCAGAGACTTGTTTGTAATAGACCCAAGAGGAGCTGGGCTTTCGAAGCCGCTACTCACGTGTGATACTTTTGTTGAAAACGAAACAAAGCGATTAAAGGATAACCTTTCGTTCACAGGACAGTGGGAGGAAGTATACAAAGATTATTTTGAGTGCATTGCTAAATTTAAAAGTCAGGGGGTAAACCTATCCACATATAACAGCTTGTCAATAGCCAATGATATTGAAATGATGCGCATCGCAGGCAATATAAATGAATGGGTGTTGGTAGGCGTTTCATATGCTGCAACATACGCACAGATCATTGCTACTCAAAATTCAAAGTCTGTTGAATCTATGGTTTTGGACAGTGCAACCTTCCCAAATATAAAGCCGCATGATGATTATTTAAATAAAACGATGGCAAGATATCTAGCACTTTACAATCACTGTAGCTTAACGTCAGATTGTACGATACCACCTAAAAATATTAAAAATAGGATATGGAGTCTACATAAGGCACTTAATCTAAACCCCATAAAGTTAGAATTAGATCACCCCTATAACAACAATAAAATCGATGTACTTCTCAATGGAGAACGTTTTATATCGGCATTGTTGGATGGGCTTTATGGCGAAAAAATATTTGATGACCTTCGTCATATTATACCTCAGTTAGAGAGGCGCCGGGTTCTTACAATCACTCCATACCTTGAGAACCATATCGCCTATTTATTAGACCCTTCTTATGGAGATGTTAGTGCGATCAGCCATTACTGTTACGAAGACAAGCCAAATACTAATTTTGAATCAATGAGGAAGCAGGCAGATAAATTACCCAAAGGATATATACGTAATACCGCGTTACTCTCAATAGATTTTCCTGATTATTGTGATCAGATGCTTATTGGGGCCGGTGATCCAGTTGTTTCAAGGGCTACAAAAACGGACATACCTACGCCATTTCTACACGGAGAGCTTGATACGATCACACCCTTAAGTGATGTTATTGCACAAAGAAAGTTGTTTACGAAAAGTTGCTTAGTTACACACAAATTGTCACATGACATGCTCAGTAATAATAAGGATGCAGAACGAGCGGCAGCTAAGTTTATTAGTAATGCCGAAATCGACTTGATGGAATTAGATTGTAGTTTAATAGGATGGTGATTAGGCTGCGGTAGTTGTAAGTAGTAACGAATGAAATGATGGCTCTCACATCATGAAATTGGATCTAGTGCATGGATTACTGTTTAACCCGCAGAGAGCTTAACAAAAGTGTTATGTTTACAGGTAAAAAGCCGTTTGCTGGGACGGGCTTCTGCGCTGTTCCTGGTCACCCTAAACATTGGCGTTAGAAGTCGCTAAGTCTGAAAAGCGCAACCATCGGCATTAGACAAGCTGTGCGGCAATAGAGGGGTCTTTGTCTAGTAAGCTTAGGAGTTTGCTCGACGATCCACTGGGGTGGCGTTGACCACTTTCCCAAGACTTTACAAGGTCAACACCGACGCCAACCAACTTTGCAAATTGCGCTTGGTTCATTGTCGTAGGCAATAATTATCCGACTCGCTTAAAGTCAACTACTGTCCACTCGTGTGTTTTCAAACCATCGACACTAGCATTTCCGCTTTCAATATCCACTATCATTTGTGCACTGTCCGCTAGTTCTTTAAATAGCTCTTCGGGCATGTTTTTAATGTCATAAATCATTGTGAATTCCTCTTTTAATTTAAGCGATGTGTAATTTATTTTAAAACGTTCTTTTGGTGACTAGATAAGTTGTCAGAAACGCTTTTAAGAAAGATCATTATCATATAGATTGGGCTGGTCGACCTAGATCTGTTGTAATATACAACACGCAACGCGCCGTTCTTACCTTGGTATTCAGGAACTCAGCGCACTTTTCTAAATCTGCCGGTGCCGGACATAACCGGACCAAGGTCAGGATTATCAATCAACACTGCTTGTAGCTCTTGATAGTCGTCATCAGTTAAAAGCTTGTCGAGGTTGAACGATGGTAGCTCTATGAGAATGACGACGTGAGTTATTGATAATGGCTCTGTATCTTGTGAGGCGAACATCAATGTGGGGTTTTTGTATAGCTTCTGCTTATCACAGTAGGGTATTTGGCCAAAAAGAAGTTTTTCGGTAGTACGCCAGCGCCGACGCACACTAGAAAATTGATGGTTATAGAAGTGGCATGTAAATACATCAGCACCTTTACAAATGATGTCTAAGTCGAGACACTAATAGCCAATAAGAAACGTATTGCGGCGCTGCCTTAACGCTGCTTCAGCCCCCGTTTAGCCGCTGCTTTAAATGAGAATCAATAACATGCCAAATAACACCCGCTTACTTGCCAATCGCCCAGTATCAGCCGTTAGTTTAGGTTGTATGAGGTTGTCCCATGGTTATGGTGAAAAAAGTAGTGATAAGCATTGTGAGCAAGTTTTGAGTAGGGCTCTAGATATAGGCTATACCATGTTAGATACGGCTGCAGTTTATGGCTATGGCCATAACGAATCCATGATCGGGAAGTTTATTAGCCAGCGCCGCAGCGAGTTTTTTTTGGCTAGCAAGTGTGGCTTTGGCCAAAACCCTGACAGCAACCCCAGCATCAATGGTAGGCCAGAGTATATCCGTGCCACTTGTGAAGCCAGCTTGCAACGCCTACAAACAGATCATATAGACCTATATTATTTGCATCGACGAGACTTTACAGTGCCGATAGAGGATAGCATTGGTACTTTGGCTGATTTGCAAAGAGAGGGCAAGATTGGTGCCCTAGGTGTGTCAGAAATAGGTGCAGCAGACTTGTATAAAGCTCATGCTGAACACCCTATTAGTGCGATTCAGTCAGAATATTCTTTATGGACACGTAATGCTGAAATTGAAGTGTTACGCGCCAGCCAAAAAATTGGTGCAGCATACGTGGCATTTAGTCCCTTAGCTCGTGGCTTTTTAACTAACAAATTACACGATACTTCGGGGCTGGCAGAACATGACTTGCGCCAGACTATGCCGCGTTTTGATGCCGAAAATTACCCATCTAATGTGTCTTTATTGCCTGCTTATGTAAAGTTAGCTCAGCGCCAAGGCTGTACGCCAGCTCAGCTCGCTTTGGCTTGGGTAATCGCTCAAGGTGACAACATTATTGCGATTCCTGGCACTCAAAATTTAGACCACCTAGAAGATAATTTAGGCGCTAACGACCTAATGTTAGATGCCGAAGTGGAGGCGCTGCTTAATGCCTTGATCAACGAACAAACAGTGCATGGTGAGCGTTACAGTGATAAAGCCCAAGCCTCTGTGACTACTGAACAGTTTAGCGCTGAGCATCTGCAATAATCATTGCCGCCGCTTTCTCTCCAATTATTATGCTTGTGGCATTAGTATTACCACTAATAAGAGTAGGCATTATAGATGCGTCTGCTACACGCAAGCCTTTAATGCCATGTACTTGCAGCGCAGCGTCTACCACGGCCAACTCACCCTGACCCATAGCGCAGGTGCCCACAGGGTGGTATTCAGTTTCTGCGGTGGCTTTTATAAAATCGCAGATTTGGGTGTCTGAAAGCACCTCATGGCCTGGTGAGTATTCATGGCTTATAGTCTCTGCAAAGGACCCACTGGCGAGTATTTCTCGGCAGATATAAATGCCTTCGCGCATGCGGTCAATATTGCCTTGGGTCTGTAAAAAACGTTGATCGATGACAGGTGCATGCTTAAAGTTGGCGCTGGCTAAGGTGATTTTTCCTGCGTCTGTGGGCCGTAAGTTACATGCATGAATGGTGACACCATGAGCTTTAATATCGGGTACGGGTTCAGGGAATATCATTAAAGGTAAAAAATGCAGCTGAATATCGGGTCGGTTAGGGCTAAAGCTAGAGCTGGTAAAAGCACCGCTTTCTGTGCCGTTAGTCACCCCTGGGCCAGATTTGTTCCAAAAATAACGTATGCCGCTAGTTAAAGCGCCAATGCCTTTGTCTACACCATAAAGGCTATTGTCTTCTTTAGTGCTGGCTAGTACAGAAATGTTAAGATGGTCTTGCAGGTTTTTACCTACACCTGGTAAGTTTAGGTGCATTTTTATATCGTGCTTAGCTAGTTCATCTGCAGGGCCTATGCCAGAAAGCATGAGTATCTTTGGTGACCCGATTGCCCCCGCGCTCAAAATCACTTCGTTATCAGCAAATGCATGACTTACTCTATTGTCTACCTGATAACCTACACCCAAAGCCTTACCATCTTTAATAATAATGCGTTTAACGTGGGCGTTGGTGATTACTGTTAGGTTAGGGCGATCAGACACGGGATGTAAGAATGCGGAAGCTGCACTGCAGCGTTTGGCGTCTTTTTGTGCTACTTGGTAGCGGCCGGCGCCGGCTTGTTTTAAACCATTAAAGTCTTGGTTGTGAGCCATGCCCATAGCTATCGCAGACTCAACAAATTGGTCACTTAATGGGTGGGTGTAAGACCTGTCGCTTATGGTTAATGGGCCGCAGCTGCCATGGAAACCTGGGTCAAGGTTCGCACCTAAGTTGGTTTCAGATTGGCGAAAAAAGGGTAACACGTCGTCATAACCCCAGCCGGCATTTCCCAATGCGCGCCATGCATCATAATCTTCACGTTGGCCACGTATATGCACCATGGCATTAATAGCACTTGAGCCACCTAAGGTTTTGCCTCTTGGGATAGGCACCTGGTGACCATTCATGGCTGTTTGAGGTGCAGATTGATAACACCAGTTGAGCTTTTTATGGTTTAGTAATAGTGCAACACCAGCTGGCATGTGGATTAATGGGTTACGGTCACGTGGGCCAGCCTCTAACAACAGTACCTGACAATTTAAATCTGCACTTAAGCGGTTAGCTAATACGCAGCCAGCAGAACCTGCGCCGATAACAATATAGTCGTAATGGTGATCTGCTGGGGTAGGGCCTGTCATGAGTTAACTCCATACAGGGGGGGTTGCATAGACTCTGGTATGGCAATACCCATGCGTTGCAATATGCTGGGTGCAAGGGCTGTTTGAGCAATAACAAAATCTTGTGCCGGCCCTTGAATGGGGTTGTTAGGATTAGCAAAGTAATAAATAGGAATGTCACGCATAATATCTGCTGTGCCACCGTGGTGGCCTCGTGCACTTTGACCGTGGTCTGCGGTTACAATGACGTCATAACCGTGTTTTTGCCAGCGGGGAATGAAGTCACCTAGTGCCGCATCAATGGTGTAGCAGTTTTTGTCTATTTCAATGGAATCAAAGCCGTAGTGATGGCTCAAGCTGTCTAAGGTGCAGGAATGGAATAAAAAGTAATCTGGTTGATGGCGCTGAATGAGTAAGCTCATTTGCCAGAATAGATCGATGTCTGACGGTGTGGCAGGCTGAGCTTTATTTTCACCAGCCATAGTGTAAAACCGTGCATGTTGAATAGGCCGGTTCATATCATCTACTTCCATGTCGCGCAAATGGTTAAATGGACTGGCTTGAAAGTAGTCAGAAAAAAAAGAATGGGCCACTGCCGCC
>MDSY01139524.1_pt1 | contig 17189 bp, 7 predicted proteins | sample 811131 | NCBI WGS metagenome assembly MDSY01 (sample SAMN05326643, study PRJNA326480) | marine metagenome | isolation source: seawater | place: Atlantic Ocean: South West | collected 2010
ACTGCGGCTTTATCCCATTCAACTGCTCCAACGACTTCAATCCCTGCCAATTGCAGACCAAAACTCAAACCCCCTGCACCTGCAAAAAGATCAATGGCCCTGAGCACCATGTTATACGCAGCCAAAGAGACTACTTCAATCCCTGGGCTCAAAGTCGTTCAAAGCAGTTTCAACCGCAGCCATAGCAGCAAGGTGGAATGGATGGATTCGTAGGGTTGTTGGTTCGCCGTCAACAAGCAATGCGTCGGGCAAGTGGAGTTCTTGATCAAGAGGGTCGTTCCCTGAATACTGATGAATGAAACGTTCGAGTGACTCTCCATTTTCGTCATTCAACTTGATTCGACCCTCGGTCTTTGCAAGCATGAAAAACTGACTGCTGAGTCCAATTCTCGAACCGAAAAAATTGTCGATATCACACCTTCGCATGCGACGTTCCCTCTCGTGTCCTCCACCGCTTGGCATGATGTTATTTTGATCATGATGTAAGAACAAGTTTGCATAGTATGTTTTTGGGTTGGGACCGAGGGTCTGGAACAGGGGTTCATCAGCAGCCATGGAAGGCGTATTTTCATACCATATGTCCATGATTTGCCGCATTTTTGAAGGCATGAAGTGTTCTAAATCCTGTTCCTCTGTTTGGACCATGCGCATCCCCATACATCTCGATCCAGGTGAACCGGGTGGAGCATTGCCCTCACCCTCCAGTAGTTCACGGATACCGGCTTTGAGCAACTCATAGACAACGGAAAGTTCCCCTTGAAGGCATTGCTGTTCAAGCTCTTCGTAATTTGATACAATATGCTCATCAAACCAAGAGGAAACCCCATACCAAGGGGTTTCAACATCAAGAGAAGAATATGCATTTTCGAGATGCTCACGATTGAGGCTCACTGCATCCGCTGCTTTTGACCGTAAATATGTTTGAAATCGATCTATGGTTTTCATGAAGAGTTCCATACGGACCTTTTCCGGAGTTACCTTTGAGGTCACAAAGCAATATGTCTTGTCGATATGACGAACGTCCCAACCAGAGTTGCCAATTCCGATATATTCGTTATCGAACAGTCGACATGGAGTCACTTCTGGGGCCGTGTACAATTTCACATCGATCGAGTTGTCCCCGCAGACACCTCGGAGTGCTTGTTGAATGGTCTCGAGGCTGACTTTCCATGTAGCATGTGCTTCATCTTCGAGACTGCACAATTCCCAGTCTTCCGGTACTCCGGCCGGCAACAAAATGTTCCAACTACCAGGTTGGTTTTTGCTAATGAGGCGTTTTCCAATAGCAAAACTATCTGCGCTCGTCCCGAATAATCTGGTCGTAAATTCATTGTTGATGACCCGATAGTCCTTAAGTGGCATCCAACCATCGTGCGTTTCACTCATCGGCCATTTAAGCAAATATTCTTCCCGGTTACTTTGGCTAATCACGTAAAGACCACCCCTATCAGTATCCCTTAGATTAATGTCGATTCCACCATTATATGCTCGGAACGCGTAGCGATACTCTTCTTCATAAAGTTCCGACATGTTTTCTCGCGGGTTCATGCTGCGTCGTCTGTACTCTTCCAGAAGTTCGACTCTGTTCGTGTTCTGAAACTGGCTAAGAATATTTTCAAGATCAGTGGCCAGTTCCGAACCCTTTGCCATAATTTCATTTCGTTTAGCACTGTTTAATTTCGGATTGCCATGAATGCTTAATTCACCAAAACCTCCACTAACCGCCTGGCAGAACGTACTGAATTCGTTTCCTGTCAGATCACCATCAGAAAATAATTCCACAATACCGTCGGTGAAATTAGCCTGTTCCCCTGACTTTTCTGTGAAGTATTGCATCGGAAGAATGCGTTCGGAATTCGCCTGTAAATTGGCGTTTAAAGGACCAGGTATTGGTTTGTGTGTATCATTCATGGGTTCAGCCAATGCCCAAATACCGTCTGTTGCATGTAAAGTGGAAACGTTATTTTGGGACTTAGGGGCTCCAAAAGTGCTCATAGCAAAGCTGAATCCATCAACTCCCTGATGTGCCCGACCGATTCGGCCAACATACGTTCTTGTTCTCTCGTTTACCGCGGCCTGTGTTTTTGAGTACATAGCGAGGATGCGATATATATCATCCAATTGATCTCCGTAGAACACATTGCACCATCGAAGATAGCGCAACCTCAATCCCGATGTTGTCAATCTCTTCCCTGTGAACACAAATGTATCAGTCAGAGTTCCAAATGTGGACCCATACAATTTGGGTGAAATGTAAGATTTCCATGGTGGGTTTACATTGCCTTTTGAATCAGATTGCAGAGGCCTCGAATCCTTGACAGGCGTTCCATCATTATTCTGTAAATTTGCCAGATTGTACTCGTCTAACTCCTTTTCTCTAAGCGTTGTAATTTCTAATGCCAACGGCAATGGTGTTTTCCAGAGCGATACTGTTTTGCTAACGTCATGTTCATTATCAGATACATCAACTTTGATGATTCTGTCTATCTCAGAAGATATGGCAGCGCATAAAAATTCGCAAATCTCTGTAGTATTCCAAGGCGAACCCACAATCAAAGAAAGATGATCCTTGTTTGGTATTTGGTTTTCGTGAGATGCAAGATAAATCAGATTCTTACCTTCATCTGCGAGAGTTGGGTAGGATTCAGCGTCCCACCAACTCCCTTGAGGCGTTTTTTCTGGCGGCGTCGGTAAACCAAGGTAGCACCCTAAAAATGGATCAGGCGGAGCCTTTACCTTGGAGTTAAGAGGATAGGCACGAGGATGTTCTCGCACGGAATTCTTTGGGATGCAAACCAACGCTTGCATTTCATGTTCAAATTCATCTTCGCCATCCCAAAGGGACACTGCAGCACGAACCATTGACGGCGAGTGGTGGCGGTCTTTGGAAATGAGTTCAAAGGTATCTTGACACACCTCACGTCCGCCAAGATGCTTTGCTAGATTGTTGAGAATGTCAACCTCTGTCGTGTCTTTTGTTAGGAGGACGATGTGAGCACCATTATTCGCATCGAGGGTTTTCTTAAATTGTAAATAATCGGCGTTTTCAGATTCATTTCTCTCGTAATAGATGGCCAGTTCGAGAATTTCTGTTGCTTTGAATTGCTCACACATCTGTGCCACATCTTCGTTCAATTCAACATCATTCTCAACCAAAAAGATGCACAACTTTCCATCTGGCAACAATGCCCCAGGCTCATCTGGGAACGCCAATGAAAAATCACCAAACTTTCCAAATGCATTCAATTTGTCGACAATATCCTCCGTCGGTAATGGTAGGAGACTCCGGGCTGCAATTGAGCGGTTCCACGTGACAAAATTACCATCAAAGGAGAGAACATTGTCAAACGCTTGTTTCTCGACATCAGTGAGGTTTTCATTGAGCCATACACAAACCTTCTGATTAACTGAAATCACGTAGTGTTCATCTTCTTGAGCAAATAAACTGCCATCAATTCGTTCCATGGCATTGCTGAAGGCCGTCTTGCCCTCTTCATCAAGGAGGTTCAGATCTATGCTTGTATTTGCGAAGCTGAATTCTTCGCCCCACTCACTGAATGAATCGTCAAACATGAGCATCTTCAAATCTGCGTCTTGTGCCAAGCCAGAGAGGTATTTCATTGCGATTTTAATGAGCCTCAACTGAATGGATTGATTGAGATAGTGCTTCCAATACGGGTTGCGGCCGGTGATTCCAATCAATCTCTGACGATCAGTTCGTAGAAAGAATGGTGCATCAAATTTCATGCGATCATAGCCCCTCAAATCCTCAGGAACCGGCTGGAGCACAGACAATAATGGCTTGTTATCTTCTGTTTCATCAAGCAAGTTGAATGCGATGGTAAACTGATGGGGATCAAACCATTCTTGATGGGTTTCGTGTTGGGGAAAAACCTCTTGTATGGTTTCCATCCAAGTCCTACTTGCATATGTTCCATACGCTGGAACATCGAGGCGTTCCTCAACTAACGCTTGCATGTCGGGAATGACATTCAGCTGATGGACGAGAATATTCCCTTCTTGATCGACGACTTTCACTTCTTGAGTGGGCAAGCCTCCGCCTGTGGTTAATTCTGTAATCTGCGAACTCAAAGAATGTTGTTGATTTTCTGGGTCCGTGATGTTGATTTCGACCTCTTTATTCGTGAAAAAGGACATCATGAGCGAGGCATGTTTTCGGACAAGTCTAGGTGTGTTTTGACTGTCGTTTGGGAATTTAGGACCACTGAATTGGAATTCGATGGTATCCTCTTCGTTACAATCTGAATCATATGTAACTTCGGCCTCAAATGTTTCATCCTCCCCATTTTTTGTAGCCTTCACGGTAAATGTGAACATCTCATTCCCTTTGACGGATTTGAAATTGAATTGTTTGAAAAAATAGACCCATATTTTGAATCCAATTCCAAACGTGCCAACTCTGTAATCAAGTCTTTTTATCTTGCAATCCGGAGTGATCAAACCTGAGAGTGTTGAATCTTTGAATCTGGTCTCATAGCCAAAAGGCGCACCGTTATGTCGATATGTTAAACCACCAGCATCGTCGAATTTTATGTCTATATCAATATTTGATGATTCGTTTTTGGTGGGATGATCGAAGGAGTTTTGTAAAATTTCACCAATATAATTTGAGATTTGGAATTGGCCATCTTCAGTTGGAATCTCACCACCGGAACTCCGGATTTTATCGGAGATAGTGGAGATATACTTCGCATCATTGGCAGGATTACTATAGAAAATAATCTGGCCAGTTGTTTGGATTGCTGCAAACAAGAATTGATCGTTTTCCTCTGGTCTTATTGTAACATCGTTGGCAATTTGTCCGGCATAGTCATTGTAACGATCTAACACATCTTTCTCGAATACATCGTTAAGATTCATTACCGTCATTATGAATCCTCCACCCTCTGTGCAATTATGGTAAAAGTCGAATCTATTTGAACACCCTCCATGGTATCGATTCGTTTAGATTGTGATTGGATTTGCTCATCCAATGCGTCAATCGCAGCAGGTCGCCATTCACGGTCCTCCTCAGTGACCTTTTCTCCTGCCAACCTTTGTTTATGTCGCTTAATTCGTTGTTCCATTTCATTCACATGCTGTGAAAGAACTGAAAGTCTCGAAGTCAAAGCAGGAGAATCAAAATCGGGAGCCTGAACTAGTGCAGTGTCCAGATTTTGCTCTTCAGAAGCCCAAATCATGCGGAGAACCTCCAGAAGATCGCCGCCAGTGGTTTCCTTCTGCATCTCGTCATTCTCGATGTCGCTCCATGCTAACCACTCATCATCAACTAAAAAGCGTAAACCGGTGTCTTCAATTCGCTCTAAAAAATGCAAATTAAGGAGTTCCCGGTTTACGGCCAGTGCTGCAATTTGTGTTCCAGTGTAAGCAAAAGAAGGCTGCCCCTCACATTCAATCGGGTACTGATGAAGAAGACCATTGAACAGGGGGAGGGATGAAGCATCATTTGAATGGCTTAAATGCGAGGTCCGAGGAGCAGTCGCTGGTTCATTAATTCTGAATCTGAGCGCACGCGCTTGTCCAGGAGAAAGGCTCTCTACATCACGGATCAAGGATTGTTGAGGGGAAATGGGCACACTTGTGCTCGGATCATACTCCCTCAGAAAAACACCTTCGTTCAACATAGAATCCTCTGGAACCTCAAAACCACACAATGTCAGTCCAAGATAGGCAAGCCAACGATGCCTGTTCTGTGCATACGAGTTCTGTTCTCCTTCGGCATCATGGGTGACGAGCAAGGCTTGAAAACGTCTAATTTCATCATCCCACAACGCGACCGAGGTTTGAGCAGGTATGAGCTTGTGTACTTGATTTGCCACATACTCGTGATGGTCGATACCAAGCTGAGAGCAAGATGTTTTCCATCGAGGTTCGATGTATTTCTTCTTCTGAAGTTCTGCGACGGTATCGTTTGAATATCGATAAAACAGAATATTGTACTCAGAAGACGTTTTCGAACCTTCTCGAATTCTGCGATCTAATCGCCATGTTCGTTGCTCCATGCGTTGAGGATTGGTGTGCATGTCCCAATGTACCAAGTTGGTAGCCCATTCCATTTCGATGCCGACCTCCCCTGCAGGGGTAGAGATTAAGATTGGATAAACGCCTTCTTGTAGTGATTTTCTCCGGCATTTTTTCATGATATTCTTCAGTTCATCGAGGCCAAGCCCTGCCGAAATAACCTCGACTGAGATGGCTGGGCCATCCCAATCTGGATTTTCTTTTGTTTGTAATTTAATGGTTGATGGAAGACCTGCTCGATTTGCTGTGCCTTTCCATTCGGTAAAAATCACGCAGCCGATGGAGCGATCTCGAACCTTTCCTTCGCAATCAACGCTTTCCGATTCATTTCGGATATGATTCAATAAATCTTCCAATCTCGGGTCGGGAAGCGATGTTGGACGTCGGTGTCCTAGAGGCAACTGGTAGGTTCCCGAATAGAACGGTTTGTTCTCATTCTGGGGGTTCTGACGCCATGGGTTCATGCAATGGGAGAGCGTAAGCATGGCTTGACGCTTCAGACTTGTCAATTCGCCGAAGACGCTTTGCAACTCATCCTCTTGCTTTGATTTGTGAAGCAACGCTTCATGGAATTGATCAAGTTCTGTTGATTTTTTGATTGTGCGGACTTCTGTATGCCGGGTTCTAAAGTGCTCCACTTTTGTAAGATCGTCTCTCAAAGTGATGGAGAGGTGGCGCCCATATGGATGGATATCTCTCAACAAACGAAGTGCTTGTGATGCGTCGAGTTCGGCTTCTGAACTTAGCAATTCTCGGAGTTGTTTCACGAGTGAATCTTCATCAATTACAAATCGACTAGACCATTGAGTTGGGATGGTGTTCAATTCAACAAGGTCAGAAAAGAATGTCTTGTAAGAAAGGGGAGCATCAAAACCTCGCCTTGCTCTTGAAACGAGTGAACCATGAATCGTTGAGTATTCAGAATCAGTATTTTCATCCGTTGTTACTTCTGTGTATCCTTCAGCATGTAGGTCGGACAAAATAGTGTCCATTTCACTCAAACTGAGATTTATTGGGGTTGCCGTAACCCCAACAGCATACTTAGCATTCATTGTTGTGCAACGGATGGCGCTTCGCAGAACGGATGGATTTCGAATTGTTTTGGAGCTAAGGTGAATTTCTTCATCATACCCAGTATTGCCGACATTTGTTTCATCGGTGAACTGGTCCTCGTCTTCTTCAAGGGCACCTGTTCGTCCTTGATGAGCTTCATCGATGACTACACAAAGGGGCGGGTGGCTTTGAATGTGGTTTTTAATCGAGTGAAGATGATGCGCCCATGACCACTTCGAGCAAATAACAATTCGATTCTCATGATGGCTCGAATAATGAGAAGCGGAATTTAGAACAACCACGCGATTAGGCTCATCATGAAACACGGCAAGAAGGTGCTCATGCCAGTGATCAAGCAATAGCGGAGGCGCAAGGACCACCACAGGCCCGCTGTTTGGGTGTTTAACGGTGAGATAACGAATCAGTAACGAGGCGGAAAGTGTCTTTCCTGTTCCACCTTCATCTGCGATAATAAGCCGGGTTCGCTCCAATCCGTTTGAATCTCCAAATGTGATTTTAGGCAACCAGGGGTTTGCAAAAATATCCATTGGCGTGAGTTGGTGTTCCATCGGAACAAAGCCCCCCTGACCCATGTTGATTCCATCGACGAGCGGCCATCCTGGCAGTGAACGGACCATGTCATAGGCAGTTGAGTATCGCTTCTGCTCTTCTGGGCTGAGAGGGACGACTTCCTCAGAATCGAACCACTCGCCAGCAACGCGAATCTTGTCAAGACTCGTCGAAAAGGCAATTCTTGGTCGCCCAGCATGCATTCTCACCTCGGGCATAAGATCACTCCTCATTCCAGATTGCCAAATTGATCAATGAGATGGGAACATGTAGGGCCTCTGACAAAGAGACCGATCTCGAAATTCTTTGTGAGGCCTGAATTAGAAAAATTCGCAGAGCCGATAATACCCTGCCGACGATCCGCTATGATGGCTTTCGTGTGATTGAATCGGCCTTTCATTCCCCTGATAGAGATTCTTGCTCCTGCCTCTCGCAGCTTACCCAGAACGTTCTTCTCAGATCGTGAAAATCGACCGGTTCCATCTTTGGGCCATTCGGTGTCCCAACTCATGTGAACATCAACATGTACGTCACGAAGGATTGCATCATGCAAGAGTTGGCCCAAATCAATGCTGCTTAGTTCATAACACGAAATGAAAATTGTTTTTTCAGCGTTCACAACCAGTTCGGAGACGACGTCCCATGTGGAACGCAATGACATTCGTAACGCGACGTCAGCAGGACTTGCGAAGAGGGAAATCTCGTCGATTGTCCCTCTGCTCACTGAAGACCAACTCCCTCGCGCATGAGAAGGCGATCGACGAAGAGGTTGCGATGACCACAGGATGTCTCAGAGTTGTAGGTGCATGAATAACAGCCTCTATCCTCCGGAAGGGAAGACGAGGTTGTGTCTGTGCAGAGTGGATCATTCGAACACTGATCGCTCTTTTCTGCGATGACGTCAAGGTATCGCTGCATGTTTCGGGCCAAGGAGGTCAGGCCACCGAGGGTGCCATCCATCCCCCCTTCTGTGACATAGAGAAGAATACCTCCTGTCCAGCCATCGCCTTGCCTCTCAGCGTACACTCGCTCACGGATTGCCGATGACGAGTATCCTGTATCTTGTTGAATGGCTCGAATGAGATGGTGGGCCAAGGTGTGCCACCATACAAACATAGGATGGGCTTCAACCACATGTTGTTCATGTGGCACAAGGTCGAGTGGCTCTCTTCGTAGGCCTCGGAAATTAAAGCGATTTGATGGTGGCTTGGTCAAATAATTCGTATGCTTTTGCAGCCACTTCGCCCAATATGAACCCGATTTGTCTAAGGTTGAATTTCCATCGAAGGTGATGAGAATACCCTCGCCTTGTGCTTCAACGGCCGCATACCATTCTTCGCCGCTTTCGTAACGATTTCCGAGGGGAACGCTTTTTGCAGGATTTCCATTATAATCGTATACCGGCCGACTGAAGCCTCTCAGTGCTGTTACAGCTCGTAATTTGGTGACTTCATGAATGCGGAGGTTTACTTTTGAGGGGCCGGAACCGAACATGAAGGGGATCTGAGCTCCATGCTCGTCTGTGAGACGCCCTGAGCGCTTGAACCAAGGCAGGGTTTTGCTGGGCCATTCAATTGGCTCTTCAGACCCAAACATCGCTGAAAATTCACTGGTCATCGATTCACACGCTGATATTCTTCGTGGGCTGATGATGCTGTTCCATTCTTGCAAAAATACACTTCCGGAAATCTCACCTTGATCAATCTTTTTCATCACGGGCTCGATCTCTCGTTTGAACACATCAAGGGTGATTTTCCCCGCATACCTACTGTCTTTGGCAACATTGTAGGTGGCGAAATGATTGATAAGCATCCAAGCTTGATGATCTTGGCGAGCATGACTCCCCTGACCTTCCTCGAATGGAACTTGATTCGTCGTCATAGACATTGGGTCAAATTGTGAAATTGCGCACGCTTCAGATGGTGAAGGCATTGTCGGGGGCGGGGGTTGAGCAAGAACAATTTGTGGGTCGAAGTTGGGATGAGCCTTTTCCATTGCCTTGAGGCATAGTTTAATTTCATCATCTGCAATTGTGATCGCAGTAACGCTGTCAGATTGCCACAGACTTGTGGAAGATCGAAGAACAACGGACATTGAACGATCACATGTATCTACTTCTGGAAGCACACCACTTAGATCTTCTCGTGAACAAGGCCAGTTTCTAATTTTCTGAGTAGCCTCACTCATCGTAGCGCTAGCCTTGCAATCCATGCATGTGATACGAATACCACTCGTGCTGGTCGAACGTTCTTCCCACTTGAAAATTTTTGATTTGCATGTTGTTTTCCCTTTGTGGACCATGCCAAACCAAGGCAAATCAAACAAATGCCCCGCATTACATGCCCCCGCAAAGCGAATGGCGGAAGACCGTTCGGTTTCATTGCATACCGTACATTGATTGCCGCCCCAGTTTTTGAATAAGACAGCGTGTGTTGGATGGTTCCCGCCTTTTCTGCAGAGGTGCCATTCGGGGAAATCAACACTTTCAACGAGTTTGGCCTGGTCACGGATACCCTGCATGCTCTTGTTCGATGGAAGGGCATGCAAGCGAATTTGCTTGGCTTCATCACGAATCAGTTGAGATGATAATCGAGGTTCATTGATCTCGAGTTGCCTAAGCCACTGAATGCTTGATAGTTGAGGTCCGTTTGCACGGTTGCCTTCTTGCTCTAGATTTGCAATCATTGCTCGCCATGATTTAATCACGACTGGCCCGGATATCGTTTCTAGGATTGAGCCTGGCCCGTGATTGAAAAGCATGTTCGTTAATCTTACACCTTGTGTCATCATTGCTCACCTCGAGTTCGAACAAAGATTTCCCCATCCGTAGTTCGTAATGAGTTAGGGGTTTGGTGGTGCTCGGAAAAGACAGCTTGGTCGGATTGGTTGCCAATCTGCTGTTCCCCAGCCATCACCGTCCATCGCATTTCATCTGCGGGCAAGGCCCTCCATTCTTGCCAAGTGAGTAATTTTGGTGGCGTGAGAGAACCTGCCATCTCACAGAAGGTTTTCCAACGGGTGAGCTGGGGCATAATCTTATGGTCCCTGATTTCATTCGGGGGTGTTTGAGTAATCTGTCGCTCCTTCGGTTGTTGTTCGTGACGATCGAGAAGCATTTCAACCGATGCCTGCATGTCTGGGCTGTGTACCCCGCCTGGTTGGTACGCATGAGCAGCTGCTTCTTCTTTCCATTGAGTCGTACCAAAAGCTGGCCCAACCGTTCTTGAATTTCGTAGCCATGCAATTTGAACAGGGCCACCTGCTCGTTCAATGACAGGGACTGCAAACGGGCGAACTGTGACGGCCTCAACATGACGGTGGAGTTGGGCATGGTAACCGATGAAGCGCTCGTAATGATCTAAATCACGTGGACGGGAACTTCTCAGGTAAGAGAGAATTAAGCCTCCATTTCTCCGACCAACTCGGCCCGCTGCCTGAATGTATTGTGCGGTGGTTTTCGGCTGGCCTGCAACCACCATCAAATTCAATCGGTCGACGTCAACACCTGTCCCAAACATCGAAGTTGCCAAGAGGACATCGGTCGCAGAACCTCCACTCCGATTGTTCTGTTCGAGGTTGTTAAGTAATTGTGGGAGATTAGCCGAGTCAAGTCTTCCAGAGAGTTCGACAATCTGTTCTTGATCCGGACGAGTAAACTCTGAGTTCGGATTCGAGCGGTGGTCTTGTAACCGCTGGATGGCTTGTTGAACTTCAAAGGAGAGAAGCGTGCGAGCGCCTGCTAATTCTCGAACAGCATTGTAATACCCTACCGCCGTCCAAAATCGATCTGATGGCGTTCCATCAGATTCTACACACGAAGCACTGTGAAGCAAAATGGATGCGAACAGTTCACGTTGTGTCGATAAGCCAGTGACGCCTATTGGACATATTCCAAAGTACAAACGGCCTTTGTCGTCCCCTCTTGAAGAGGGGTTTTCATCCTCTTTCTCAATGATGAAACCTCGATCTTTCCAGTCTCGCCCTTTTGGAGGAAATAGGGTGGTTTCCCGGTTGAAAAGGCATCGAACTTGTTCCTCACCTTGGTTGATTGTTGCTGATGAAGCGATGTATTTCGCTTGATAATTGTCAAAGCTTGGAGTTTCGGAGAACAGTTTGTCAATCGCTGTTTCATAAAAACCAACCATGCTCCCCAGGGGTCCCTCTATGAGGTGCAACTCGTCTTGTACAACCAAACTCGGAGGAAGCAGACGACCACCTGGAATCATGTCAACATCCCCTCGGTTTGAAGCGCCTTTACGAGTGTAGCCGTCGCCATGGGTATGTGTGTCTACAACCCCAAAGAGATGGCCGGATTCGGTGTTTTTCGGAAGTTGAGCAAATTTGTCAACCGTTGCCACAATTATGCTCGGGCATTTGTTGTAAATTTGTTTATCCACACTGTACATAGGTATCGGCATACCGCGGGCAACATCGCCATTTGCACTGGACTTCCATCCTGAAGCAGCAAAGTATGATTTGGAATTACGAGAAGGTCCTTCTTGAACGCCTGCTGGGGCTTCAGCCTTCCATTGCCGTTGGTTTAAAACACAACTAGGATCTGGGCAATGTGTTTCAAAATCATACATCACATCTTTGTTGCTCTCTCTCTTTTTCTTCAAGAAATAGCCTGGTCTGGACGGTCGCGCAGAAAGTCCGAAAATTTGCCCATTATGGGAACGTACCGATTCTTCAAGCGACTTCCAAACGGAAACAATGTCGGCTTCACTCTGAACCTCATCCTCCAATGAAAAAGAGAGTGTCCACACTTGATCAGAGTGGTCTTGGGCTGTGATTGCGCTTACATTCGGCAGAGTTAGCGATTCTAAAGCCGTTTGACTCATTCGGCGTATGGTACATACCCAATGTATCCGGCCCACGCTTTGCGAACTGGTTGAAGACAGTGGAAAGGCCAAGTGGGCATCGCATGCAGGGCAGTTTTGCAGTTGTGCAGGTTCAGCCGCTTTTTTCTTTTGGTCGGGAGTGAGTTGATCGCCAAACTTCAACAGACGAATTGCGCTTAATCTAGGTAAATCCCTGTTGGGTAAATTGTTCATGTGCTGGGCATCTTTACCGCTGGATAACTTGTTGGGAGTCAAACTACCACCAACCCAAACGCCAAGGGAAACAACTTGTTCGGAGAAACGCTGGTATTCTCCATTTGGGGACCAACCTGTGTTGCGGATGTACTCGAGTGCCGTCACCATTCGTGATGTACGCCTCGATTGTTGTATGGTGAGTAAGCGCAGTGTATATCGCGTGAGGACATCGACGCCATGCCACTGAGGCAGCGAAGGGTCGTTTTGCGCTTGAAGGCGACGAACGACGATTGCAAAAGCCATCAAAAGGAGGTAAGATTCTGTCTTTCCACCACCTGTCGCAACCCAAAGCAGATCAAGTTCAGCGCGATCTTCAGATGTCGGGTTTGCAATTGACTCGAGAGAAAGAAGCGCGAAGGCGAGTTGGAATTTCCTCCACCGGAAGTCTTGGCCTCGTCCAGTGATAGAACGCTGCCATTCATTGGAGAGGTGTATGGATTGATTTGCAATGTTAAATGCGCGACGAGTAATCTCATCTGTTACAAGTAGGGCCACACCGGCTTTCATTCGCAAAAGCACTCGTTTAGCTTCTGAATCCAAACCCTGTGGGCCCGGGCTGAGTTCACTGGAAATCCAAGCCTCATACCCTTCAATCAGCGGATTGAGCAGAGCTTGCATTGAATGTGCATCATGGGCGAGCGATAACTCCTCAGCGGTTGGGCATTGAGACCAAGTTGGGCCAGAGGGGTCCATTTCTGGAGCAGGTAGAACAATCATTGGCATGTATTCAGTCCGAACATCAGCCTTTCGAAACTTATTGTCCGTGGAATCCAAAGCCGGATGTCCCCCGTCGACCCACCAAAATGGGGGGGCGTTGGCCAGAGTTATTGATTCAAGTTCAGCATATCCCTCCTCGGATTCCATGGTCGACTGTTTGAGATATTGCACCATCAAATCCTTTTTGTCTTCCTCAGAGAGTTGCTGTGGATCAAAAACGCCCCATGTGGCTGAACAAAGATGCCCACGTGCATGCTGTTCCCTTCCTTTGTAGCGGAAATCTTCGTATGCCTCGGAAATTGTGTCTTCCGGTTCAAGTTCGTTCAGTAAAAAGGACGTTCCGTCAGCGAAACAAACTCGGATTTCTGGTTGGAAAAAAAGTTGCTCACAAAACTCATCAGAACCTGGCGACATCCCTTCCTGGGAGAGATTGTTCACTAGCATAAGGGTGACAATAGTGCCCAATTCCTTTTTGTGTGCAGGGCGAACTGATGAGAACAGGTAGGATTCTCCATCACCATTTTTGTCAATCTCCAAACTGCCATTTTGAGCGTTTTGTAGGTTGAGGTAGACCCAGCCTTTCTTTCTGCCCCCATTAAAATCAAGATGGGCGTCAATCTCTTTTGATGAGAGGGAGATGGCACGTGGGCAGCGCACCCAATTATCCCCTTGTTTCGAATACCTAGCGTAGGTGATCGCTAACCAGTAATTTGGAAAATCGCCTTGATGCTTCACATTGAAACTTAGACCCATGTTCTTTGGAAATGACCTTGGATCGATAACAGGTGATAATCCTTCATCTCCTCCAACTGCGCTCACACCCTTATCGATACTGTCTTCATCAACAGTGAGGTTCTGCTTCTCCAGACCCAAAGAAGTATCAATACATTCGTCCTGCAAGGGTGCAGCCTGATTCTTATCAGTTTTCCATGGAGAAAGAATGCCTGTGATATACCGCTCAGTTGGTTTGAAAGTATGACTCTCACGGGCCCCCATCAATGGACCAATCAAATCGTGGGCAAGTTGGGATACCAAAAAATTCCGCACAAGTACCACAGAACCCCACGGTTATTAAAATACAATCCCGATGGGGTTACTTCAATCACACTTCAATCCAAATATTCCAGCAAAAAGAGCAATATATCCGCAAGATTTCGGATGCTCATGAGCAGTGGCGGAAGTGCAAAGATAAGCACTAAGGTAATATCGTTGGGTGATGTATATTCAGAGAATCGTTATGGGCTTATGATTCCAACAATCCAACGCGACTACAAATGGGGACCCGGCCATGATACTGATGAGAAACCAAATGCAGCGGCATACATTTTTCTAGAAGACATGATCGATTTTTTTGAACTTCGAGCAGAACATGATATTTACTTCACAGGAACAATGATTGTTTTTGATGAAGAGGGAGAACCGCGTACTCAACTCATGGATGGGCAACAGCGTTGGACAACTATTACAGCCCTGATGGGCGTCATTCGATATATTTTAAGAACAACTGGTGGAAATAATGCTGAAACCATCAGGGACATCGAGTCGAAATTTCTTAAACTTCAAGATGGTTCGCCCTTTTTGAACAGCCGAAGGAAGGCGGACAAAGCAAGCATCGAATTTTTGGTTCGAGAACTTGGCCCAAACTTAAGCCTCCAAAGCCTCCCAAAAACTCTAGTCAATAACCAAACCTATAAGAGAGAAAATATCTCCTACATGGGTACAAGTTTAACTTGCGTGATTCGGTATTTCTACGACAAGATTACAAAAAAGTTCAACATAACAGGGGGGTTTTCCAACACCTCCAAACTCATCCATTTTTACGAGACAATACGGGACAATGTCTACATCAACTATTCACATACCACCTCGCCAACACTGGCATACAAGATGTTCGTCACTGCCAACGGCAGGGGTACGCCGCTGAATAATTTCGATGTGTTCAGAGGCCTCGTACTATCAAGAAACAGGATTATGGAATTTGGAGAGGAAACTGAACTGCAGTATTTGTTGGATGAAACCGATTCAATTTTGCAGGAACTGTTCGATCGGAAGGGAGTCGATACTGGGAAAGAGATTGACAAACTGATGAGCCAAGCATTGACCGCATACCTCACAAAGAAAGTGTCTCCCCACCACGTGCTATCCAAACTTGAACACAGCATTAGTAAATTTACAACCAGAGGAGAACTCGATGCCTTGGTTCAGTATTTTGATGATTATGCCACAGAATATCGCGATGTACTCGGCCAAAAAGGAAAAATCGGGCGTATCTCCCACCTGAAGTTGAAGAGCATTGGTTTTTCACAGCACCAACAATATTACATCGCAGCAAGGGTGTATTGGGGTAAACGTGAACTGAACGTAGCACACCTTGTCAAAACATGGGAAAATGCAGTTATGCGATGCCTCGTCCTAGGTGATGAGGGAGGAATGCCGAAAAGAGTGTATAGCTTTGAAGAGCGGCATCTCGGGAAAATCAAAGCAGCAAAGACGAATGAAGAACAAATAAAGGCGATAAAAACAATTGCTATGGACTTCAAAAACATGTCAGAAAACCCTACAAATTCCACCATCTTGTCAAAAATGCAAACGAGGCAATTTAAATCCAATGCTTCCGATAGAAATAAAATTGTTGCAGCGTTGCTCGCACTCGAACCAAGGTATAAGAGTCACGAATTCAAAACTACCCAAGGAAATCCAAAGATATGTCAATTTATGCCGTCCTACCAATGGGACAATCCTGAGATTTCTTTCACATATCCTCAAAATAACTTAGATAAAATGGCAGCGCCAATGTACCTCGGCAATTACTTCCTCATCAAAGAAACAGAAACGCTTGTTTCGATCGGAAGTTGGAAAAAGGATAAAAATTCAATCTCTGTGAAGATTCACAATAAAGGAAAGTCCTTTTCGACCTACAAAAATATCGTTAATTCCGATTGGCAATACCCAGAGATTTTGGAGAGAACCAAAGACATAACCAATCAATTACTCCACGTGTTTCCCGAAAGTTGTCTACCAATCAGTTTAAGATCTTAAAGAGTGAGGCTTGGTCGATAGCATGTCCGAATACAGGTCTGAAATGTTTACTCAGGAGTTCGTCGACTCCTTCAATCAACATCAATTGGCATTTGATAGAATTCTTTCTGATGCAGATGTAAAGGCCATCCTCCAATCATCGCACCGGATGCAAACACCAGATAAACAATCACGAATCACTAGGATAGATGGAATCGACCATTCGCAGGTTGGTTATGTAAGTTGTCTTGGTACAAAAGCAGTCCTTGGAGAACGCATCCTATCTGCATTACACCACTTTCATTCAGGAGCCATATCCGCAATTGTGTTCATTTGTGACAGCAAAGAAACGGCATGGTGGAAACAGAATTCGGACAAGAGCAAGCAAACAGCTGGAGATGGAAACCGATCATCGGCGAAGGATTTGCAAAATCATCTTTTGACGCTTACATGGGTACAAGTGCCTACCATGATCCATGTCATTAGATCAGAAGAAGCGGGTCTGGCATTCAATAAATTCCATGCTCCATGAATGAATTACGATTCTCAGAAATAGTAGATTAAATTGCCCAATTCAATTAAATAATACCCACTTTGAGGGTAAGATATGGAAGAACACATTGAATTCAACCCATCGTACACGCTTTTGACCTACGCACTGTCCCCAGGTGAGTCAGTAAATGTCGAACCCGG
>MDSY01127300.1_pt1 | contig 17186 bp, 23 predicted proteins | sample 811131 | NCBI WGS metagenome assembly MDSY01 (sample SAMN05326643, study PRJNA326480) | marine metagenome | isolation source: seawater | place: Atlantic Ocean: South West | collected 2010
GAGGGTATAAATGGAGCAGCTATGGCATCTAATACTTTTGAAAATAGTAAAGTAACTGAAGAATTAGAGACAAATGTTCAAAAAAGTGATCCTTATTTAGAAAAATTATTATTAGAAGCATGTTGTGAAATATCAGATAAAAAATTAGCAGAAGGTATGCAAGATATGGGTGCTGGTGGTTTATTATGTGCTTCATTAGAAGTTATCAAACGTGGTAGAGAAAAAATTAATTTAAATCTTGGAGTACAAATAAATTTAGAATCTGTACCTACCAAATATCCTATGGAACATCATAATATTTTAATATCAGAATCACAAGAAAGAATGTTAATTGTATGTAATGAAGTTAATATTGATAAAATTTGTGAAATATTCAGAAAATGGGATTTAGAATATAGCGTGATAGGTACAACTAATAATAGTGGTTCATATAGTGTTTATTATGACAATAAAAAATTATACTCAAAACCTATGACTTCATTTAATGATATAAATGATTATTCTAATTTACCTAATTCTCAATCTAATACTATCTCTCACGCAATCAAAATTCATAATATGAAACAATGGGAAGTTTATGATTCTACTGTTGGTAATAGAACAATAAAAGGACCTGATAAACCTGGTAGTTATTCTATTTTAGATATTTATGAATTAAATAAACAATTAATATTAACTTGGGGTGAAACTTTTGATGAATGTAAAATACAAATGCGTAAATTTGAAGGTGTTAAACCACTATGTATTGTTAATTGTCTTAATTTTGGAGATCCTAAAGATAGTTTGCAAGATTTCAAAAATACTATTGATAATTTAACATATCTTTGTAAAGAAAATCATATCCCAGTTGTTGGTGGTAATGTAAGTTTATATAATACTACTGGTGATACTTCTATCAGACCTACTCCTATTATATTAATGATGGGAATTACTAATTAAATAATAAATATAATACAAATAATTTAAATGTAATACATATATTTAAATTATGAAAATAATAGTTATTGGTTCTGGCGGTAGAGAAAACATCTTGATTCATTTTCTTAATAATGATAATAATGAATTATATTGTATTGGTCCTTGGATTAATCCTGATATTCATAAAAATACAGTTGCATATTATATTTCTTCATTGTTAGATATAAATAATATTTTAAATATTTGTGACTCTATCAATCCTGATTTAATTGTTATAGGTCCTGAAGTAATATTAGAAACAAACTTTGTAGATATTTGTCATTCCAAGAATTATCATTGTATTGGTCCTTCTCAACAGTTAGCACAATTAGAAACTTCTAAAATATTTACTAGAAATTTATTGACAACTATAAATAAACACGAATATAATCCAAAATATATTTTTTCTTCTCTTAAAACTATCAGAAATGATATGCAAAAATTTATATTTAACAATAATATTGATATTGTAATTAAATTAGACGGATTAGCTAGTGGTAAAGGTGTTTTTGTACAAAAAGATCATTTTGATACTATTGAAAATGGTATTCTATTAGTGGAAAATTCATCTACTAATAATATTGTTATTGAAGAAAAATTAATTGGAGAAGAATTTAGTTTATTCACCTTTAGTGATGGAGAACACTTTTTTCATTTACCACCTATTCAAGATTACAAAAGAGCTTTTAATTATAATAAAGGACCAAATACTGGTGGTATGGGAAGTATTATGAAACCTTTTGATTTCTTAACTGATTCTGATTTAAATGAATGTAAAACTCTTAATTCTGATGTTCTAAATGCTATCCGAGATAAATATAATAAACCATATATTGGTATATTATACGGTAGTTATATGAAAACTATTGATAATAATATTAAATTAATTGAATTCAATTGTAGATTTGGAGATAGCGAAGTTTTTAACATTTTGAATTCTATTAATACTGACCTATCTCTTATTTTTTCTCATATGATTAATAAAACATTACATCACATTGATATTCACATAAATAATAAAATTAATATTGTTAAATATCTAGTTCCTGAAGGTTATCCTACTTCACCTATTAGAAAAGATATATCTTATTACAAGAAAAATAATGTATATGCTGCTAGTATAGATGAAAATAATTATTTACTAGGTTCTAGAGCTATTGCTGTATATGGAGAAGGTAACACATTACAAGAAGCTTACGTCAATTGTGAAAACTTAATAAATGAAATTAATAAAGATAATCTATTTTGGAGAAGTGATATTGGACATCAAAATGAAATAACGTATAAATCTTGTGGTGTTGATATTATAAAAGGTAATAATTTTGTCAAAACTATTAAACAAGATGTAGAATCTACATATAATTCAAACGTATTGGGAAAACATGGTAATTTTGGTGGACAGTTCAAATTTAAAAATGATGTTCTTGTCGCATCCACTGATGGTGTAGGTACAAAAGGAATTTTAATAAAAAAATATAAAAATAATTATTATTCTTGTGGACACGATATAGTTAATCATAGTATTAACGATATACTAGTTCAGGGAGCTAAACCTTTATTCTTTTTAGATTACGTAGCATCTAGTAAATTAATAATTGAAGATACAGCTAGTTTTGTAAAAGGTTGTTGTGATGCTTGTAAATTGGTAAATTGTCCATTACTAGGTGGGGAAACTGCTGAAATGCCTACTGTGTATAACGAAGGTCACTTAGATATGGTTGGAACAATTGTTGGTGAAAAAATATTACAAATATCAGAAATGAATATTAATGATATTGCAATTGGTATCCCATCAAATGGACCACATACCAATGGTTATACTTTAATTAGAAAAATACTAGAAAATAATAAACCTCCAGAGGATATATTAGAAACATTACTACTTCCACACCGTTCTTATATCAAAGATGTATTTGATGTTGCTAACAAAAACTATTTAATAACTGGATTATGTCATATAACAGGTGGAGGTTTAACTGAAAATTTAAAACGAACTATTCCTGAAAATCTAACTATTAACCTAGATAATATAAATTATCCAGAATGGTGTAATTGGATACAAAAGCAAGGAAATATATCAGATGATGAAATGAAACGCACTTTTAATTGTGGAATAGGATTTTACATATTTGTAAGAAGTATAATTAGAGATAAACCGTTAAATATAGCTATTATGGGTTCTACAAATGGTACTGTCATGGATTATATCATTAATAATATAAATAAACCTGGTTCGTTATTATATAATAAAATAAGAATTAAAAAAGTTATATCAAATAAGAAAAATAGTGGTATTTTAAAACGAAGTGAAAAATATAATATTAATCACAAATATTTTGAAATGTTTGATTCAAAAGATAAATATTATAATTTAATTACAGATGAATTAATAAATGATGAAATAGACCTTATCTTATGTATTGGTTGGATGTATATAATACCACCTAGCTTTATTGACAGATGGAGAAATAAATGTATAAATGTACATCCTAGTTTATTACCGAAATATCAAAAATTAATAAATATGAATGTTCATGAAAAAGTTATTTGTTCTGGTGATAAAGAAACTGGTTGCACTGTACATTTTATGACTAATAATGTTGATGAGGGTCCTATAATTGTTCAAAAAAAATGTAAAGTTGATATAAATGATACACCTGAAACATTAAAAGAACGTGTACAAAATCTAGAAGGATTAAGTCTTATAGAAACAATATATTATGCATATAATAATTTGCTTGATAATAATATATCATTATCTCTAGTAAAAAACATATAAAGATTTTTTTATTTTTTATTTATGATTTATACTATATTATTTTTATTGGCAGGTCTCTGTGTTTATGCTATAACTGTCATTCGTAGTTAAAATTCTAACATATAATCTAAAATATTATTCTTTACTACTAATCTTGGTGAACGTCTTAAATATTGTCTTTGTTCTTTTATTTTATTAACTTCTTTTGTTGCATTTTCTGTAAAGAATAATAATAATCTAGCTGCTTCATCTAAATTATCTAAATCCATTTGTTTTTTTGTTACACTTCTTGTCATAATATTATATTTAACTCTTTCTAATTGTTGTTTTTTTGCGCTTCTGGTCAACATCATATACTAATTATAATTTTAAAGATATATAAACCTTAAAATTATATCAATTTTATGTATTTTTGTAAAATAATACTATCTTTTCATTCGTCGGATTCTGTCTTAATACATTTACATTTTTATTATCCATATTTTGCATACTTTTAAATTTAAAATATTTTCTCGTTATTTTATTCATATCTGATATTAAATCATATTCTGATTTTTCTTTTTTTCCATATCCTGATATTATGTAACATAATTTACCACCTTTTTTTAATACTATTTCACATAATTTTATTGTTTCTTCCCAATATTTTGATAACCATTCATCATAACTTTTATATTGTTCTGTACTTTGATTTTCTCCCTGATATAATTCTAATTTATAATATGGTGGACTAAAAAATACTAGATCAAAATGTTCTCTATAATTAGATATAAATGATTTATTTTTTATTAAACTTTCTGATGGTTTATTATAGATTTTTGTTTTTATATAAGGATAATTCTTAGCAAATTCTTTTGTTTTCTCACATACACTTTTTATTACGTCTGTACCAACATATTCAGTTACCATTCTTGATTCCAATAGTCCGTATAAATATGATGTCCATCCCAATGTTGGAGTAAATACTACTGTTCCTTTTAATAATGTTTTATTTAATGAATATATTAGATAAGGACTTAATATGGATGCTCTAAAATAATAACTAGATAGTACACCTCCAAACCTGTTTTTCCTTATATAAAATAATGCACTTGGTGTTAATAATTTATAATCTATTATTTTATCATTAAATAAATTTAATAATGCAACTAAATAACTTTTCATACTACTGAATCCTGACTTAGTATTTTTTAAAATTTCAAAAAAATGTAAATTTCTAATAACGTTTTTATAATTTATTTTTATGTTATTATTATATTCTTTGTTCTTCATTGGTGATTCAGTTATAGTTAAATTATCTGGTAATTTTAATGATGTATTATAAAATCCTTTTAAATAGACCTCTTTATTTTCTATAAAATCTTTTATATGTTTTATATCTTCTATATCTATATTTTTTATTTGTATATAATTCTCCAAATTATATGTATCGTTACTTGTGTTTACCTTATATGTTTTTATAAATTGCTCTATACTTTGTTTTCTTTTCTTTTTAAATAATTTAAAGAATTCGTTCTCTGATATCATATAATATATATATAGTTATATATGAATTTATTCGTCTTAATTCTATTTATATTTTATACTGAATCTTTTATTTTACCAAGTACTAGATTGATTAATTTTAAATTAAATGACCTTGAAAAACACCACGAAATATATAAAAAATTTGAAGAGTATTCTAATAAACAAGACTTAGTAAAACAACGAGAATATTTAATTAAGATTGCAAAATACCTTAAAGTTAAAAAATATTTTTCTGAATATGAACAAGAATTATTAAATGACAATTTTAATGATGATTGTCCTATTTGTAAAATTGTTAATTGTGATGATGAACATATTCACTATTTTTAAATTTAAATGATAATTATATTATTAAATGATAATATAATTATAATCATATCTAATCTAACTCATTATGTAGATAATCCTCATATTCTAGTTTATTTTTTAAATTTTCTAAGCTATAATTTATTATTAAACCAAAAATTATTGGTAATAAATTATTCATTTGTATAAATAATATTAAAAATGTTAAATTACTTACAATCATTAACTTTTTTACATTATCTAATGTTTCACTACAATATTTGCAATCCTTTGTATGTTGATTATAACGGTCAAGTACCTCTTTCTTTGATAAATTATTCTCATAATAATTATTAAAAAATGGAATATTTGGTATACTTTTCTTTATCCATTTTTGATATAAACGTATTGCCTTATCACTTTTAGTTGGTGTGTAATATTCATTATGTTCGTGATATGATCTATTATTTCTTAACAAATGTTTTTGTTGTTCATATAATAAATAACTATCACTGTCTAAAAATCTATTGATACCTATATGTTTTATAAATTTTGGTGTCAATTCATATAATTTATACATTATACTTTCTTTATTAAATTCATAAGAAATAAATACTCTTGTTTTATCATTTTGTATCGGTACTAAAAATAAATATAAACATTTTAAAAAACTACCTTCTCGTTTTGAAAATACTCTATATGAACATGGATAATTAAATTGCATTACTCCTAATCGTACTATTTCTTGACTATTAGATTCATTAAATTTTAATTTTAATAGGTCTTTATTTGTCATATTTGATAGTAAATCTATATTTATTGGACAAGCCTTATCACGTGTAGTTTGCAACTTATGATGTGCAAATGGTATATGCGCCGGATCAAAGAAATTCTCTAATAATATATAAAAATCTACAGGTAATTCACGAACAAATATATCAGTATTATAATGTAAATCATACATTTCCATAGGAGATATATGAGTATCTTTATTTTCAAATTTCATCCATAACATATCTCCTGCACAGTAAATTGGATATGTTTTTAAACAATTTATACCTATACCTTTTTTATTCTCTTTTTCCATTTGAGGAATTACAGTACATACTCCAGTCTCATCAAATTCCCATCCGTGATAAGCACACCTTAAATTATTACTATCTTTATCAATATAACCTTCAGATAATGGTGCACATCTATGTGGACATACATTATCTTGTAATATGAATTCTTCATCTTTTTTCCATAAAACTAGATCTTTTCCCAATATCCGAATTTGTTTTGGATTAGAAAAATCTGTTGATTTTATTGGTAATACAGGAAACCAATTATTTAAATATGAGTTGCATATAGGTAATAAAAATAATAACCAATACATTTATAGACTATATATAGTAATATTTCTTTAAGTTCCATTTTTATAGATTCTTTAAGTATTTTTTAATAAATAATTTCTTAACACAAAAAAAAATTCATTTTCACTTTTCGAAAATGGACATTTTTAAAATGTCCAATTTTATATTTTACAAATTAAATTTTTTTTGTGAAATTGAAAAAATCAGTTTATGACGTAAATGCTGTAAATCCCAAAATAATGTAAAAAAAGTTGTTACTGAACTTTTTTTTTAAGTAAAAATCTCGGCGCTTTTTTGTTCTATATTTTATAGAACATTTAGAACAAAAAATGGAAGGAAAAAATACTGATTTTTTTGAATGTAAAATTTGCAACTTTAAATGCAGCAAAAAAAGTGGTTATGACAGACACCTATTGACAGCAAAGCATAAAAATAGAACAAAAAAGAGCCAAAAAGAGCCAAAAAAGAGCCAATCCATAATTGCAGATAAACCAGAACTAAATGTAACATATATTTGTGAATGTGGTAAGGAATATACCGCACGTAATAGTTATTGGTATCATAAAAAGAAATGTATTATTATAAATGGGCAGGATAATGAGTCAGATGAAATAGAAAATATAGATGAAAAAGAAGAAAATACGATTATAAAAAATGAAGATAATGATTATAAAGAATTATTAAAAGAAGCAATGAAAACAATGCAACAACAACAGAAACAAATAAATGAAATGATACCATTGATAGGTAATAATAATAATAATACAATTAATACAACAAATAATTTTAACCTTAATTTGTTTTTAAATGAGACATGTAAAGATGCATTAAATTTAACAGATTTTATAAATTCATTACAAGTACAATTAAAAGATTTAGAATATACAACGGAGAATGGTCATGTTAAAGGGATAACACATATATTTCAAAATGCATTAAATAATATGGAAGTAACAAAAAGACCAATGCATTGTACAGATTTGAAAAGAGAAGTTTTATATATAAAAGATAATGATGAGTGGCGAAAGGATGAAGAAAAAGAACAGATAAAAAATGCAGTAGATAAGGTAGTAAACAAGAATCTAGGAAATGCAGGAAAATGGTTAAATAAATATCCAAATCATTGTAATACAGAATCAAGAGATTTTGATAATTATATAAAAATGACAGCAAATAGTTTGGGAACAGGGGAAGAAATAGAACAAAATAAGATAGTAAAAAATATAATGAAAGAAGTAATAATAGATAAGAAAGGAGATTAAATTTGATAGTCATTAATTGGTTGTAATAAACCGAATGGTAAATTAACAATTTCAATAGTATTATAATGAATATCGTGAATATCTATATCAGATTCATATGAAAATGTATTTTTTTTAAGATTATATTGAATTTTATCTTGAATATTATCAACTTTATTGTAATTAAAAACTTTTTTATAAACCCATTTTGGAATTTCATAATCGGGAAGTAAATAAGAATAATTTACAGAATTAATATAAGATTGAACAACAGGAAGAACGAAGAGGATAAAAGTAAGCATATTATATTTTAATATGAATTAAAGTATAATAAAACAATCAATTTTATATAATTATTTTTGAATAAAATGCACATTCAAGTATTTTTGAATTGTAAAGAATGTAATTTTGTCATCAGAAGTAATATTTAAAATATTATTTAATTTATTATCTGGTATAATTTGAGTTTTATCATTTGGATTTTGTAAATTATTTTCTTTAATATATTTGGTAATATACTTAGTAACTTCTGTTCTAGATATAAGTGTATCGTGAGAAACATTTAAAAAATTGGCAAGTTCATCAGATATTGGTTTTGGTGCAGCGAATCCTTTATTTTTTTTATTTTTAGGTTTATTTATAAACTTAATATAATTATTAAAGTTAGTTTCAATTTTAATAATATCGGTTTGTAAATCATTCATAACATTCTTATAAGAGGAAATTTTATCTTTTACACTATCAATATTTTTTTTTAATTTTAATAAATTTGACGGTATATTTTCCATATATACTATTTTTAATTATATTTAAATATATAAAAAGATAATTTATATATTTATTATTTGTTTTATTTAAACGCCATCTTCTACTACTACGTCAGCAGTTTTTTTTGGATAACGTGTAGAAGGTACAGTACGTCTGCCTGATGCATCTTGTTCTGCTTTGAAAGTACGACGTACTTCACACATAATAGGACCACCACACATACCAGTAATATCTACGGCTTGGAATTCATGTGTTTCGTTTTCAGATTTAACTACTGAAAATTCAACATATTCTCCTTGTACTAAGTATTTATATTGGCTATTATTAATCTTAATATTTGAATAATGAGCAAAGATATCAACATCCTTTTTATCTCCATCACTCTTTACTGTAATAAATCCATATCCAGATTTATTATTAAACCATTTGACTTGTCCGATGTATGTTTGAACGCTATCGCTTGTAACTACTGGTGTATCCATTGCTACTTATAGTATATTATTAGTAGTATTTTTTAAATAGTTTTTAATTAATTAAATTATCAAAACTATTTAATATAAAATCATATAACGGTTTCTCGTCAAAATCTAACTTATATAGATAATTAAAAATATTATTTAAAAAATTATCATATTCGTGAAACTTAGATAGTTCAATAATATAAAGTAGAGATTTCCTTTTTAAATAATCATCTTGATTAATTTGACTCCAAGGTAAATCTTTAAATAATAATAACAAAAGGATATAAAATATAGATATAATATCATCTCTTCTAGATGGTGTATTTAATTGATTTACAAAAATAGATGAAAATTTAAGAGATCCAACAATGGAGTTAATTTTAGTATTTTCAATATGTTCTCCATCATCGTTAAAATAAAAGGTAGATAACCCAAAATCAATAATATAAATATCATTATTATGAACCATTATATTTTCAGGTTTTAAATCCCTATGAATAACATAATTAGAATGAATATCTTTAAGAATTAATAATAATTTATAAATAATTCGTAATGATTGTACATTAGATAAAGTGTTATTGTTAACTAATTGATTTAAATTACAATCATATAATGGTATAACTAAAAAAGGATTATTTTTATATAAGCCATAGTAAATAACATAAGGTATAAATTTAATTTTTTTACTATGCAGATAATTTAAAATAAAGGTTTCATGTTTTAAAATATTTACATCAGTGGTATCAAATTTAATAACAATAGGTTTATTGTCTTTAATTTTAATACCTTTTGCAACAGTACCAAAAGCACCTTTATTAATTACAGTATCTATTTTAAATTTATTATTTATTATCATTTAAAATAAATAAATTATTTATATTTATATATATTAATGAAAATAATAAATAGACTTCAGGAATTAGTTGATATAATTGCACCATTTTTTAATTATATAGTGATAATATTTTACGTATTATACATATCGTTATTTCTAGGTATAAATGTAGAAAATGAAAAATATGTACAACCTTTAAGAACATTAATTAGAATGTTTATTGGTTTGTTTCTAATAGTGCACTTTAATCCTTATATTCATAAAACAAGTTTAAATAGTACAGATATAAATATAATAATGTCAAGTGGTATAGTAATATTATTAGATGCAGGATTTAGTAGTTTAATAGATGAAAATTTGGAGAAATATAATATTAAGAATAATATAAGGGGATTATTTTTATAAAGATAATATATATATATAAATGTCAATTAAAAAAGATGATAATAATATTGAAAATTTAATGTCTTTATATGATGAATATGCTAATGAATCAAAAGAGAAAAAAAAGATAATGATGAATACAATAGAAGAGGATATGAAAAGTATAATAAATGATTATATATATTCTAAAAAAAGAAATATACCTGAAGAATTAATCGCAAAAATGCAGTTATACACATTTGAATATGAAATGGTAAATAGAAAATATAGTATGAAAGGATTATATGAATATGCAGAATATGATGCATATCAATTATTAAAAAATATAAAAGGTTATATAAATAATTTAAGACAGGTTTTATCAGGTGAGAGTAATAGAAATGTAAGTAAAAATTTTAAACTAAATAATATAGAAGACTTATTAAAAACTTATTTAAAAGAATGGGAAAACAAATATGAAAAACCAATGAAAATTCCAATGTTTTTATCAAAGGAAAAGATAGGTGCTAGTAGTAGTGGTTATTATGGAGAAAAAGGAGAAATACCAAATAATGAATCATATAAACCGTCAAGGAATAATAGAACAATAGCAGGAAAAAAAAGAAAAAGAAAAAGAAAAAGGAGAACAATGAAAAAAAGAAAATAAAATATATAAAAAATAAATATTTATATATTTAATGAATAAGGAAGAATTTGATGATATAGTAAGAAAAGCAAAGGAGGAGATAGATGAAACGGATATACAAAATATATTAGATACAATAGATGAAAATCATTCTTCATTCTTACAAAATAATAATTTAGAGGATATAATGAAAACAAATAAATTAGCATTAGAAGAAAATAACATAAAAAAAATAGAAGAAACATTAGAAAAATTAATAAATTATAGATTAATAGATGAGGTACATGAAATACATAAAGGAAAAAATATAAAATATATAAAGAATGGTAAGTTGAATAATGGAGGCTTGGTATTAGATGTAAAATTTATGAAGAATGGAACACACGTACTATGTAAAATACATAATAATTTTATAAGGCAATATAAGTATGATGAGTGTATATTTTTTCAGCAATTAACAACAGAAGAATTATTAATACTAATGTCAAATGATTTAATTAAATAATTATATAAATAAAAATATTTTATATATATAAATGATGGCAGGAACAATAAATAAGGAATTGAGACATATTGCAAATAATTATAAATCGTTACCAATATCAATAAGAAGAGGGACTGGTATATACTTAGAAGACACTTATGGAAGAAAATATATGGATTTTATAGGAGGATATTCAGCAGTAAATCAAGGACATTGTCATCCAAAAATAGTAGGTGAATTAAAAAAGCAAGCAAGTAAGTTAACGATATGTAGTAGAGCATTTCATAACGAGATGTTAGCAGAATATGGAGCATTTATGACAAATAGATTTAATTATGAGAAAATATTACCAACAAATACAGGAGTAGAAGCAGTAGAGACAGGGATGAAGATAGCAAGGAGTTGGGGATATAATAAAAAATATATAGATAAAGGTAAAGCAAAGATAATAGTAGCAAATAATAATTTTGGAGGGAGAACAATAACAGCGGTAAGTGCGTCAACTGACCCAACCGCGTATGAAGATTATGGTCCACGTACACCAGGTTTTATAAAAATACCATATAACAATATAGATGCATTAATAGATGTATTATCAGGCGAAGAAGAAGACAATATATGTGCATTAATGATAGAACCAATACAAGGAGAAGGTGGAATAATAGTACCAGATGAAGATTACTTAGCAAAAGCAAGAAAAATATGTACAATGTTTAATATATTATTCATATGTGATGAAGTACAAACAGGATTAGGTAGAACAGGAAAATTATATGAATCAGATAACCAAATTACAAAACCAGATGTATTATTATTAGGGAAATCATTGTCGGGTGGTATGTTTCCAATATCAGCAGTATTAGCAAATAAAAGTGTAATGGATGTGATAAAACCAGGAACTCACGGGTCAACATTTGGAGGAAGTGCATTATCATCAGTAGTAGCGATGAAATCAGTAGATGTATTAATAAGAGAGAATATGATAATAAATTCAAAAAAAATGGGACATTTATTTAGAAAAGAATTATCTAATATAGATAGTATGGTAGTGAAAGATGTAAGAGGAAAAGGATTAATGAACGGAATAGAATTTTATAGAGAAGAATTAGCAGATAAATTTATTATGAAATTAATGGAAAACGGGATATTAACAAAATCAACAAAATCAACAGTAGTGAGATTTACTCCACCATTAGTGATAACAGCAAATGAAATAAATAAGTCAGTAGATATAATAAATAAGTGTATAAGGGAATTATAATAAATTTTTATTCTTTCTAGTAAAATTTTTAATGGATTTGATTTTTTTTTTAGATTTATTATTATTTTTGGAGACAATGAAAAATTCTTTAATATGATAAAGTATTTTTTTAGAAATATTAAGATTATAATCAATATCAAGGTAAATAGGACGGTTATAAGAATAATGCATATGAGTAAGAAACCAGTTATGAAAGAAATTAAAAAGTTGATTTTTATTAGACATATTAGAATTTTCAATAATAAATGAACCAATTTTATTTTGTAAAATACGATTAATAATGGAATTTTTATTAAGATTATGATAATAAGATAATGGTTTAATATAATAAACTTTATCGTGAATCATTTCTTCATAATAAGTGTTATCAATAAAACAAATTTCAGTTTTTTTAGGTATGATAGTGCAATTAATTAAATCGTTATAATTTTTATTATTAGATGTTCTACAAATTTCAATAATATTATTTTTAATTTTAAAAGCGTGTATGATCTTATCAAATAAATATGTTGCATTTATTTTAAATTCAATAAAATGAATAATTAAAGAAAGCCAATTGTTATGTGTACATTGATTATTAGTATATAGAAAAAGATTTTTGAGATGTTTTTTTTTCTTTTTTTTGAAGATAAAGGATAATATATGAGTAATACCAGGTCTAAAAAATTCAGGATATAAATTTAAGATATCATTGAATATATTTTGACGATTAAAATTTTTTAAGTTACATAGTTTATTCAGTCCTAACCATAATATATATAAATCACCAAAGCATCCAATAGTTTCATCTAAATCTATAACAATAGCTTTTGGAGATTCTTTTCTTTTATATTTAAATATGTCTCCCTTATAAACAGTAACTAAATCGTTATTCATTTTATATTAATAGTATAATATAAAATGATATTATTATTTTCCAGTGGAACCAAAACCACCTTCACCTCTTTCAGTAGAACTTAATTCACTTGGATGAACTAATTCAACAAAAAAGGGTGAAAGATTTGGGTGACACATTTGAAATAAACGAGTACCTTTGATAATTTTATAATCATCATCACTTATGTTTCTTACTGGACAAAATATATTACCTCTATATCCAGAATCTATAATACCTACGTGATTAGATAATACTAATGGTGTTTTTGAAATACTTGACCTAGGATAAATATAGCAAGGAATACTATTAACTTTATCACTCTTTCCATATTTGTTATTATTATTGGTTTTTAATGGAAATAAACTACAATTATGATTCCAATCTATCATCTCACATTTGATATTCATATCAAGTAAATTAGACATTTTATTACAGCTAATTACATCATCTTTATTGAAAAATAAATCAAAACCAGAATCAGGATAGGTATTGTTCATTAAATTTTCATTATGTTTTTCAATAGCTTTTCTATATGTATTAATTAAACTTTCATTTTCATAATTTTTTTCAATAGCTAATTTTAGTAATGGAAATTTAAATTTTTCAGACATATTACCTTTAGCATGATTATAAACGTCACTATCAAATCTTTCTTTAAAATAAACGTTTTTATTTCCTCCATTTTCAAGGTCTGGTACAGTTCTTCTATAGACAAACATAACTATAAAAAATTATATATATTTTTGTTTATATTGTTTCCAAGAGATATTTTTAGTTTCTTGTTTTGGGACTTCTTTTTTTTCAGAATTATATTTTTTATCTAAATTATCACCTCTTTTTAAAGCACTATCAATATAAAGACTCTTTAATAATTTACCAATTTCAACTGAACCTTCATGTTGATCAATATTTCCATCTTCAATTTTTTTTAATACTTTGAGAAAATTTTCCATAATTTCTAAGTCAATTTCATTTGAAGCTACACGATTAAATAAATCAAAATAATTGTTATATAAGAAAGAGTTATTAAAAATACAAAGTTTTTTAAAAGACTCAATATCATTAGTAAACATGTCTTGATTATTAAGTCTTAATATTTGTATTTCATCAATGTTTTTTTTTATAAGGGAACTATGCTTAGCATTTCTAATTTTATTAGTATTATCAACGTAATCGTCAGTATTAATATATTGTTTTAAATCTATATTATTTAACATTTATACTATTAATAAATATTTAAACTTTATGTTAATTTATTGAAATAAATTAAAATTTATTTATAATATATAATGAATGAAAGAATATTGAATATACTTTATTTTTTTAGAAATCTAATTACAATATTGATATTATTATTTGTGATGTTTTTAGTAATTATAAAATATACAATTAATTTTAATGCAGATAAAAAGATTAAGGAATTTAATAAATGGTGGTCTAGAAAAGTAAATGAATGGTATTTATATTTAAATTATGATAATAAAAATGGTATTTTACATACAAATTACGAATTAAACAAAGGTTTATATAAAGACTTACAAAATGAATTAAATGTAAAACAAGTTTAGGATGAATAATATATATAGAAAATATATATGGCGTATTTAATTATAGCATTATTTTTATTAGTAATAGCAATAAATGTAAAGGCATTAGCCGACAATACAGCAGTGCCTTTTTATGATACAAATATATTTAGAAATTATTTTCCTTTTAAAGAGAGTTTTCAAATAGGACATCCAAATAATAATACAGAAGAAGAAAATATGACAGTGGATGGATTTCAAGGAATATATAAAAAGCCAACATCTAGTTATTCTAGAGGAATAGATACAATATCATTAAGGATAGGGAGAAAAGATTGTAAAGACTCAGGATATACAAATTCAACAGGATATTTATGTTTAACAGAAGATGAACAAAAATTATTAAATACCAGAGGAGGTAATGATAATTAGGAATAAGTTTTTATTTTAAATATACAATAATATTATTTATAATGAAAGAGAATAATTCATTATTAATACCAGAGCAGTATAATACAATATGGAGATTATCTTGGATACCATTATGTATTTCTTGTTATTCATATAATAAGAATAGAGGAATAGCTATAGTAAATGGGTTAGGATCTTGTACTTCATTATTATATTGGTACTATCCAAATGATTCGTGGAGAAAATATTTAGATTGCACAGTTGTACGTTTAGGATTTCTATATCAATTAAATAAATCAATAGAGCTAAAAAAAAATCCTAATTATTTAATGATAAGTTTATCAGGAGCTGGGATTTATTTATTAGGACAATATTACTATTATAAAAGGATGTATTGGAAATATACATATTGTCATATAGCTACTCATATTAGTGCAAATTTATCATCATTGTGTTTATTATTATAAAACAAAATATAATGAATATGTAAATGAATTTAGCATTAATAACTAGATGGAAAAGGATATTTATAACAGGTCCAGGAGTACCATTCCCTTGTAGAGCTTGGGATAATTGGGAGAATTCAAAAAATAAAATATGTGATTGTGGGTCTATTTGTAAAATACCATATAAAAGCAATGAAGAAATAACAAAAGTATTAAGGGAAGGCAAGACATATTATATAATAAAACATAAATAATAATATTAGTTGATAAGTTTGTATGTTTTATGTAATAATAAAGATACACTGCCACATAACATAGCACCATTAAATGTATATATAGAAGGGTCATTATGTATAGCAAAATATCTATTGACTAATGCATTATATGCGTAATAAATGAGTCCACCATATGTACCGAGCATAGCACCACTTATGAAAAAAAAAGTAGAGTTATAAAAGGAAACCATAATAATATAATGTATATAAAATAATTTATATTATTATATATAATGAGTCATTTAAGTAATTCAACTGTAGTATCTATAATGGTATTTTATTCAATAATAACATTTTTTATTGGTCCTTTATTAACTAGACCGTTTATGAATGATCATCCAGACCAATGTATAGCAGGATTTTTACTAGGATTTACAATAAGTATATTTTTATGGATGAAATATGGTAGACATTATTCAACTCCAAAACCTAAAAATTAAAATAATAAATTTAGAGTAATTTATTATTTCTGATAATATTAAATATGAAAGAATCTAGTTTAAAAAAACAATTAATTGTAGTTATTATAGCAGAAGGTTTAAATGAAATATCATCAAGGAAAACAACTGCGTTACATACAGTATCAGGTATACCTATAATAGTAAGACTAGTATTAGAAGTTTTGAAAATGGAAACAAGAAAAATATTTATAATAGCAGGAAAAAACAGGCTAAATATAGAGAATGAACTAAGAGACTATATTGATA
>MDSY01035584.1_pt1 | contig 17182 bp, 13 predicted proteins | sample 811131 | NCBI WGS metagenome assembly MDSY01 (sample SAMN05326643, study PRJNA326480) | marine metagenome | isolation source: seawater | place: Atlantic Ocean: South West | collected 2010
AGTGAGTAAAATTCGGAACCTTGGCCGGGTGTTCGCAGTGTTGTCGCACCCGTATACATCTTCGGAGTTCGAGAGCGGAGGAACGCTTCCTCAACTTCTTTGATCTGTGGGAAAATAACGATGTCGCTGTGATGATCTACATACATTTCCTCGACACCGAGGTTGAAGGTGTTACGCGAGCGAAGAGAAACTGGACCTATGGAATAATGTCCTCTCAAAGGACATCTGAGGACATATCGAATCCGTGCGCTTTCACCAGGCCGTAGATTCAAACGCATTTGATTCAGTCCGCTTCGTAGTTTCATTTCGTGAGGAATATTATCGTAGACTTCCAATAATTGGGTGTTTCGATTGGAACGGTTCGTGACCAAGAGTTCAACATACAAATCATCACCCTTGTAGAGATTATCTGCTGAAAGGGTTCGTTGAACTTCAACGTCACCGTGACCAGATATCCAAGAATTAACGACGATAAATGCAATGAAGGAAATTCCAAGAATCATCATCTGCAGATTTGCTATCATCATGCCGATGAGAATCAGCGCAATACCGCCGGTGAATGTGAATGAAGCCTTTCGTGTCCACATAGTCTCACCTCAGGTGCGTCCCCACGCTTTGATTCGTTTGACGACTGCCACCGTCTGTTCAAGTGAATATTTAGTAGGCTCAATTGCGAACTTTGCCAAAACAGGGTCGTTGATGAGTGATACTAATTCTCGGGCAGGCATCGCATGGAATTCCTCACGGCTCAAACCATTTTGATTTCGAACCTTGGAAAGGAATACTTGACGAATTTTATCGGTCTTTGCATAGTATGTATACCGATTCGCATCTCCGAATCCATAGTAAATGATACTAAACACGTGTCGCCAAGGTTCAGGATCTCTTTTCTTGATGAGTACTGCTTCAAAGGCAATAAAGAGGACGAGGAAGAGCAACATCATTGCTAATCCTTCACCTGTAAAATACACCAAAAGGAAGTAAACTGTGTTGTATGAATCTGCCAATAAGGCATTTTGGGGGTGTCGCGATTCATCAAAAATCACCATCGCGTTTTCTGCTGGTTGCCCTTCTTCACCGATGTTTGTTGACATCAGCGCTTCAGCAATGAAATCCATTGCCCACTTCCGATTATCATTTGCAGGGATACATTTTTCATTTTTTGTAGAGCAATCATTCGGCCCATACAACGGGTCGTTTGGATCGTTAAAACCTTCATAGTCGTAAATTGCATTTATCAGAGCAGAACCATCTGCCATGAACACAATACGACCGCCAGCATCTGGATCACAAGATTTACGTGCACATGCTTCGATACTCAAATTAAATTGGCCCCACAAGTCTGGGGTTTCAGAATTTTGTTCATTACCGACCCAGATATCTCCATCGCCATTGACATCGACGGTTGCTTCATTACTGGTCACAGCTCGAATAGAAACTTCAGAAAGAGCACCACTTACGCCAGGAATAAGTTCCAAGGCAGTGATATTGTTCAGTAAGAGTTGGTAGGTTGCGTTGTACTGAATTTCACCATTCAACCAGTGTTGAGTGCACAAACCAGCATCTTCCAGAGGCATGGTTTGGCCGTCTAATAATCTGCAGGGATGGGCGCCTTCACCGTTCATCCCGCTCCAACGGTCATGGACTGAGAGGGTCGCAGGGTCGATACTGCTTCCGTTCATTCCACAGGGTGTTGCTTGCATACACATCCAGATATAGTTGTAATCGAGTTCTTCGACATAGGTTGTATCGTAGAGTTGGTAACCAGTGTATCGCACGCCATAGGCTTGAGCAATACTTCCTGCAAACCCATAATCATCAAGAATAAGCGCAGTGCCTCCAGCATCTACAAATTCAACGATGGCATTGATTTCAGAAGGAGAATAGCCGTCCTCTGATGCAATAGTGATGAATCCATCTTTGTCAAATTGTGGAAGTGAAAGTGTATCGCGTTCCACGCCAGCAAGGATGTAAGTCGTATTACGTGGGTCTTCGATATCGGCTAATAAGAGGGGGCTGCTCACCAATGAACTGGTTTTGATACCCATATCTTTGATGTCTTGTCGAAATGCTGACATGTCATTCCAATCATCATCGTAGGCAGATAATTGATTGGTGTTGGATAGGTTCACAAAATTAAGCAAAATACTCGTTAGCAAAAGGAACATTACCAACCAGAAGGCGGCTTGTAAGCCGACTCGTCTGTAATTGAGATTTGCGTTGTTGAGCATGAGGTCACCTTCTAGAGCACTGTTCCGACATACCCACGAGTTCCATTGGGTTTAGAAGGTTGTCATTTGATGGAAGGCAAATGCTCATTCGTAGTACGAATATTTTCTAGTAAAACAATGCATTATTAGCGTTTTAAATGAACTTTTGAAGCAATTCGAGCAACTTCGTCAACTGGAATTTCCATCAATCCATCAACCATCTCCCACGGGAGTGCAGACGGGTCAATATTCTCCTCGATTTTAACTCGAATCCCTGATATTGAACCTGATTGTTTATCAAAAATGATATCGCGAAGTGTTCCTAGGAGTTGGCTATGCGAATCAATGACTTCACGGTCAATGATTTCCCGAGCAAAGACAGCCATACAATTCCCTCCTCAGTTACAAGTCAACCACATCAATGCAGCACATCAATGCGTCGATTCATGAATTCGCCTCACATCGTTTCCATGCCGAATCCAGTATCCCGAGATCGTTTGATATTGGAGAGGCCAGATGTCAGTAAAGTTTCCATCTTTTGATAGTAAGTGAGCATTTCTGCGGTCACTGTCGGGCGAACACGCTTGACAGCTTCCTCGAAGTGAGCCTTGGTGACTTTCTTCTTATTTGCCCGCATACAGATGAGTGCAGCTTCTCTGCATACTGCCTCAATATCTGCACCAGTGAATCCATCGAGTCCTACCATGATGTCTTTGAGTGAGAATTTCGATAATGGCATACCTTGGCTGTGGATGTTGAAAATTGTTTCTCGTGCACCTGCATCTGGTGGAGGGACGTGGAGAACACGTTCAAATCGCCCACTGCGCATGAGCGCTGGGTCCAACATTTCCGGACGATTGGTCGCCGCAACAACGATGACACCATCGAGTGATTCGACTCCATCCATACTGGCGAGCAATTGGTTGACGACTCGGTTGCCTACATCACTGCCTTCAGTTCCGGATGAGGAACGGCGACCTGCAATCGATTCGAATTCATCTAAGAAGATGATTGCAGGTGCTGATTGCTTTGCCTTCTTGAAAATTTCACGTATTCCACGCTCGGATTCACCGACCCACTTTGAAATCATCTCTGGACCCTTAATACTAATGAAATTGGCTTGAGCTTCGTTAGCAATCGCTTTGGCAAGCAATGTCTTTCCAGTACCCGGTGCGCCGAACAGAACGATTCCACGAGGAGGCTTAATGCCAAAGTGTTCAAACAACTCCGGTTTGGTTAGCGGCCATTCAACTGATTCTTTGAGGCGATCTTTGACTTCTTGCAATCCTCCAACCTCTTCCCAAGTCACTTTAGGGATTTCAACATAGATTTCTCGCAATGCAGAAGGTTCTATGTCTTTGATGGCGTGACGGAAATCCTCCATACGTACTTCCATTTTCTCAAGGACTTCTGGAGGTATTGTATCCTCTTCTAAATCCATTTCCGGGAGGTACCGTCGCAAAGCCTTCATTGCCGATTCACGGGCAAGAGCAGCTAAATCTGCCCCAACAAAACCATAGGTATTGTCGAGAACCCATTCGAGTTCGAAGTCATCTGAAATTGGCATTTGGCGGGTGTGAACATCCATGATTTCACTGCGACCTTCTCGGTCAGGAACTCCGATTTCAATTTCACGATCAAAACGACCAGGTCGTCGCAGAGCAGGATCGAGGGCATCTCTTCGATTGGTTGCACCGATGACGACGACATTGTCGCGTCCTTCCATGCCGTCCATGAGTGTTAGCATTTGAGCGACAACACGTCGTTCAACCTCGCCACTGACTTCTTCCCGCTTAGGGCAAATTGAATCGATTTCATCAATAAAAATAATTGCTGGAGCATTTTCTGCTGCTTCATCAAAGATTTCCCGAAGTTGTTTTTCAGATTCACCGTAATATTTCGAAATGATTTCTGGGCCATTGATACTCTTGAAATGAGCGTTGACTTCAGTAGCAACCGCTTTTGCAATCATTGTCTTACCTGTTCCAGGTGGGCCGTGGAGGAGAACTCCCTTCGGCGGGTCGATGCCGAGTCGGCGGAACAATTCAGGGTGTTTGAGTGGGAGTTCAATCATTTCACGTACTTTCTGTAATTGTTGTCCAATACCACCAATGTCTTCGTAAGTAATGCCTTCTGTTTGACCAGCATCATCATCGTCAACAGCTTCGTCTTTGATGACAATGTCTGTATCGTTAGTGACTTTTACAATTCCTTTTGGCGTGGTTTGAATCACAGCAAACGGCAGGGCCTCAGCAAAGAGTGTCATGCCGGGAATAAAAATTCTGTCTCCTTGAACAACTGGACGCTTTGAAAGACCTCGACGGGCAAAGCCTTCAATTCCAGGGCCGAATTTGACTTTCTGTTTGTTAGCCATGACTGGAGATAGAACGAGTTTTGTACATTCCTTTGCATCAACTTTGCTTACTGTTACACGGTCACCAAGACTTACGCCAGCATTTTTCCGAATGATACCGTCAACGCGAATGATTTCCATCTTTGCATCTTCCGGTCGACTTCGCCAATAGATCGCAGCAGTTGAGCGCTTTTCACCCTTTATTTCGACGATATCTCCGGGTTTTAATCCGAGATCATTCTCCCCTGAAATACGGGCTCTTCCATGCCCTACATCAGACGGAATTGCTTTTGAGACACGCAACGACATTGTTTTTTCATCTTTAGCCATATTTTCACTTCCATCACTGAACTGTCGAGCCTACTTAATGCTGGCCTGACCCCTCTTCTCTGTTCGTTCTCGCCGACCCCCTTTTAACCTTAAGATAAAAATCGATGGTAATTCTTGTGATTTTTTCCGTTTGAATAGTTCCATCAATTTCAAGAGGGGCGTTCTGTTGGAGGTGATATGGTTCACGTTCTTGAAACAGGTCTCGAATTCCTAAAAGCTGAAAATCCAAATGGCAAACCTTCCGTAAAAGGCTACAATATTATCAACGGTCAAATGAGTTTAGCCAGCGATGGTGCAACTTTCACATCTATCAATCCAGCGATTCTCAACGATACGCTCGGTGAATTCCCCCTCTCTACCCGAGACGATGTTCACTCTGCTTTGGACGCCGCACATGCTGCTTTCCCTTCTTGGGCTGCAACTCCTGCGCCAACCCGTGGCCAAATCATTGGGAACATGGGCCGTTTGCTCATGGATCACAAAGATGCAATTGTTGCCCTTGAAACACGTGAAATTGGTAAGACCCTCAAAGAATCAGCTGGTTCGGTTCAAGAAGCAATCGACACATGTTTGTTTTTCCAATCAGAAGGACGCCGTTTGTACGGTCAAACCGTGAACTCGGAATTACCAGACAAGGAATTGTTCACCTATCGTCGCCCATTGGGAGTTTGTGGAATTATCAATGCTTGTAACTTCCCGGCAGCCGTACCTTTCTGGAAAATGATTCCAGCAATTATGTGCGGGAATACATGTGTCTGGAAAAGTCCACAAGATGCACCACTTCTCTCGTTTGCCCTTGCTCGAATAATGCATGAAGCAGGCTTGCCAGATGGTGTCATCAATTTGGTCCATGGCAAAGGCAGTGGGGCAGGTCAATTCTTAGTTGATGCAGTTGATGAAGGTCGTGTGAACAAGATTTCATTCACTGGCTCGACTGAAGTTGGAAAGATGATTGGTGAAGTCTGCGGACGAAACCTGGTTTCCTGCTCTCTAGAACTCGGTGGTAAGAATCCATTAGTCGTCATGCCAAGTGCCGACCTTGATAACGCAGTAGAAGGCGCCTACTGGGGTGCCTTTGGAACCGCAGGACAACGGTGCACTTCACTCGGAAATTTGATTCTACACAAGGACATCTATGATGAATTTATGACCAAGTTCATGGCAAAAGTTGAATCAACTACTATTGGAGATTCACTCGCTCATGATGGAGTCTTGTATGGGCCAATGTTGTCTGAAAAATATGCAAAAGATTTCCTCAAAGGCGTCGAGATGTGTAATGCTTCAGGCGCTAAGCAAATCTTTGGCCAAGGCCGTATCACCAGCAGCAATCAACCGGCAAACTTCCTCGGAACTGCTGAAGATGGCGTCTTCATGTGGCCTCACGTGTTTACTGAAGTCACAGAAGGCATGGAATGTTTCAACGAAGAGGTCTTTGGCCCAGCCGTGACAATCTGTAAGGCAGATGATTTCGAACATGCCCTCCACCTTGCCAATGCAAGCCCCTACGGTTTGTCATCAGCAATCTATACCAACGACCGATTGGAAGCCTACCGTTACAAAACCGGAATCAAAGCTGGAATGACTGGAATCAATAATTCTACTACCGGAGCAGAAGCGCATTTGCCGTTTGGTGGTGTGAAAGGTTCAGGAAACGGTACACGTGAATCTGGAATTTGGGTCATCGAAGCATATTCCTATTGGCATGCTGTGAACGATGAACTGTCTGGAAAACTCCAACTCGCTCAAATGGATGTCGAAGATGTCGAAATGGCTGAAGCTGATGTTGATTGGACTCAACTGGCTTGATGCGAGCGCTTTTTGTCGTTGTCAAAAAACCACACTTCAAATATGAACAGGCGTGGATAAGAACCATGGGTGAATCATATGTCGTCAATCTTCCTTCTTAGCGATGAAACCGATTTGAGTTTCATCGAATACGTTGAACTGGCATATGTTGAATGTGAGCATATCGCACGAAGGGCTTCCTCGTCCTTTTTTCGCTCTTTCAGACATCTTCCTGAATCAAAAAGAAAATCAGTTAATGCGCTCTATGCTTTCTGCCGCCGAGTCGATGACATCGTCGATGGTGATTGGTTACCCGATGGAGATCTGAGTCATTTAGATTTGTTAACCGAAAACCATTGCCAAGAATTACTTGAGGAAAGAACATTTAACACCTTATATTCGAAAGAGGAGCACTTTTTACGTCTTCGTGCCTTACTTTCGTTCCGAGAAAACTTAGATCGTATCGAAGCAGGAGTGAAGATGACAGACCCTGTCTTCATCGCTCTCGCAGATACATTGAATCGTTATCCAATTGAAATTATTCATCTCCATGAGCTTATCAATGGTATGGAAGACGATTTGTTTGAAACCACCTACGAACGCTTTGAAGATTTGCGCCGATACTGCTATCGAGTTGCCTCAACAGTTGGGCTTTGTCTGATTGAAATTTATGGTTACTCTGACCCAAATGCTCGCCGTCATGCTGTCGAAATGGGCATATTTCTTCAACTGGTCAATGTTCTCAGAGATATTCAAGAAGATTTGTCTCGTAATCGCATATACATACCCTCCGAAGAACTTGCTAAGTTCGATATCAGTCATTCCGACCTTCATGATTCATCTCTTGCTGGAACCAAATCATGGCAAAATTTCATGCGCCATTATATCGATCACATTCATGCCCATCGTAAGAATGCCCTCGGACTTTTACCGCTGCTCGACAAAGATGCGCGCCGTTCACCTCGCTTGATGTGCATGGCTTACAATGCTATCTTGGATGAAGCTGTACGCCGGAATGGTGACGTGCTTAGTCGTCGTTTGACACTCAACTTCTACCGAAAAATGCAAGTTGCTTTTTCCACCTTACTTTCACCGAACTTTAAGTGAGACATTTCCGTTCGTTATTGCGAATGAGTACTCGAAACTGAATCAATATTTCATCGTACGAGTGCAAACACTCAACGTATCAAGGGATGAGCGAAGTAATTCAGTCGTTCCACTTTCCTAAAGCATCCCGAAGTGCAGGTTCGAGCGTGTTGTATTGGAACTCATAGCCACTTTCCAAGAGCCGGTTTGGCAGTACTTTGGCGCTGTCTGTAGCTAATGTCACACCCATCTTACCGAGTAAAAACCAGATTCCAATTGGAGGAACTGGCATGAAGGATGGTCTCCACAAGACTTTGCCTAACACTTTGGCAAACGTCTTTTGGCGTAGAGGATTCGGTGAACTGAAATTATAGATACCGGTACATTCCTTTGTCATCATTACATGATCAATGCCGTAGACTTGGTCATCCATTGCTATCCACGAATACCATTGCTTACCCCATCCGATTGGACCACCTGCTCCAAGTTGTGCTGGTAAGAGCATTTTTTGGAGTGCTCCGCCTGTTGCATCGAGGACGAGGCCAGTGCGACAATGAACGGTACGAATTCCAGCATCTCGGGCCGGCTGAGCCGCTTGTTCCCATGCATCGCATATATCTGGTAGAAACCCTTCACCTCGTTCAGAATCTTCGGTGAGTTCTTCATCCCCACGATTCCCATAGAATCCTATGGCACTTGAAACGATAAACACTTCAGGTTTCTTTTCGAGTTGAGCAATTGTTTTAGCAAGAAGTTCAGTGGTTTGAGTACGGCTTTCTTCGAGTAACTTCATTCGCTTTTGAGTCCACCGCTTATCACCAATTCCAGCTCCACCCAAATGTATCACTGCATCAAAACCTTCCAGATCATCGGGATTAATTTCCCCTTCACTTGGTTTCCATTGAATTTGATTTCTCCCAGGTTCTTTTCGGACCAATCGCCATACTTCATGTCCAGCCGTATCGAAAAAGGCAATTAATTGACGCCCAATGAGGCCAGATGAACCTGCGATGAGAATTCGCTTTCGGTCTATATGTGCAAACTCTTGGTAACGTTTCGTATCTTTTTCTAGGCGGATTTGACGCGCTTGAAACATTCGCTTCAATCGACGTTTAATGCTGCCTCCACCAAAGATACGGCCGAGAATTCCCATTGGAAGGGTATATTGAACATTGTCTTCAACACGACATGCTCCATCTTCTGTTTCGACAAATGAGTGTACATGATGCCAGGTTTTGAATGGACCACTAATCATGGTATCCTCAAAAGCATGAGGTGGATTATATCCTGAATGCTCAGCAATCCATTTCATTTTAAATGGGCCTAGAGGGATTTGGAAAGTTAGGCGAGATCCGTTTTCTAATGATGAGAGTTCTCCAACTTGTTCTGCCTTCTCCCAGGGCGGCATCAATCGGCGAAAGGCGCCCTTACGCTCGTGCCAATCGAATGTATCTTCAACATTGGTTACAACCTGTGTAGTGTGCTTATATTCCATTTGTTCACCTCAGTAGCGAAATTCTTGCAAGTAGGGTTTGAGATCAAACTTGCGGCGTGTATTAGCTGAAGACATATATCGGATTTTTCCAAAAATCGCTCTTTCAGGCCCCCACGCTCTATCATGACGTCCAAGAACCCAGAAAATACCTGTGTAGGAATTGGGGTCACGTCCATCGAGAGCGTAACTGTCATTGAGTTGAATCATCCATTCTGCTGCAATTTGAGGAGATGGTGACCATTCTAGGATTCGCTTACCCCAAAGCATTCTCAAGTAGTTGTGAATAATGCCATCTCGTAATAATTGACGTTGAGCAGCATTCCAAATTTCATCATGCGTATCAGCCGTTTTAATTTGTTCGAAGGTATACTGAGTACGTTCATCACTTGCATGTTCCATCAGAGTTGTTTGAGCCCAATTTGGAAGAGATTCATATTTGTCGTGTTCCGGAATGTGATAGGCATTATTGAATCCAAGTTCCCGCCAAGTGATTATTTGATCGAGAAACCCTTCTACTGCTCGGTCGAGATTCCACCATCCTTCACGGGAACCCTTTCGAGGCATTTGGATAGTTTCCGGGTCCCATCCATTTGATTGAAGTATTTCTTGAACGATTTCGATGGTCGATATGTGGCCGAAATGGAGCCATGGAGAAAGTCCACTTGTTGCAGGGTTACTGACGGCATTACGGTCATCTGCATACCTGTACAAACGGTTCGACAGGAACTCGTGTAACATACGAACACCAGTACTGCGCCCACCTCGGGACTGTGACACGGCAGGTATTGTATGGTCGATATTGACTGTCGATAGTGCTTCACGCCCAGAACTACCATTCTCTCCGACTCGCCATAGCCATTCGAATGGAGTAACTGAGAGATCCCATTTAGCGGACAATTGGGCAAAGAGTTCATCTTCTATCCATAGATTTTCACCTTTTGGGATTGGATTGAATTGAGGCCATGTCTCCATGCATTCAACGAATCTCAGATGGACAAATCGACGAAATCCATGTGCAGTTGGGTAGGCACGTTCGGTCCAGCTCATAGGGAATACACCATTTGAGTCCACTGCAACCATTCGGCGATTGATTGTTTTGCTTGCGCTCTGTACCGCTTTCTGGGGGTAGTAGGTTGGGAAATCATCGGTAATAACCATCACGGCTTCTTGAGAGAGGTCGTGAAGTTTACCCTTGTGACCGCTCAAAGGAGTTTCGACCCAGGGAATATATCGAATGTTATTGTCTTTGAAAATCCGTATATTCTCGAGCATACCTTGTACCATGAAGGTGCAAATACGGTCATTTGAGAATTTATGACTGGTTGATATTTCCTCTAATACCAGCAATGGGACATTGTGTTGAACAGCCATAGCAGCTGCATATTCCAATGCTGCATTACAGTTGAACCGACGGTTAGCAATCATCCAGTAAAGAATGTATTTGCCTTCGGAATACAATGGTTTTTCGTTACAAGAACGAACACGATCAACCATTCTCGGATTCATGCTTCGCCCCCCCATGTTTTGGAAAGAGCGTGCAGCATGTAAGGATGGCCTTGTTGTTGTTGGTAATCAATGGTTTGAAGAGATTGATTGGAATTTACAGCAGTAACTGCCATAGTGTGCATTGCATCACTAATCCAATTCAGTTCTCCGAATTCATCTGCGTGAACATATCGGGTTTCAGATACTTCTTCACCAGGTATGGGTTTTTGGTCCCCCGGTAATTCTACCAAATAGGCAATGAATATTGCAGGGACTTCATCTATCAACCGTTCACGAATCGCTTGAACGCCGATGATTACGCCATCGACAGTGCATTCTTCTGCAAGTTCCCTTAGAGCAGCATGACTCGGCAACTCATTTTTGTTGATATAACCTTTAGGAAGGCCCCATGAACCCTTGTAGCGCCCATGTGCTTCCTTCACAAGAAGAATGCTGCGTGCCTTGCGAACTATTGCCGCAACTCCTACATCACATTCCACGGTGTGCATGAATTTCGATACCGAGATTGGAGTTATAAAGAAGTGTTTCTGAATGTTCAAGGTTTGATACACTGCTTTATATTCCAATTGCCTAAACTAGTGCTATGAAGGAATACGGTATACTTGCACAAAACATTCAATCTGATGCGGTGTTACCTACAGAACACGGTAACTTCAGAATTAGAGTTTTTGTTGATTCTCAAGGTGCAGAGCACTCTCTTCTATCCATCGGCCTTGCAAATCGTACCAACACCCCTCTCGTCCGCATTCATTCAGAATGTCTAACAGGAGATGCATTCGGTTCTCTAAAATGTGATTGTGGACCTCAACTCCAAGCCTCGATGGCCCGCATCCAACAAGAAGGGTGTGGAGCGATTCTCTACATGCGTCAGGAAGGCAGGGGCATTGGGCTTGAAGCGAAAATTCGCGCCTATGCTCTTCAAGATCGTGGACTCGACACTCTTGACGCCAATCTTGCTCTAAATCTGCCGGCTGATGCAAGAGAATACGACTTTAGTGCTCTCATGTTGAAGAAGGCCGGGGTCGAACACGTACGACTCATGACCAATAATCCTCTGAAGGTGGAAGGTCTTCGCACGAATGGCATTACAGTCGAAGAGCGCCTCCCTCACATAACCGGCCGCTGCAAAACAAACAGCCACTACCTCTCTACAAAAGCCAAGAGAATGGGTCATCTCATTCCAGATCGGGCATAGTACCAATTTACATGCAACATCAGCGACGGGTAGTTATGGGGAGTCAATTAGTAGGTGAGAAGGCACCAAACTTTACGTTAATGTCTTCAACAGATGAAACGGTCTCATTAGCAGACTATGACGGTAAATGGAAAGTTTTGTTCTTCTATGCAAAAGACGGTTCACCGACATGTAAGCGCGGATGTCTTACATTCAAGGAACAGTACGATTTGTTCCAATCACTCACTCCACCAGTCGAAATTATCGGTATCAGTCAAGATACACTTGAAGACCATCGCCGGTTTAAATCCCAACATTCCCTTCCTTTTTCACTCTTGAGCGATCCTGGACGTGAAGTCGCTAACGCCTATGGTGTGCAACTTCATCTTGGGATATTCCCTACTAAATCGTCATTCCTTATCGGCCCAGACCGAACGGTTCACTATTGCTATGATTGGCTGTTCCGTCCACGACGGCACGTTGCACGAATCCTTGATGCATTCAGTGCACTTTCATCTGGGGGGAAAATTGAATGAACTGGGCAGAATTATTCCAAGATGCAGGGCTTTCTGAACGTGAAGCACGCTCGGTTGAAATCCTTTCATCTTCAAAAGAACTCAAGGCAAGTGAATTGGCAAAAAAACTCGGTACGAACCGACTGGATGCATATAATTCACTTTCCCGATTGACTGAAATTGGCTTGGTAAGTGTAACTGCAGACCGGCCAATGCGTTTTTCATGCTCTTCCTTACCTGTTTTATTCAAGCGTTTGATTAAAGACCAAAGAGAACGTATTGACCGAACCAGTCAATCTTTTGAAAAACTTATGTCCGGTGCAAAACCTGATTATGAAAAAGGTGAACAATCGAACTCTGATGAAACGAATGCACGCTTTGCGGTTCTCAAAGGGCGGGAACATATTCACAAGAAAATTGCGAATTTTGCTGATGAAGCTGAAGAACGTCTCACCCTTCTACTCGGGCGTTTTGGAATCCTCCACCTTTGTCGTTCATCTGGACTTGAAGAAGTTAATTCAGCGGCTCAAAGAGGTGTTGTTGTGACGGTAATTGCTCAGCTTGACCGTCGTACAGTCCGATTCTACGACCAACTCGACGAGTCGATTGAAGTCCGTCACACAGATGAAATTAGTTCACTCGGGGTTCTTCAAGATACAAATCAAGTCATCCAATTCCTTCACGTTGAAGAGAATCCGGTTGGTCGTGGACGAGACGATGCGGCCCTTGTCATCCATTCAGAGGTGTTTAATTCTTCACATTCTGATTTTGTTTCAGCTATCTGGAATGAGGCAGTTGATTTTGAAAGTGCTAAAAAGCGATTTACTGAAGAACGAATCGTCGATCCACTACGATTAACAATTGGTCAGGGCTCATTCCTCGACCAATTCCGTGATGCTCTCGGAGTGAATTCGGAATTACCTGAAACAGATACACCTTTCAATCCCAAATCATTCCTCGCATCAACTCGAGAAATAAATCAAGCACGAACAGCACTTCAAGGTGGAACTGTGCAAAGCCTCAAGCAACTTGGTATTGATATGAATACAATGCTTCGTCAAATTGGTCAACGTATCGGCGAAGAATTGACGTTCAGTTTGAGGAAAATCGAAGGCCATGTCGAATTCCTTAGCGAACTTATGGATTGGTGGGAGCATGCTGGTTTGGGAGAATTAGATTACGACAGTGACCCCTTCTTCCATATTGTCGTCAAACTTGCTCATCCTGAAGATATGAACAATCCAAATTCACTTCCTCTTTGGGAACTCGATGATGGAATAATTGAAGGCGCCTTAATGGCTCGATATCCATCCACTGGAAACGTGAGAATCCGTCGAGAATCTTTTGAAGACGCAGACGGGCCGTCATGGCGTTATACCCTCATTTTCATTGAGGATAACCTCGATGAAGATGCTGATTGAAAAACATTCTTTGATAAGTTCTCCTCCACAGCCGAAGTTATGCGAATGCTAACTTTCTTTAGGTTCATGCGACAGATACTTCGCAAAAAACCTGCAGATCTTGACTGGATTCAACGCCAGGGCCTTATCGCAGTAAAACTCGCTCAAATTTTCGCCCTGCGCCCAGACTTACTCGGTGTTGAGAAATGTCGTCAATTGCAACAACTGTATCAACACGCTGCATCGATTGAATCAGAAAACCTCCACGAAACAATTGCATCAAAAGCGCCAGCCGGTTTCGCTGATGCGTTTGATTTTATTGACGATGAACCACTTGCTGCAGCCTCGGTTGGGCAAGTTCACCGTGGCCGCTTGAAAACAGGTGAAGAGGTTGTTATCAAATTCATCAAGCAAGCGAATGCAGTCGAATTCAAAAAAGAAGTTGTTCGTATGCGAAGATGGTTGCGTATTTTCCTTATATTCGCACCGAAATTACGTAAAGTCGGTAATCCAATGGCACTCATTAACCACGTTGCTGACTATACGTTGCGTGAACTTGACCTTCGTAATGAAATCAAAGGGGCTGCCGAATTAAAGGAGATACAAACTTCTGTTTCAAAGGATTTTGATATGTCACTGCTCCGATTCCCCATTTACTACCCCGAACTTTCGAATCAAGATATACTCGTTTCAGAATTTATTGAAGGAATGTCGCTTGAAGAAGGAATTGAAACCAAGTCTTTGAGTTGGGAGTTTTTGCTGCAATTTTTCCGTATTCACGGCGCCTATCTGTTTGGTATTGGGACGTTCCATGGAGATTTACATCCAGGTAACTGCATTGTTGATTCGAATGGGAAATTTGTATTTATTGATAACGGTGCTATTTGTCATGCGCCTCAACATGTGGCTCATTCATTGTTTACCTTCTTTGACCATCTCTCTCGACAAGAGCGTCATGAAGCGTTCACAGCTTTACTTGCCATGACTGAATTACCTCCAAAGAAAAAGAAATTGGAAAAGTATTATGCTACAATGGAAGAGATTTATCATGATTTTGAACTCAAACCGGTTGGAGAACAAAGTTTGACTCGTATTATGATGCGAACAGTTCGGGCGGCAGTTGAACATGCAGGTGCTCATTTTGGAGAAGAAGCCTTCCCCATTATTCGAGCGCTCATGTATCTTGATGGATTGGTTATCCGCACCCATCCTGAAGCACTCCTGATACAATCAATGGGGCCATATTTGGAAGAGTTCAAAACAAAACTGAATATTTGAGGGGAATCCGATGAAAAAATCAGTTGCTGTTGTCGGAGCAGGATTAGCTGGTTTACGATGCGCCCTTCTCCTCAAGGAAGCAGGAATCGACGTTCAGGTCTTTGAACGGGAGCACCATGTAGGTGGCCGAATGAAAACTGAAAAGGTTGACGGCTTCTTGCTTGACTACGGTTTTCACGTCATGCAAACGGCTTATCCAACATCGCAAAGAGTATTTGACTTCGAAAAACTTGATGTTCAAGCATTCGAACCAGGAGCAATTATCGTTCAAAAGAAAAAGGAGAAGGCTAAGTTTTGGCGAATGGCAGATCCGTTCCGAAGGCCAATGCAAGGCGCATTGAGTGGCCTGAATCGTTTTGCCTCTCCCATTGACCTCTTGCGCGTCGCACGCCTCCGATTTGCTGTAAGAAAAGGCAAGACGGAACAAGTGTTTGAAGGTGGAAACAAGGATACTCTTTCCTATTTGAAACAGCAAGGATTCTCTCAAAGCATGATTGAACGTTTTTTCCATCCCCTTTTTTCCGGTATTTTTCTCGAAGATGATCTGCGGACAAATGAACGAATGTTTCGTTTTGTCTTCCGGATGATGTCGAAAGGGAACATGGTGCTGCCACGCGAGGGTATTGCTGGTGCACCAAATCAACTCGCTCAACGGCTGGGAGAAGACCGAATACACTTGAATTCAGATGTCTCAATCGTCGATGAAACCACTCTTGACATAGCTGGTCAGTCGAAATCCTTTGATGCCATCGTTCGCGCTTTCAATGCCAACCAAGTCAATGAAAAGCGGCATGTTTGGACGTTGCACTTTAATGCTGAACAATCCCCTCTTAACAGCCAGCATGTCTTGCTCAACGGGGATGTCAAAATAAATAACGGCCTCATCGCACATCTTGCCGTTCCTTCTGATATCCAACCTGAATATGCACCCGCTGGTCGGTCGTTAGTGACCATTACAGTCGTTGGAGGACGCGCAGATTCACTTGGACTCAAAACTGCTCCTGAAATAGAGGCAGCAGTTCGAAAGGAGGCTAAACTTTGGTTTCCCAAATCTTCATTGAATTGGCAATTATTGGCCGTCCAGCACATCGAACACGCCCTTCCAGAGGTTGGGAGTTCGCGTCCTCTCTTAGCCACACCACAACGTCAAGGTTTCGAATGTGGGGATCACATGCTTCACGGAAGTGTAGAAGGTGCGTTGCTGTCGGCTGAAGCAGTTGCAAACGCTGTTCTTGTCCATCTCCGGGATTGATAGTATGATTGACCTCAGCGCAACCTCCTTTCAAAACGGCTTTGCACGACGAATTATGGCCACCTCTGAACCCGTAACTGCATGGGTGTGGATGAGTTATGACCAACTCAACCTTGAACTTTTGAAAGGAATTCAAGAGCAATTAGGGCCGATTGGAATTCTCTTGATTGAATCTGAAGCGAAAGGACGGTCGCGACCCTATCATAAACAAAAACTAGCCTTTTTGCTCTCAAACCTTCGTCATTTTGCGTTAGAAGTTCAAGCGAGTGGCTACCAAGTTCGCTATATGGTTACGAAAGAGGGCTATTCACAAACGTTGTCTTCCCTACGTGAGGAGTTGGGCATAATCCATTGCATCGAACACGCCGAACGCTCCACTCGCGTCGAAGTTCAACAACTTGCAGAGCAGGGTGACCTTATTGTCCACCCCCACAGCGGTTGGTTAACGCCTCAAGCATGGTTTACCGACGCAGTTGGAGAACAACCTCCATTTCGAATGGACCCATTCTACCGAACTGTTCGGAAGAAAACTGGATGGCTTATGCAAGACGGTCAACCAATGGGTGGAAAGTACAGTTTTGATGAAGCGAATCGTCACCCCTGGAAAGGCGACCCTCCAGCACCATCTACGCCCACCTACGAAGTCGATGAAATCGATGGTGAAGTGGCGCGAATCATCGACCGTGTATTTTCAGAACACCCTGGCAGAGTTGATATGAGCCAACTTCCAACCTCGAGTACTGACATCGAACAAGCTCGAATATTTGCCGTACAATGCTTGGCTCATTTTGGCACCTA
>MDSY01069990.1_pt1 | contig 17181 bp, 3 predicted proteins | sample 811131 | NCBI WGS metagenome assembly MDSY01 (sample SAMN05326643, study PRJNA326480) | marine metagenome | isolation source: seawater | place: Atlantic Ocean: South West | collected 2010
ATATTTGATAATAATTAAATGATAAATCTGTACGATCAGACGTACACATCTAGATCTACGATCGGTGTCATAATCATGTGCATGCTTCATGGTTGGCGCCACTGCGTGCAATGGTTGCACGTTGTCGTTGACGTTCCTCAAGCATCCCTTATCCATTCACAGTTGACCGTATTCGCAAACTGCTTCCGAGCCGTCCCATCTGAATCTACTTGGGGTGGCAACCTATGTTAACTGCATCTTGTGCAATCGTCTCTGCCCTGTGCTGTGTGCTGCTCGCCGCTGTTGACGCGCACACGATGCTTCGTCGCGTCGCGCGGGCGAGCTCGTCACTAAGAATACTCATCCGTGTGTCCTCGAACCCTCGTCCAAAGTGCCATACGAGGACTTGTTGACCACCTGGGTGTGGCCGCTCTTGCACCTGCTCTGCTCACGGTTCACAGACGCCTAGTTGCCTCGCATGACGACCCCCCTGAGGTCCTCGAGGCTGATCCTCTGCTTCTCCATCTGCAACTCGAGCCCGTCGATCCGCAGACGCATTTGGCGGATGATCGGCGTCGAGACTTCAAGGGGCGACGCCAGCTGTGCGAGCGACGTGCGCGCAGGCGTCGCCGCCGCGGCGACGAGAGGCATCGGCGAGGGCGAGGGTGTCGTCGCCTCCTCGGGCGAGTCGGGCGAAGGGATCCATGGGCTCGATGTCGAGGTGGCTCGCTCAGGCGTCTCGGGCTGCGCGGCGAGTACGAGGGCCTCCTTGGCGGCGGCCTTGCAGCACTCGCATTCCGGCGAGCCCTCGTTGGCCATTGGGCTCGGTGTGAGTGCCACGCCTCGCCACCAGCCGCTGGCTGCGGGGGTGCGGGGGCCGGGCGTGCGGGGCACCGACGCGTGCTCGGCGTGCTCGGCGTGCTCGGTGCACCGAACGGTGATCGCGCCCCGCAGCCTGCTCGAGAGCTGATCGGCACGCTGGGCGATCTCGGCGGCGGCAGCCTCGCGGCCGGAGAGCCACTTGTACCTCGCTCCTGCCGATTGGAGCGACGAGTGGAGCTCGCGCGCCTCGCTTGCGATCGCGGTCGTCGCCTCGAGCGTCGCCTGATGGTGCTCGCTCAGGAGGGCATCGACAGGCCCGCCGCTCTGCTCGGCGGCGGCGCTCGATGTGGCCGCGGCGATCGCCGCCTCGTGCGTCGTCTCCGCATCGCTCAGCTTGATCCGGAGGCTCTCGACCTCGTGGGCGGCGGCCACCCACGCCTTCTCGAGAGCGTTCCGCAGCTTGTGCTCGCCCTCGCCGTCGGTCGAGCGCTCGCCGTTGAGCACGTCGTCGGTGGCCCTCTCCGCGGCGCTCGCGAGCGCGGCGACCGCCTCGCTGCTCGAGGCACGCCCGCTCGCCGCGCCGCGTGGGCTCTGCAACTCCTCGAGCATCGAGAGCGCCTCGTCGGCGCTCAGCCTGCCGAGGAGCGTCTTCACGTCGCGCTGCGCGATGCGCGTGCCCCTGCCTGGCGAGGTGAACGTGTCGGCGTCGAGCGGCGGCTGATCCTCGCGCGGATCCTCCTCCTCCTCGATGGTCACCTCCACCGCGCTGAGCAGCGCGCTCACGACACTCTCGGCGGCCACCTGAGCTCCGAGGGCCTCCGAGACGGCGCGCTCCTCCATGAGCTCTGCGCGCGCCGCCTCGGCGGCGCTCTCGGCGGCCTCGAGCTCGGTGCGGGCGCTGCGCGCGCTGCCGACGCGCGCGGCGTGCGCCTCGGCGAGCTGCGCGCGCAGCCGCTCGAGCTCCTCGGCGGCCTCGTCCACGTCCGCCTCGAGCTCGGCGCGCTGCCCGTCGGCGCGGAGCTGCTGCGCGTGCAGCGCGTGGCGCAGCTCCTCCACCTTGGCATTCGCTGCGCCGAAGACGAGCTTGAGCGTCTCGACCTCCTCGCGCGCGGCGTGCGCCTCGCGCTCCGACGCCTCGAGCTCCTCTGCGTGCTCGGAGCGCTCGCGCTCGAGCACCTCGTGGAGCTCGGCGGCCTCCGCGGACGCCTCGGTCCACGAGGCCTCGAGCGCGACGCGCAGCTGCTCCGAGTCGGCGGCCTCGGCACGCGAGCGCTCCTCGACTCGCTGGTTCACTTGGCGGAGGCGCGCCGTCTCCGCCTTCTCGGCGGTGACCGCGGCGGCGGCGGCGAACGCCTCGCCGCGCGAGCGGATGAGCTCCTCTGAGTACTGCTCGAGCTTCTGGTGGGCGGCGGCGAGCCGTGCCTCGAGATTGTCCACGCGCTCAACCTCGGCGTCCACCGCGAGGCCCACCGCGAGAGCGAGCTCGTCGCGCTGCTCCTCCTCGAGCCTGCCGACCTCTTCGACCGCCTCTGCGAGCTTGGCGTCCGCGGCCTCGTTCGCCGCCGCCGCGGCGCGCAGCGTGACGCTCATCGACGAGAGGTGGTCGCTGGCGTGCTCGCAGAGCTTCTCGCGCACCGCCGCGAGCGACGTGCGCAGCGAGGCGATCTCCTCGTGCAGGAGCGCGACCGAACCTTCGTGCGCCGCCTGCGCGGCGGCGAGCGCCGCGTCGCGCTCAGCGCGCTCGCGCTCGAGCGACTCGCCGAGCCGCCGCGCCTCGGCGCACGCCTCCTCGGCGCGCGCCTCCTGCGCTGCGATCCGCTCCGACGCCGCGCGCAGCGCGAGCTCGCCCCGCTCGCCCATGGCGGCGAGGCTCTGCTCGTGCTCAGCCTTCGCGCGCGTGAGCTCCGCGTTGAGCGCCTCGGCCGACTCGGCCGCCCGCCGCGCCGCGTCGACGCGCTCTTCGACGCGCGCCTCGGCGGCGGCGAGGCTCTGCGTGAGCCGCCTCTCCTCGTGCGCCGCGCGCGCCTCGTGCGCCGCCAGCGCCGCCTCGAGCTCGTGGAGGCAGCGCGAGACTTCCGGCGCACGCACCTCCCCGAGGCCGACGAGCGAAACGTTGGCCGCCGCGCGCCGCGCGCGTCCGGCGGCCACGAGCGCCGTCTCGCCCACGTGCTCCTCATCTTCCGATTGGGGGTCGCTCTCGGCGCCCGCAGGCGCCCGCCGCTCCTTGGCTTCGAGCGCCGAGGCGAGCGCATCCGCCTTGGCTTCGGCTGCGAAGAGGCGCTGCGAGACCTTCTCCTCGTTGGCTTGTGCGGCCGCGAGCTCGGCTTCGAGTGCTGACGCCTTCTCCTCCGCCCCACGGAGGACGCCCGCCATGGCCGCGACTGAGACCTCAGAGGCCGCCGAGGCCGCCGAGGCCGCGTCGGCGTCAGCGTCGGCGTCGTCTGCCGAGACGCTCGCCACGATCTCCTCGAGCTCTGCGATCCGCGCGCGCATCGCATCGGCGGCCACGAGGGCCTCGGTGTGCTCGCAGAGGGAGACGGCGTGCGTGGCACCCTCCTGCGCCGCGCGCACACTCATCGCCGCCTCTTCAGCCTCCGCTGCCTCCGCGCGGCCGCGCTGCAAGTCGAGCTCGCGGCGGAGGGCCTCGAGCTCGGCGCGCGCGTCCGCGGCGTCCGCCGCCGCGAGGCGCGCGGCGATCGCGTGCGCAGCGCTCTGGGAGGCGGCCTCGGCGTTGGCCTCCTCGACGCGTGCGCTCGCACCCTCGAGCCTCGCACGCAGCGCCGTCGCCTCTTCTTGAAGGAGATCGACGGCCTCGCGCCACGCGCTCTCGGAGGCGCGCGCCTTTGCGAGCGCCGTCTCCGAGATGCCGCTCTCGGAGAGGCGGGTGAGCGCGGATGCGGCGAACTCGAGCTCGATGAGCTCGTCGAGCAGCTGCTGCGCGCGCTCCTGCGCCGCCGAGACCGCCGCCGAGACCGCCGCGGCGATCTCGGCCTCGTCGGAGGCGTCGGCGCCGCGCTTGATGGCACCGCGCGCCGCACCGCGCGCCGCCTCCGACTCGCGCGGCGGCGCGTTCGCATCGGAGGCGCTGAGCTCGCTCAGGGCACTGGCCGCAGCGCTTCGCGCCTGCTCGGCGGCCGCGGCTCGCCACGTGGCGCACTCGTCACGAAGCGCCTCGAGCTCTGCAGAGAGCGCGCGCTGCGCATCCGCGCTCGCCGAGCTCTGCGCCTCGGCATCCGCGAAGAAGTGCTCCATCGACGCCTCATTCGCCGCCTCGCCCGCCGCGGAGAGGCGGATCGTCGCGCGGCGCGAGCCGCGCGGCGCGCGCGCCTGCGCCGAGCGCGCCACCTCCTCAACCTCCCCGGGCGACGCGCGCTCCGCCGCCATGGCCTCCTCGGCTTCGACGCGCGCGAGCGCCTCTGCAAAGGCGCGCTCGACCGCCTCGTTCCGTTCGAGCGCCGCGGCCGCCGCCTCCGCCTCCGCGGCGGCGGCGGCCGCCTGCGCCTCGGCACACGCGCGCGCCTCGGCGGCGAGCGCCTCCTCGGCCGCGGCGCGCGCGCGAGACTCGGAATCTCCGCGCGCGGCCTCGTCAAAGGCCCTGCTGAGCGCCCTCGTCGCCTTGTCCTCCTCGTGCTTCGCAGCCATCTCTGCGCGCGCGCGACCCTCGATCTCCTCCTCGAGCCTCACACGCAGCGCGCAGAGCTCCGAATGAAGCTCCGCTTCGACGGGCTCGCGGGTGGCGTCGCCGGGCCGCCCTCCGTCGCCCGCCGCCTCGTCGCCCGCCGCCTCGTCGCCCGCCGCCTCGTCGTCCGCGAGCCACTGGCGCGCGGCGACCGCGTCGCGCAGCTCGCTCTCCTTGGTGGCGATCTGCTCGCGCAGCGCCGCCTCGTGCGCCGCCTGCTCAGCGTTGAGCGTCTCGATCGCCGCGAGGTGCTCGGCCTCGAGGAGGCGCGCGGTGTTGCGCTCCGAGTCGGCCCTCTCCTGCGCGGCCGCCGCCTCCGCACGCGCCGCCTCCGTCTCTCCGCGCGCCGCCTCGAGCGCCCCGCGCGCCTCGCGCGCCGTCTCGAGCTGGGCGCGCGCCTCGGCGTGCGCCGCCGCCTCGGCCTGGCGCACCGAGTGGAGCTCGGCCTCGGCGGCGGCGCGGCTCGCGTTCGCCTGCTGGAGCGCCGCCGCCATCCACCTCGCGCGCTCCTCGAGCGCCGACTCGTGCTCCGCCCTCAGCTCGCACTCGCGGCGCTCGCGGCCGGCGAGAGCGGAGCGGAGCGCTGCCGCCTGCTCCTCTGCGGCCTCCCACTGGAGGATGGCACCGCGGCGCGCGGCTTCGGTGATGGTGATCTCCTCCTGGATCCGCTCGAGCTGCACCGGCGGCGCCATCCGCGTCGGCGCGAGCGCCTCCTCGAGCTCGCCCTGCAGAGCGTCGGCGCGCGCCTGCAGCTCGGCGGCGATCGCCGACTGCGCCTCGGCCGTCTCGGCGGCGGCGGCGAGCTCGGCCTGGTGCTCGGAGAGGAGGGCGGCGGCGTCGTCCTGCGCGTTCTGCAGCTGCGCGCGCAGCGAGCTCGCGTCCGCCTCCGCGTCGGCGAGCGCCTCCGCCTGCTCGGCGAGCTCCTCCGCCTTTTGCGCCTCTGCCGACTCGAGCAGCTGGCTCAGCGCGGCGAGCTCGGCCTCGGCCTCGGCCTTGGCGGCCTCGAGAGCGCCGACGGCCGCGGAGTGCGCGTCGCGCATCTCCTCGAGCGTCGACGCCTGCGAGGCGCCCATCTCCGCGAGCGTCGACGCCTGCGAGGCGCGCATCTCCGCGACGGTCGCCGCGTGCGCGCGCTCCTTCTCCGACGCCTCGGCTGCCCAGCGCGCCGCCTGGACCTCGAGCTCGGCCTCGGCCTCGGCGAGGGCGCGCGATCGCTCCGCGCCCGACTCGTCGAGCGCCGCGCTCAGCCGCGAGCGCGCCGACTCGGCGCGATCGAGCACGCGCCCGTGCTCGCTCTCGGCCGCGCGGAGCGCCTCCGCGTGCGCCGCGCTCGACGCCTCGAGGACCCCCTCGTGCTCGGCGCGGAGCGCGGCGAGCTGCTCGGCGTGCGCCGCGTGCGCCTCCGCGAGCGTCCGCGCGTGCGCCCCCTCGAGCTCCGCCGTCGCCGCCGCGAGCGCCGCCGCGTGCTCGTCGGCACGCTCTCGCTGCTCCGCCTCGAGCAGCGCGCGCATGGAGGCGAGCGCCGCCTCGTGCGCCCTGGCGTGCTCGGCGGCGAGGACGGCGTGCTCGGCCTCGAGCCGCTGCCGTGCGCTCAGATGCGACGCCTCCGCGCGCTGCAGCGCCGCCGCGTGCTCAACCGCCATGTCGTCGGCGCGCGCCTCGGCGAGGACGCGCGCGTCGGCCGAGGCGCGCGCCTCGTGCGACGCCTCGCCGAGCGCGCGCGAGTGCTCGGCCTCGAGGGTCTGGATGTGCTGCGCGTGTGCGGCGTCCGCCTCGCCCAGCGCCACCGCACGCGCCGCCTCCATCTCCTCCGCCTGCTGGCGCATCCTCGCGGCGAGCGCCGACGCGTGCGCCGCCTCCATCTGCGCCGCCTGCTCGGTCAGCCCGCCGAGCGCGCCGCGCATCTGGGCGAGCGTCTCCCCGTGCGAGGCGCGCATCGCCTCGAGCGCCTCCTCGTGCGCCGCATCCTTCCGAGACGTCTCGGCGACGAACGAGGCCGCCTGCGCCGCCTGCGCCGCCGCCGCCTCCTCCGCCGCCTCCTCCGCCGCCTCCTCCGCCGCCGCCTCTGCCGCCGCCCTCGCGTCCTCGGCGCCCTCGAGCGCCTCGACGGCGGAGGCGTGCGCGGCGCGCACCTCGTCGAGGGCGCGCGCGTGCTCGGCGGCCTCCTCCGCGAGCCTGGTCTCGAGCTGCTCCACAGCGGCCGCGTGCTCAGCCTCGAGCGACGCGACCGCCTTGAGATGCGCTTCGCCTAGCTCGGCCTCGAGTGCCGCAGCGCGCGCGGCGAGCGCCGTCGCGTGCTCGCCGCGCGTCGCCTCGAGCTGCACGTGGTACTCGGCGGCCGCCCGCTCGAGCCGGCGCTCGTGCTCGGCGGCGAGCGCCTCCTTGGCCGCCTCCGACTGCGCGAGGGCGCTCGCGCTCATCGTCTCACGCTCCTCGATGTCCGTCTCAAACTTGAGCCTGAGCGCCTCGAGCGCCGACTCGTGCGCCTCCTCGCTGAGCTCGCCCTCCGCACGGAGCGTCGTCAGCTGCTGGCGCTCGCTCTGGAGCTCCTCTTGCAGCGTCTCAAGCGCCTCCTCGAGCTCCTCCGCCTTGCTCTCGAGCTCGCCCGCCTTGCTCTCGAGCTGCTCGTTTTGCGTCTCGAGCTCCTCCGCCTTGCTCTCGAGCGCCTCCGCCTTGGTCTCGAGCTGCTCGTTTTGCGTCTCGAGCTCCTCCGCCTTGCTCTCAAGCGCCTCCGCCTTGCTCTCGAGCTGCTCGTTTTGCGTCTCGAGCTGCTCCTTTTGCGTCTCGAGCGCCTCGGCCTTGGTCTCCAGCTGGCCGGTGACGCCCTCGAGCTCTGCCGCCTTGGCCTCGAGCTCCTCTGCATACATCCTCGCCGCGGCGGCGCGCGCCGACTCCATGGCGAGCGCCTCGCGGCCGCGCGCTGCCTCGGAGGCGACCGCCTCGGCGAGGGTGGCGGCGAAGGTCTCCTTCTCGTGGATGGCCTCGGCCGCCTGCTTCTGCGCCGCCTCCTTGACCGTCGCCACCACCGTCTCCTTCTCGTGTATGGCCTCGACCGCCTGCTTCTGCGCCGCCTCCTTTGCGGCCGCTTCGAGCACGACGGCCTCGACTGCCTCGGCGCGCCTGAGCGCGGCCTCCCTCGCGGCGGCGCGCTCCCTCGCGAGCTCCAGGCGCAGCGCATCCGCCTCCTGCGCCGCCTCCTGCTCCGCGACCGACGCGCGCGCCGCGCGCACCGCCGCCTGCTCCTGCTCCTTGGCGTGCGCGCCGGCGATCCGGCCTGCGAGCGTCTCCGCGCCCTCGACGCGTGCCTCGCGCTCGGCGTTGAGGGAGGCCTGGGCCTCGGCTCGGAGGGCCACCTGCTCCGCCTCGAAGGCCGCCGCCTCGATCGCCGACGCGCGCGCCGCCGCCTCCCTCACCTCGGCCTCCTTGCGCGCGAGCGCCTTTGCGCGCTCCGCCTGCATCCGCCGCGCGTGCGCCGAGAGCTGCGCCGAGCGCGAGGTGGGCGGCTCCTCCTCCTGTGGGGGCGGCGGAGCGGTGGACGGCGTCATCGTCGTCGTCTCCGGCGTCTCCGCCGACGCTCGAACCTCCGGCGTCGCATCCTCCTCCGTGCCGTTGCGCGCGGCCTCTTCCACCGCCGGAAATTCCACCGCCGGCGTGATCGGGTCCGCTGGGATCGGACCGCCGCCGGCGCGCCGCTCGACGGCTTTGCCGGCGGCGGGCATCTGATCGCTCGGCACGCGCGCCTGGCGGCTCGCCATGCGGCCCTCCCGACGCTCACCGCTCTCCTCGCCGAAGGACGTGTGCCCGTGGATCCTCGCGGCCGAGGCGGCGAGCCGCTTCCTGCCCGCCATCCCGCCGCCGACCTCGCCGCGTCCGCCGGCAACGTCCGAAGGCTGGCGATTGGGGGAGGGGGCGCTCTTGGCAACCCAGAGGCCCTTCGACCTGCGCCAACCCGTCTGCAGCGCGCATGCCGCTCCCCGCTCGCGCCGAACCGCCGAGAGGCGAGAAAAGAGATGCGCGAGCAGGAGCGCCGCCATGTGCTCGTCGGGCCCGTGCCGCCCGAGCACGTCGGAGGCGACGAGAACCGAGGGCACGGAGCCGAGGGCGGCGAGCGCGCCGAAGAAGGCCTCCACGCGCTGCGCGGGCGTCGCGCCCTGCGCCTTCACCAGCCTCGCCGGCAGCAGCGCCGGCAGGTAGTGGTGCAGCAGCGCGCACAGCGCGCGGCCGTCGCGCAGGCCGTCGCGCAGGTTGCGCAGGGGCACGCCGTGGGAGCTGGCGATCGCGTGGATCCACTGAAGGAGGGGCATGCACGCGAGCGGCGCCTCCAGCCCGCTGGGGTCCGCGATCGCTCCCGAGGCCGACGTGCACTCGCAAAGCACCGCGGCGTCGCACGCGAGACTGGGGACGGCAACCTTCGACGCGAGCTCCCAGAGCACGCTGGCGAGCGCGTCCATGCTGCCGTCGACGATGGCCTTCTTGGTGGGCTCGAGCTCCTCCGCGCGCACCACCCCGAGCACCTCCATCTTGGCGAGCGCCACCCCGACGTTGTGCAGCTTCTGCATTCGCGTGGGGCTCGGCAGGCCGCGGACGGCGCCGCTCAGCTCCGTCGTCGTCGCGCCCTCCTCCGTCCACATGGCGGCGGCGCGCTCGAGGAGGCGGCAGAGGCTGGCGCCGTTGCTCATGTCGCCCGGCAGCGCGCCCACCCCGTACTCGTACTCGTCGCGCGACGTCTGCTCATGCGAGAGCGGCGCACCAAAAGTGGCGAGCAGTTTGGGCAGGTCGCCCGTCGTCGCAGAGAGGCAGAGCTTGCAGAACTCGGCGGCCATCTGCTTGCTCGCCTTGATCTGCGCGGTGGAGACGAAGAGACTCAGAGGCAGCAGCGCCCGACCCTTCGCCGCGTCCAGAAACATGACCAGCGCCAGCACACGCTTGATGACCGATGCGTTCGACGCCGCGAGGGCCGCCTGCTCGTTGGCGCGCTTCGCCTCGTCGTGGTGGCGACCCGCGGCGGGCGCGGGCTCGAAGGCGGGCGCGGTGAGGAGGTGCTTGTGTAGCAGCCGCCGCACCGCCGAAATCTCGAGCGCCCGGCCGCCGCTCGGCGTACAAGCGGTGCCGCTGAGGATCTCGACGCCAAGAAGGAGCCATTGCGGAGAGTAGCAGCAGAGGAGGTTGAGGAGATTCTCGCGCTGCCCGACGTCCTGGGCCACCTTGAGCTTCGGCTTCATCTTGATACTCCCCTCATCCACCGCCTCCTCCAGCTTGCACAGCGGCGGGCGCATCTCGGGACCGTGGAGAAGCTGCACAGAGCGCTGGCGCAACACGGCCGCATTCCGCTCAGCATCCAGCTGCGAGAGGGAGGCGTCGACGAAGTTGGGAGCCGGAGAGGCGGGCTTGGTGGTGAATGGGTCGATCACAAAGTTGATCCAGCTCGTCCAACCACGCTGCTGCTTGCGACCCGCCTCCTCGTCAAAGAAGAGGCAACTGCCTGCACCAGACGAGGCCGAGCCGTTCGTGCGCCCGCCGGCGAGGCGCTTGCCACCAGGTTTACCGGCCGGTTTGGCACCAGCCGGCTGCCGCCGGTTGATCTCGGCGCTGTTCTCCTTGTCCTCGAACGCTTCCACCATGCCGCGAGCAGGACGCTGCTCGGCGGTGCCTGGCGCTGCAAGGAGCGGTTTGAAAACTTCGTTGAGCAAACCGCCCAAAGTCAGGTTGGGGGGGTAAATTTTCTGTACAAATTGGATTTTCCGTGTGTTTACTTACGAGCACACCTCGCGCCGCCTCCGACAGGCAGCGCAGCCGCGGCGGCGGACGGCATTCCAGCGATGGCCTGATAAGACGCCCTCATGCCGACGAAGCCGACGCTGCCGCCGCCATCGCGCACCTTTGTCGAGAGCATGCGTTGGCGGCGCTGCTTGAGCAGAGCCGCCACGAATGCGCACACAACAGCAACAGCGCTGGAGAAGACCAGCCTCGTTGACAAGGCCTCGCGCTGTCAAGACGCTTCTGAATGGAGCGAGGTGGCTGCATCGCCGATCGTGTGCGCACGGTCCTCCTGCATCCTCGCCTTGCTGCCCGTGGTGCTCCTTCCAGCGGCCTGGGTTGGATGGCATGCGCGCACCATCCACCCACGCGCACTCGGCGGCGGCGGCTACGAGCTCATGGTGCAATTCCAGCTCTGCGGTGGCTACTGCGGGCCGGGATGGTGCAAGGGCGAGTATGGCTGGGAGGACAACTGCAACGCACGCGATGGGGAGGTGCCTGAGAGCTCATGCACTGACAGGTGCTGTATGGCGCATGACGCGTGTTGTGTGATCGATGCCCAGCATCCTCTGGGGTCTGAGAAGGAATGTAACCAGCAGATGGTCGACTGTCTAGAGGCGTGTGGCAGATTCGACCTCTCCTGCGTCGACGACCTGGGCGTGCCCGTGCCGGGAGCAGCCCTATTAGCCTGGGCCTCGTATGCCGCCAACCAGTGCTGCGGACTGCCTTGCCCACCGGAGAATGAAACGCTCATGCATCGAAATCAAACAGATTACTAGAGCTATTCGGGCTAGATGTTGGTGTAGCGGCTAGCTATCATCTGGACACCCTGGCAAGTGTTGAAAATTCAGGTATATATTTAATATAATATATACGCTTAAAAATAGTAGCAGGGTTCCTAATAGAAACAGTATTATATCAATAGGATATAGCTATAATATGAATGAGAATCATCAGTATCAGTATGCAGCGTGCGTCCCTCGGACTTGAAAAGACCTGCGAACTCGAATAGGTTGGCCTAGTAGACGAATACAACATACAAGTACAAAATCCCCAAGCTCCAGGGCTAGGCCGCAGAATCTACTCGGCCGCAATGAGACCTAGATGGCTCTCAAGCGCAGGCAGCAACGAGCGGGCCATCTGACGAGCAGCACCATCGGATTCGGCAGCCGCACACAACATGCCGAAGAGCTGATTTGGGGCCTGCCCATACCAGAGCTCTCGGCACAATACGATAAGCATCTCTTCGCCTTGCCGAAACATCCCATCGGCGCCTTCCGTCTCAATCGCCCTGTCCGCAAACGTGAGCAGCTCCGGCACCACGGAGCGGAGCAGCCCAGGCACCATCGAGCGCTGCCGTTTGGCCGCTGCCGCACCATCCGGGCTTGCGGCCATCTCGGCGGCAGCCTCAAGACCGGGATGGGGCGGCGCAGGGCTCGTGCAGTCGCGCTCGGCAAGGAGGAGGAGCATAGTCCGGTTGAGCGCACGCACGACCATTTGGGCTTCGAGGGCCCAGATCTGCTCTGCGAGTCTCTCGATGGGCAAGCAGCTCGCCACGTGAAGTGGCCACCGGTAGAGACAGACCAGTGCCTCAGACGCGGTGTGCTCTTGGAGGAGCGCCCGGCGCACCGATCTGCTCCTCTCGAGAGTGCGGCGGAGCCATCGGAGCCATCTGCCTAAGACGCCGCTTCTTGACAGGGAGACGTCCATTTGGGTGAGCCCGGCAAGTCGCGCAGCAGGCGAGGGGCGCGCAGTGGAGACGCGGTAGACAAGTGCCGTCACTCGTTCGACGAGCTGTGCGGCGGCCGTGGCCTCCGCCTCGCATAGGGTAGAGGGGCAGAGCTCGGCGATAGCATCGACGACGAGAAGCGCCGTGGTTTCCCGCTCATCCTGCCCCCTCCCCGCAGCAACATCCAGCTGCACCACCGCCGATTCACCCGCCATCTGATTCGCCATCTGATTTGCCGCCTGATTCGCCGTCTCTTGCGCCGTCTCATCCGCCGTCTCATCCGCCTCGATCTTTGCGAAGACGTCCTCGAGATCTCCCACTGCTGACGCCGAATGCGGGTATACGCACTCGAGCAGGGCTGACACCTCCTGCACCGACAGTGTGGTCTCTGTAGGCGCATCGTGCGAGGCGCCGAATGCCTTGACACGCGCCGTATGCGCGAGAGAGAGCTTCGCCAGCTGATGGAAGGCACGTGCGAGTCGCCGGGCCATTGTGGCGGGCGCGGCCGTACCTCCCACAAGCGATCCATGCTCCTCCGAGGTGCGACGCTCCTCCACCGCCTCCGCCCTTGCATCGGCAGAGACAACCCCCTCGCGCTCCGCCGGCTTGCTCCTCGCGTAGTTCCTACCGTGCTGCGCCTGGAGGGCGCGCCACACGGTTGCGAGCGCCACTCCGCACTGACGGAGCGCCTCGGCCGTCCAGCCGCCGGCGCCGGACGAGCCGAGTAGCCGCTGCAGCAAGCCCAGCTGATCGGAGAGCGCTTCGGCGGGCTGAGGCCCGTTACAGAGTGACTCTATCCATGCAAACACGCCGTGGCGATGTACGAGAAGCTCGGCGGCTTCGGGGAGCTCGGCGGCGCGGGCGAGCATGCCGAGGCACGCGCGACGGAGACCGGCGTCGGCGAGGTGCGAGTCGTGGAATGAGAGGATCAGCTGCAGGACGAAGCGGCGCGCACAGAGCGACTCGTCCGCCTCGGTGCGCAGCCCGGCGCGCAGCACGCAGAGCATCCAGTGGCGCTCCTCGCGCTGTCGGGGCGAGCCGGAGTGGAAGGTTGCAAAGAACATTGGTAGGGCGTCGAGTGCAAGGAAGGGCCGCTCGAGGAGGAAGGCGTTCATCGGCTTGTACTGCGCGTGGTGCGGCTGCATCATGATGTAGAGGCCATGAGCTACGAATGTGGTCGTGATGCACGGAGGCCGCTCGTCGAGCTGCGTGATGGCGTCGCGCAGGCTGCAGAGCAATCTGAGCACGCCCGGTCGCTCGCGGAAAGAGGGGCCGTCCTCGAGAGCACTGCTCGTCAACATGCAAAAGGAAATCGTGGATGCATGGGGAAGCTGCGGTGTGACAAATGGGGAAGCTGCGGGGTGACAAATGGGCACAATTGGGCACGATTGGGCTCGTGAGACTTGCCTCATAAAGCTGCCGAGTGTCTCGTACCCCAATCGGCGAACGAGCGGCCGCTCAGCGGAGAGGGCGATGAGAGCGACGCCCACGGCGCCCTGCTTGAGCCAGCGAGGCGCCTCGAGCGCCCCTTGACCCACGAGAGCGTGCAGGACCATCAGCACGCACAGTGCGTCGCACGGCGCCGAGAGCGCCTCGCCCGCGTGCGCCGGCGGACCGCCGACCAATGCCGAGTGGGAGGTGCCCTCTAGACTGCGCTGTAGATCGCGCTGTAGACCGCGCTGTAGACCGCCATCTACAGTACCCTCTCCACCACCCTCTCCACCACCTTCTGCACCACCTTCTCCACCGCCCTCTCCACCGCCTTGTCCACCGCCTTGTCCTCCGTGAGCCCCAGTAGCGAGCATGCCGAGCGGGAATGCGTCAGCGAGCGCTCGCAAGTGTCCCTTTGGAATCCACGAGAGCGTGGCGAGTTGCGCGACGGAGGGCAGCTCAATGGCGGTGGCGGCGGAGCACTCCGCGTTGGCGAGCCCACGCATCACGGCGCGCGCTACCTCTCCCGCCTGAGACACATTGAGCGCCGGCAGCGATTCGAGCTTGACAAGTTGGCGCGCGATGAGACGGTGCAAGTCCTCGCGCAGCCGCGTGTGGGCGCGCGCGCAGGCGTCGAGGAGTCGGACGAAGATGGAGTCGGTGAGGCCAATTGGATGGAGGGATGCGAGCGCTTGCAGCAGCCGCGCTCGTGCGCACGCCTCCTCGAGCGTTGAGGGCGCGCCCTCTTCCACATCACCGTCCGTCGAATCTGCAGACGGCGGCAGGAGCGGCCGAGCCAGCAGTTGCCTCTGGAGCTCGGCGAGTAGCGGCGCGAGCATCGAGCCGAGGGGGGTCTGCTCGAGGAGCACGGTGGCCAGGCGGAGCGCTTGGACGCTGGTTGTGAAAACGAGAACAAGAATCCGGTGATACATGTGGGAAATGGGGTGTGCCATGTGGGGGAAATGCGGTGAGAGACTCACCTGCGCGCGTCGCGGGCAAAGTCGCGCACCGCTTCGAGGAGCGCCATGGGCGCCGCACGCAGCGCATCGGCGGGCGCGCGCCACACAGCCAGCCGCTCCATCGCATGGGCGAGAGTCTCGCCGAGATCGGCGCTACGGGCTGCGCTGCTACGGGCGGCGCTACGGGCGGCGCTACGGGCGGCGCTAGAGGCGGCGCTGCGGGAGGCATACTGCATCTCCACTGCGAGGGCCGCCTCCGAACGCCGAAGCACCGCAAGGCCGTGCGCAAGCAAAGCATGCAAGACCTGCGGTGCGGGCGGCGGCGCCGAAGCGCTACCCACGCTAGCACAAAAGACAATGGCATGCGCCACCGAGAGATGGAGCGGCCGCTCTGGAGAGGGCATCGCTGCATGGTGATGGAGAGCAGCGATGATCCTCTGCTTCACCTCCTCGGTCGCCGGGCGGAGTTTGAGCAGCGCGCCGAGAGCGCGTGCCGCTGAGACACGAGAAGCTTCCGGCACCTGACGAGAACTTTCCAGTGACTTCTCCGGGCTGAGACCGGCAAGGAGGATGAGTCGTGCGACGCAGCGCTCGTGGAGAGATGTGCGCATGTGCGATCGGCCGGTGCCGGCGGCCAGGAGACGCTGTAGCCAACATGAGAATACGGCTGCCGGAAGTGATCCGCCAAACGACTCGAGGCGTTCAGCTGGTGTCTGAGCAGTTTGCGCGTTTCCATCGGTGGCAAGCGCCGTTTCGAGGAGTGCCTCGAAACGGAGCCGGGGCAGAGGCTCCGCCAGCAGCGTGCGTAAGAGGAGTGTTGAACGAGCGCGCACGGTATGGCGCGAAGCCGCAGAGAGAAGTGTCTCTGCAACTGCCGCGGATGGCGGCGCCGCATAGAGCCAACGCTCGACGAGCGCGGCTGAAGCGGGTGCGCTGAGGAGTCTGATCGCCGCTGGCGGCACCTCTGCGCACACGTCTCCTCCGCTCGCCAATGCTTGAGCGAACGCACGCAGGAGAGTGAGCCGCGCGCCGACGGGCAGCGTCGCGCATCGTCTGGCGAGGAGCTCCGCGCTTGCGAGCGCATGCTGCAAGGTGTCGCTTCCTACGGGTACACCTTTGGGTATACGCTCCCTCCCCCCACCGCCGAGCACCTGTCGACCTACACGCTCGCCGAGGGCACCCAGGTGTCCAGCCTCCGCAATCGTCGGATGTGCGAGAAGGAGCTCAAGCAGCCGCCAGCGGAGCAATGCGCTCAGATCGGCCAAGGCATCTTTGGCCGAGCCACCGCCAGGGGTGCCGTCGGGGTGGGGTCGTTTGGTGCGGCATGGGGTGGCGCTGGCCGTGACGGTGGCGGTGGCAGCAGCATCTACGCCCATGGCGGTGTCTACGCCCATGGCGGTGGCGAGCTCTACCGTTGAGAGCCAGAGGCGTAGTGCGGACACGGCATCCGCTCGCGGTAGACGCGAGAGGATCCGGCTGAAGAGAGTAAATAGATGGAGGAGTTCGACGGCGGCTGTCGATGGTGTCAACGGTCTCGATGGTGTCAACGGTCTCGATGGTGTCAACGGTGCACTCTCCGATGCCGACGCTCGCTGCCGCTTGCCAAGCGGTGTGGCGGCCACGCGAGAGGTCGTCAAGGCGGCTCGGGACGACTCGAGCGTTCTCCGTAGTGCGAGACAGAGCAGCGTCGCCGCCTCGCGCGTGCCGATCGCGTCCGTCGCAAGCGCCGCTTCGAGCGATGCGGCCGAAGCGTCGCGCTCCATCTCGTAGCATGTGTCGCCGGCGGAGGCGCCCATCACGCTCGCCTGCGCGCTCGCCTGCGCGCTCGCCTGCGCGCTCGCCTGCGCGCTCGCCTGCGCGCTCGCGAGGCCTCTAGACAGGCCCCACCGCACTCGCTGTAGCCCGTCGAAGAGGCCCACAATGAGTGCGCCAACGGGCGTCGGCGGCTCGCTCTGCGCGGCGGCGGCGGCGCGTGCATAAAGTGGTTCGAGGGACACGAGCAGCCGCGCAGCAGCCTGCTCATCGCGCGCGCCGATCGCACCGAGTGCGTGGCAGACGAGGCGAGCGCCGGCGAGCGCGCCGTCTGAGGCGCACGGCAGGAGGCGATCCAGCTCTTGGATAGCGACCGCCGAGACCGGACTGAGCGAGAGCGGCTGGTGCGGACGGCGCAGTGTTGCGATGAGCGCAAGCGCCGATGGCGTCTCCCGTCCCGACGGCGCCGACGACAGCTCCGATGGCGCACACTCTGCTGAAGACGTGGCGCCCTCCGCTGAAGACGTGGCACCATCTGCTGAAGACGTTGCTCCGCCGTCCTCGCAACGCAGAGCAGCGTCGACGGCCGCGGCGAGAGCGGCCGCTGACCGAGAGAGTAGCGCGCTCAGGAAGGGCGCACTCGCCATGCTCACGCTGCGCAGCCATGCGTCGGCCTCGGCGGCCTCAGCGGCGGATGGAGCGCCGCGGCCGAGGAGTCCACAGCCAAGCAGACGCTCGCGCAGCAAGCGGCGTGCGAGCACTCGCGTCGGCTTGAGCGGAGCCGTGATCATCAGGCCGAGGAGAGCACAGAGCTCGGCGCCGCTCGGTAGCTCAGCGTGTGCGGGTGCCCGTGGGTGTGAGCAGTGCGCCTCGTGTGGCGTCGCGTCATCTGCTTTGGCGTCGCCACTTGACGGCAGATGCCGCGTAAGCTCCGGCGGCACCAGCCGCCGCTCCGGCGGCTGGAGCATCTGTAGCACAGCGTGCTGAGCTGCGGCCGACTCTCTCTGTATGTGCTTGAGAAAGAGCTTCTCGGGCTGGATCCTCGCCTGGGGGGGGGTTGGGGGAGGGGGTTG
>MDSY01089574.1_pt1 | contig 17181 bp, 12 predicted proteins | sample 811131 | NCBI WGS metagenome assembly MDSY01 (sample SAMN05326643, study PRJNA326480) | marine metagenome | isolation source: seawater | place: Atlantic Ocean: South West | collected 2010
AAAATCACATATAAAGGAGGTGATTTGCTTTACATAAGCATTCACGCTTTACATAAAATTTCAAAATTTTCAGCAAAGGAAGGTGGAGAGCCAAATATGAATCAACTTGGAACTCCTACTTGGAATAAATCAAAACAAAAAACAAAAAGTAAAATAAAAAAAATTGCTTTCGATTTAATTTCATTATATGCAAAAAGAAGGACTATTAAAGGCTTTTCATTCTCAGCAGATTCTTATCTTCAATATGAACTTGAATCATCTTTCATGTATGAAGACACTCCAGATCAAAACAAGGCTACAATTGCAATTAAACAAGATATGGAGAGTCAAATTCCTATGGACAGATTAATTTGTGGAGATGTTGGTTTTGGTAAAACAGAAATCGCTATAAGAGCTGCGTTCAAAGCTGTAGCTGATAACAAACAAGTAGCGATTTTAGTGCCTACTACTATACTAGCCCTTCAACATTTCAAAACCTTTTCAAAACGATTAGAAAACCTTCCGTGTAAAGTTGATTATATTAATCGATTTAGAACAAAAAAAGAACAAAAAACAATAATTGAAAATCTAGAAAATGGTAAAATTGATATAATTATTGGTACGCATAGAATTGTAGGAAAAGACATATTATTTAAAGATCTTGGGCTCTTAATAATAGATGAAGAACAAAAATTTGGCGTCAATATTAAAGACAAACTAAAATCATTTAAAACAAATATTGACACACTAACTCTAACAGCAACTCCAATACCTAGGACGTTACAATTTTCACTTTTAGGAGCAAGAGATCTCTCTATAATAAATACTCCTCCTCCAAACAGACAAAGTATAGATACAAAAATTATAGGTCTAAACGAAGCAATAATTAGAGATGCAATAATTTATGAAATGTCAAGAAATGGACAGGTTTTCTTTGTTCATAATAGAGTTGAAAACATTAAAGAAGTTGCAGGTTTTCTAAATAGATTATGCCCGGATGCTAAAATAAAAACTGGTCATGGACAAATGGAAGGCAACTCAATTGAGAGATTAATGAGTGAATTTATTGAAGGAGAATTTGATATTTTAGTTTCAACAACAATAATTGAAAATGGTGTAGATATTCCAAATGCTAATACAATTATAATTAATAATGCACAAAATTTTGGACTAAGTGATCTTCACCAAATGAGAGGTAGAGTTGGAAGAAGTAATAAAAAAGCATTCTGTTTTTTAATAAGCCCTCCAACGCATCAAATATCTGAAGATTCCAGAAAAAGATTAACCGCACTTGAGCAATTCTCTAATATTGGTAGTGGATTTAAAATTGCAATGAGAGATCTTGACATAAGAGGAGCTGGTGATTTATTAGGTGCAGATCAGAGTGGTTTTATAAATGAAATTGGGTTTGAAATGTATCAACGAATACTTAATGAGGCAATTGAAGAATTAAAAATAGAAAAGTTCAAAAATCTATTTAAAAATGAAAAAAATAAATTTATCGCTAAAGATTGTCAATTAGACACAGACGAAGAAATTTTAATTCCTGATAATTACGTCTCTAATATTGAAGAACGATTAAATATATACAAAGAACTAAATGACATTCAAGATGATGATAATTTAATCATATTTGAAAAAAACTTAGTAGATAGATTTGGACAAACTCCAAATGAAATACACACACTTTTTGAAGCAATTAAATTACGATGGAAAGGAAAAGAGATTGGCTTTGAAAGAATTATTATAAAAAATAACTCTTTAAGAGCATACTTTATTTCTGACAACAAATCAAATTATTTTGAAAGCAAGTCATTTAAGAAGATTCTAAACTTTCTCAAGAACAACCCGCAATCATGTGAACTAAAACAACTAAACGGAAAATTATCTTTAAGAAAAAACAATATTTCTGATATAAGTGATGTTTTAATTTTATTTAAAAAAATACTTTCAGAAGTTGTTTAAATTTCAAGAAACTCAAGCTTATAAACAAGACTAGTAAGTTATTAACAATAAATTTATTAAGATATAAATGACTTGATATATCTAGATGATTTGGGTAAAATTGCAAGTAATAATATTTTAAATAAATGAGTGATAAAATCAGAATTAAAAATGCATTAATTTCAGTTTTTGATAAAAATGGATTAGAAGAGATTGTTAAACAATTATCAGATTTTAATATTGACCTGTATTCTACTGGAGGCACAGAAAAGTTTATAAAAGATTTAGATATTAAAGTAAATAAAATAGAAGACCTAACGACATACCCCTCTATACTTGGTGGAAGAGTAAAAACATTACATCCAAATGTATTTGGAGGTATATTAGCAAGAAGAGACAACACTCAAGACCAAGAACAATTAAAAAAATACAACATACCCGAATTTGATTTAGTTATTGTAGATCTATATCCATTTGAAGAAACAGTTAAAAATAATAGTATTCATCAAGAAATAATCGAAAAGATTGATATTGGAGGGATTTCACTAATTAGAGCTGGAGCAAAAAACTATAAAGATGTTCTAGTAGTTTCACAAAAAAAACAATACACTGAACTTCTAGAAATTTTAAAGAATAATGGTCCTTATTCAAATGAAGCAAAAAGAAAAGAATTTGCATCTGAAGCTTTTAATTTATCTTCACACTACGATACTTTAATATTTAAATTTCTACACTCTAAAGAGCAACCTATTTTTAAAGAAAGTATAAATAAAAAAAAACAGTTAAGATATGGTGAGAATCCTCATCAAAAAGGATATTTTTTTGGAAATATAAAAGACATGTTTGATCAGTTAAACGGTAAAGAGCTATCATACAATAATTTACTTGATGTTGATGCTGCAGTAAATTTAATTTCTGAGTTCCAAGAAACAACATTTGCAATTTTAAAACATAATAATACATGTGGAATTGCTAGTAGAAATAATTTAAAAGAAGCTTTTGTAGATGCTCTTGCTGGAGATCCAGTATCCTCTTTTGGTGGAATTCTAATTACTAATAAGGAAGTAGATTTAGATACAGCATTAGAAATTAATAAACTTTTCTATGAAGTATTAATAGCCCCAAGTTTTTCAGATAATGCACTTAAGTTATTAAAAAGCAAAACAAAAAGAGTTTTATTAAAACAAAAAAATATAAATTTACCAAAGACACAATTTAGAACAATTTTAAATGGTGTGCTTTTTCAAGATAAAGATTTAATTACTGATAGTATTTCTATAATGAAAACGGTAACTAAGAAAACACCTTCAAAACATGAATTAGATAATTTAGTTTTTGCTTCGAAAGTTTGCAAACACACAAAATCTAACACTATTGTTTTTGTAAATAATAAACAGCTTTTAGCAAGTGGGGTTGGTCAAACATCAAGAGTAGATGCTCTTAAACAGGCGGTTGAAAAAGCAAAAAACTTTAAAATGAACCTTAAAGGATCTGTAATGGCATCTGATGCTTTTTTTCCTTTTCCAGATTGTGTAGAGCTTGCTGATAAATCTGGGATTTCATCTGTAATTCAGCCAGGAGGATCTATTAAAGACAATCTATCAATAGATTATTGTGATGAAAACAATTTGAGCATGGTAATGACGAGTATAAGACACTTTAAACATTAAAAAAATAAATTATGGGATTTTTTGACTTTATGCAAGAAGCTATAGCAATTGATTTAGGAACTGCTAATACATTAATAGTTTATAATGATAAAGTTGTAGTTGATGAACCCTCTATAGTTGCTAAAAATGTCAGAACAGGAGAAGTAATTGCAATTGGAAAGCGCGCACAACAAATGCATGGTAAAGCTCATAGAGATATTGAAACTATGAGACCACTTAAAGATGGGGTGATTGCTGACTTCCAGTCATCAGAACAAATGATTAGAGGATTTATTAAAATGATACCACGAAAACGAACTCTTTTTTCTCCTGCTTTAAAAATGGTTGTCTGTATTCCTTCTGGAGTTACAGAAGTAGAAAAAAGAGCAGTGGTAGATTCAGCGGAACACGCAGGGGCTAAAGATGTATGGCTTATTATGGAGCCAATGGCTGCTGCAATTGGAATAGGGATAGACGTTCTAGAACCAAAAGGAAATATGGTTATTGACATTGGGGGAGGAACAACAGAGATTGCAGTTATTTCTTTAGGAGGTATAGTTTGTGACAAATCAATTCGGGTTGCTGGAGATGAATTTACAGACAATATTAAAAACTATATGAAAACAAGACATAATATTGCTGTTGGAGATATTATGGCAGAACAAATTAAAATCAACGTTGGTTCAGCGTTAACAGAATTAAGTGAACCACCACCAAATTACGCAGTACATGGAAGAGATCTGATGAGTGGTATACCTAAAGAAATTATTGTGACTTATAAAGAAATTGCTGGAGCACTGAATAACTCAATAGAGCAAATTGAAGAAGCAGTGATGAGTGCTTTATTTCAAACACCTGCAGCACTTTCAGCTGACATTTATAATGAAGGACTATACTTGACAGGAGGAGGGTCGATGCTAAGGGGGTTAGATAAACGAATATCAAAGAAAACAAAACTCCCAGTTTACGTTGCAGAAGATCCACTAAGAGCAGTAGCAAGAGGAACGGGAATTGCTTTAAAAAACACTGAAAGCTACACCTTCTTAATAAGATAGAAGAAAAATATGCAGAATCTACTACGTTTTATAAGAATGTATAATGTTCTGATAATATTTTTACTGCTACAAGGGTACTCTATTAATTTATACCTAAATAATAATACCTTTCAAAATAATATCTTAATAGAAAAAACAAGTAATTATACAGCAAAAGTGTATGATTTTTCCAACAACATAAAAGAATACTTTCAGCTAAAAAATATTAACAATCAATTAATGAGTGAAAACTCAAAACTTAACAATCTTTACAGTAAGAATAAAATCAATTACTTAAGTGACGAAAAAGATTTTAATTATCTATCAGCAAAAGTTATTAATAATTCTATTTACAAGAGGAACAATTACCTAACTATAAATAAGGGCAAAAAACATGGCATTAAAGATGGTATGGGTGTCATTTCAACAAATGGAGTTATTGGCATTGTACATTCTACAAGTGAAAATTATGCATTAATAATTTCTATTTTAAATAAACAATCTGCAATAAGTATATGTCTTAAAAAGCAGAATAATTATGGGTCATTAAAATGGAATGGGTTTAATTATAGAGAGGCAAATGTCGAAAGCATACCGAATCATGTAAAAATCACATTAGGCGATACTATAATTACTAATGGTTACAGTACAATATTTCCTTCAGAGATAAATATTGGAACAATAAAATCTTATAATACAAATAACAAAACTGGCAATCAAGATATAATCATTGATTTATTTACAGATTTCAATAATATTAAATATGTATATATAGTTAAATCTCAAAATTCTCGAGAACAGCTCAAGTTAGAATTATTGAATAATGACTAATCAAATACTAAAATATTTATTACAACTACCTATATATCTACTAATACAGATATGTATCCTAAATGAAGTTTTATTTTTTTCATATATCAATCCTTACTTGTATTTGATAATTCTAATTGTAATGCCATATAAAACACCAAAATGGTTTGTACTACTCTATGCCTTTACGATTGGACTACTACTAGATTTATTTTCAGGCAACTTAGGAATGCATTCTACAGCATGTTTAATTTTAGCGTTGATTAAATCTCCTGTCTTTAAAATAACTATTCCCCATAATATTGTTGAAGAATATGATGAATTAACAATGGAGAAAGTTGGAGTGAAATCATTTATTTTATATTCTATGATATTAATTTTTATTCATCATACCATTCTTTTTCTTTTAGAACACATTACTTTAGATTTTCAAATCTTTGTAAAGATTATTGCAAGTACAATTATAACAACAATAATTATTGCGATTACTCAATTATTTCTGTTTAAAAGGTGAATAAATTCCAAAAAAGATATCAAGTAGTATTAATATTATTTCTTTTAATAGCTTTTATTTTTGTAGTTCAACTATTTAGAATCCAAATCTTAAATGATAATTACAAATTTTCAGCAAATAATAATGCACTTAGATATGATGTTTTAACTCCAGTAAGAGGACTGATTTATGACAGAGATACTAATCTCATTGTTTCTAACATACCTTCATATAATCTGATGGTAATACCAAGAGAAGTGAAAGAAATAGACTCTATTGCACTATGTAAACTTATTAATATTGAAATAACTTCTTTTAGAGAAACTCTATCTAAAATAAAAAAATACTCAAAATATAAAGCAAGTATTTTCCAAAAGCAAATAGATTTTAAACAAGCAAGCAAATTACAAGAAAAACTTTTTCAATTTCCAGGATTTTTTTTACAAACAGTTAATACACGTAGATATTTTACTAAACATGGAGCTCATATAGTTGGATATCTGGGCGAGGTTAATAAGAAAAAGGTAAATGAAGAAGACTACTATAATAACGGAGATCTATTTGGGGTTAAGGGAATTGAAGCCGGCTATGAAAAAGAGTTAAGAGGAAAGAAAGGGATGTCCATAACATTAGTAGATGTTTATAATAGAAAACAAGGAAGATTTCAACAGGGTAAATTTGACACACTACCAATATCTGGGACAAATTTATATTCTACAATAGATATTAAACTACAAAAATATGGAGAGCAACTAATGAAAAATAAAATAGGAGCAATTGTAGCGATTGAGCCTAATTCAGGTGAAATACTTTCTCTCGTTTCCGCACCAACATATAGTCCAGATTTGCTTTCTGGAAGAGACAGATCAAAAAATTATCAGCAGTTAATTTTAAACCAGGAAAAACCGCTATTTAACAGGGCGCTATCTGGTCTTTATCCTCCAGGATCGATTTTTAAATTACTAAATGGGCTTATAGCTCTAGAGGAAAAAATTATAAATAAAAATAAATTTTATAGTTGCAATAATGGTTTTGAATATGAAAAAGGTAAAATAGTTGGATGCCACCCTCACAAACCTATAACCAATCTAAGACAAGCAATAACAATATCATGTAATACTTATTTTTGTAAAACATTTGCAGATTTATTTAAAAACAAAAACACTACTGAAGAATCTTATACTTTGTGGAAGAATCATTTAAGCAGCTTTGGTATTGGAGAATGGATGAATAACGACTTTGTAAGTGGAACAAAAGGACTACTTCCCGAACACGGTTATTACAATAAATACTATGGAAGAAAAAGCTGGAACTCATCTACTATAATATCAATGGCTATTGGACAAGGAGAACTCTTATTAACTCCTATACAAATGGCAAATATTGCGGCAACAATTGCAAATAGAGGTTTTTATTATACACCTCATATTATAAAATCAATAGAGGGTAAAAATGAAATTGACAGCTCATATACTACAAAAAACTTTACAACTATTAATCCAAAATATTTTGAAACTATTATTGATGGCATGGAACAGGTTATAAAAAATCCAAAAGGAACAGCACATAACATAAGTTCAGATAGTATTAAAATATGTGGTAAAACTGGAACAGCCCAAAATCCTCATGGTAAAGATCATTCAATATTTATTGCCTTTGCACCAAAAGAAAACCCACAAATAGCAATTGCAGTATACGTAGAAAATGGAGGGTGGGGCTCAACATGGGCAGCTCCAATAGCAGGCTTAATGATAAATAAATATACGGAAAATCCTATAAAAAAAGAACTTGAGAAATTTATTTTAGAAGGAGAAATAACTGGACAATAATGAGAAAAGCAAAAAATATATTTGCAAATATTGATATAATAACAATTTTTATATTCTTGGCATTAGTGGTATTTGGATGGATAAATATTTATGCTTCTCAATTTAATGACGATATGCAGTTTACACTAGATTTTTCTACTAGATATGGGAAACAAATGTACTTTATTATTTTTTCAATTTTTTGTGGTTTTCTAACATTAATTATAGATTGGAAATTTTATTACTCATTATCATATATTTTATATGGACTTATGATCATATCATTAATAGCAGTTTTAATTATTGGAGGAGTTACAGGCGGAGCTACTTCTTGGTTTGAGATAGGGGGTCTTAAATTTCAGCCATCTGAATTTGCGAAATTCACTACAGCACTAGCTGTAGCTAAGTTTTTTAATATGCAACATTCAAAAAATAAAAAATTTAAAACAAAAATATACTCCTATATAATAATCTTAATACCGTGCCTACTTATTATACTACAAAATGATGTAGGAACAGCACTAGTTTTTTCTGCTTTTATTCTTGTTCTATATAGAGAGGGCTTATCAATAAATATTCTCTTTTTAATTTTAATTACTGGAATATTATTTTTGTTAAGCTTACTCTTAGATCAAAAAATATTAATTTATATATTTTCAATAATTGCATTAATAAGTCTATTTTTTTTTAGATTTAATAAAAAGGACTTGCTAACTATAAGTATGATTTGGCTTGTATCAGTAGCGTTTATTTCCGGAGCAAATTATTTTGTTTACGATATATTAGCGCCCCACCAAAGTAAAAGAATTGATGTTTTATTAGGAAAAGAATTTGACCCATATGGCGCTGGATATAATTTAATTCAATCTAAAATAGCTATTGGCTCTGGTGGCAGTATGGGGAAAGGGTTTCTAAATGGCACTCAAACAAGATTTGACTTTGTACCAGAACAAAGTACTGATTTTATTTTTTGTACAATTGGAGAGGAATGGGGGTTTGTAGGCAGCCTACTTTTTATATCACTTTTCATAAGTTTAATTTGTAGAATAGTATTTCTTGCCGAACGTCAACGATCTAACTATAGTAGAATATACGGATATAGTGTCGCTTGTATTTTATTTGTACACTTTGTAATTAATATTGGAATGACAATTGGACTACTTCCTACAATAGGGATACCTCTTCCATTTATAAGCTATGGAGGCTCATCACTATTAGGTTTTACAACTCTATTATTTATTTTTCTGAATCTCGATTCTTACAGGCTAGATATACTTAGATAATTAATAAACATCTGAACGATTATCGAGAACATCAGCATCAGTTTCTAAAGCTTTAAATGATGTAGTAGTTGTATAGTTTTTAATCTTTTCTAGTAGTGATTTTCTCTCTGCTGTAAAATCCCCTTCAGATCTATAGGAGTCTTGTGAAACAACCGAGACAACGCTTAAAAAATTATTTAATTTAATTGGATTTGAAATACTCCCAATTTCAGTAGCATATATTGCTCCAATCAATTCTGGAGCATATCCTAAATCATCAATACTTAAAAGAGACATTTGAGCTTTCTTATCACGGACAATATTAATATTCATTGTTTCACTGATTTCTTCAAGACTAGAATAATCTCCAAGACGTTCTACTAATTTTTCATATTTTTTTTCTGAACGTAAGCTTTGTTTAACTTTATTTTCAACTTCACTTAATGGAATATACTCTGAATTATTTTCTTTAGTAATTTTAGCTACAACATAAGAATTATCAAATTCAAAAACTTCAGAAACATCACCTAAGGAAGCTTTATTCATCCATCTAACTATTGAACGAGAATTAGGGAGACCAACAATATTTTCTTTATTCGCAACTACTTTTACATCACTTCTTTTAACTAAATTTTCTTTCATTACAACAGTATCAAAAGAACCATTATCTGAATTTACACTACTAACAAACTGAGCAGCTTGAGTATAGTAATTGTTATAAGTCTCTGTACTTGCAGAAATATTACGATCTACATATGCAATTTTATACTTTTTATTTGATCTACTCTTATTCATAACTTGAATCAAGTGGACACCGTACTGAGTTTCAACAACTTTCAATTCATTTGTTAAAGAAGTAAAACAAGCTTCGTTAAATTGCTCTAACATAGCACCTTCAACAAACCATCCCAATTCTCCTCCCATTATTGCAGAATTTTTATCATCTGATTTTGATTGAGCTAGCGACCCAAAATCTTTACCATTTTCTACTTGTCTTTTTAAATCAAAAATAATTGACTTTGCTGAGTCTATAGTAATCTCTTGACTAGGTGATATTAAAATATGTCTTGCTTCGACAGAATCAGGACGCATTTGAATATCTACAAGTTTAGAAATTCTATATGTTGAGGGATTAGATTTATAAGGACCAATAACTGTACCAACATTATTATCGACCAATAATGAAAATGCAGAATCTTGTGAAAACTCCTCTTTTTTATTAAAGTTAAAGACAGCACGAATATTATCTGTGTTACGTCTTACAAGCGTAAGATAATCATCATAATTTGCAAAATCTGATTTTAAATCTTCAAGAGAAGCTCTTGTTGCCAAGTCATCCCCATTAGTAGGAACAACGGTAAATACAACATAATCAATATTCTTACTTTTTTCTTGGCTATAATCATTCTTATTCTCATTATAGTAATTCTTAATCTCTTTATCAGACAATTTAATTAAAGAATCTTCTATCATAGAGTATGGAAGAGCTATATAATTATATGTTGTTATTTGTGTGCCTTCATTATAAGATATTTTAGATTCTTCTGAATTAATGTAGACTCCTTTTTCTACTAATTTATCATATTTTTCATTTCTTATTACATTAATTAAGTAATCCTGAAATGATAACCAGTTATTGACTGAAGCACCAGTTTCATCCTGCTCGACTTGTTGAAGGTAAGCGAGAACTTTAGTTCTATCAAATTGGCCATTATTAGGGTCTTGAAAAGCAGGTATTTTACTTACTTCGGGATGAACATTTAATCCTGAAATCCTTTCCATCCACTCATCGTCTGATATTCCTATTCCAAGTTTAATATATTCTTCATCCATTATAAGCTCTCTAGTTAGCTGAGCCCAAGCTTGATTTCTAACGCTAGATATAACAGATTGATTAACTATCTGGTTAGGATTTTGTGATTTCCAGTTTTCAATTCCTTGATCAACAGTTTTTTCAAAAGTTTGAATTAGGATTTGTTCTCCAAGTAATTCACCTACGTATAATGTACTTGGCCCTGATGATCTTGTAGACTGCATAAAATCACCTAAAATAAAGGCAAGCATTGCAAAGCCTATTACAGTTAAAAGTAAACCTGATCTATTTCTAATTTTCCCTAGTGTTCCCATATAGCATTTTGTTTATTAAAAGGATGCGAATATACAATTGTTATTTAACAAATAAAAACAAGTTAAATCTTAACATTTTCACCTAACTAAAAGATGGACTTTAATTACACTTCTATCATCAACTTCTTTTATAGTTATTTTATACTCTTCTAACTCAATAACATCATTTTCCTCAGGTATATTCTCTAAGAAGTGTAATACTAGTCCTGCTATTGTTTCATATTCATCTGATTCTGGAAGATTTAAATTGAAATTTTTATTTATTGCGATAACGTCAAAGCGAGCAAAAATTAAAAATTCAAAATCATTAATTTTTTCTACTAAATTTAAATTTATATCATGCTCATCATCTATTTCTCCAACAATTTCCTCAGTAACATCCTCTATAGTTAACATTCCTGAAGTTCCTCCAAATTCATCAACAACCAGAGCTACTCCTTGATTTCTATCTATAAAGTCAGATAATAATTGCATAGCATGCATGCTTTCTGGAACAAAAGGTATCGGTAATAAAAGAGAGCGAATATTTCTAGGCTCTCTAAATAAATCTGATGAGTGCACATAACCAATAACACTATCAATATTATTCTTGTAAATAAGAATTTTTGATAATTTAGTTTCAATAAACTTAGCTTTCAGTTCTTCAATACTAGAGGTAATATTTAGAGCAATTATTTCTGTTCTTGGAATCATACATTCTCTAACCTTTTTCACAGAAAGCTCTAAAGTGTTTTGAAGCATTTCAACCTCAGCTAGAGATGCATCTTCTGTATTATTTGAATTTATATGAGTTAAGTATTCATCAAGATCTGTTTTATTAAAAAAGTGTTTACTTTCAGTTAATACTTTACCAAAGAATAACTTAATTATTAAATTAGATGCTTGCATAAAAAACCAGACAAAGGGTCTAAGTAATATAAAAAAAACAAAAATTGGTAACGCAAATATTCTTAGGGTCTTATTAGGATAAATCTTAAATATAGATTTTGGCAAAAACTCTGCAGTTACAAGTATAATAGATGTAGAAATAATGGTCTGTACAAAAAGCAAATAATATGAATTAAAAGCAAAATATTGTAAATATGGTGTTAATAGTTTTGCCATTATAATACCATAAATTACTAAAGAAACATTATTACCTATTAGCATAGTTGTAATAAAATTAGATTCATTACGTGAAAAAAAAGAAATAACTTTAGATGACATTTTCTCACTTCCTTTGTCTAACTCAAGTTGAAGCTTATTTGATGATATAAATGCTATTTCAACTCCAGAAAAAAAAGCAGATAGTATAATGGTTAAGATTGCAATTATTAAATACATATTATTTTAAAGGAGTATTAATAAACATTTTACCGCTAATTTTTTTTAATGTATAGTCTTTAAAGTCCGGATCTGAACTAAAACCTTCAGCATATATAACTTCTTTTTCAGTCGTTATAATAACTTTTTCATCAGTATATACTAAATTTTTTACTTCATCCCAAATTAAATATTCTGTTTCTAACATCCTATTTTTATTTTCTAAAACTACTGAATTAGTAGCCTCCATAATATTATTATTTTCATCAATTACTGCATCTTTAGCAGAAAGATTAGATAAAAAATTAGCGTCATTATCATAAAAAACAACTTCAAACCCTTCTGAGAAAATTAATTTAGAGTTATTATCTTTATTAAATCTTTCAATCTTATTTGCATTAATTTCAAGTTGAATAATTCCATTTTCAGTATGAATTAATTTAGACTTTTCAATAAGTTCAATTGGCAATTCTAAATCTGTAAATAATTCTTTAACTAATAAAGGATCATTTTTACATGCATTAAAAATAATAATAATTATAAATAAGACGATAAATCTCATGATTAATCATTTGTTCTAACTCGAGTAGATTTATTAATCCAACATTCTATTTGATAAACAGAGTCTTTATCTACATTATTAAAAAAACAAATTTCAGTTGATGGAAAATATTTCGAATATGTATTTATACTCTTACTTGCTCTTGACTTTACATTATCATCTGATAAAGCTTTACTAAACATATCTACAGCTATCCAATAAACGGCTTTTTGTTCAAATTCACTACCACAGCTACTAGCTCCTGATATATAGATATTGCCAAGATTTATGTAAGCCTCTCCCCAATTATTTTTTAATTTCAATGCACTATAGACAGCACTTCTAGCTTCAGAATATAAGCCGGAATTTCTATAGGCATCTGCTAAACCTAAATAGTACTTAGCTTTTTTATCGTTATTAACTTCTAAATCAATAGCTTCTTTGCAATACTTAATAGCATTACTATATTCCTTTCTAGAAATACACATTCTACCCATTTTGCTTGCTGAAAGAGCAGAAGGTTCTAAATCATATAATTTAGAAGAAACTTTATAAAATAAATTATCTCCAATACAATCTTTGTTGTCTAGTACTTTAACAACTCTTTTTAAAAAAACTATATCCTCAGATAAATCAGGGAATTTTAAAGAGTAAATTCCAATAAGGGCATCACAATCTGCATAAGGGGTAAATAAAGACTCTACATTTAAAGAAGTTTGAGTATAGTACTTACTTTTTTTAGTATTATTTATAAGATTGTAATCAATGATATCAGAAAGCTGAGCATATAATTCTAATATATTCTGCTTAGAAAGCTTTCCGTTTTTTTCCATAAATGTTGCAGATTTAAAATATGCAGAAATTGAACCAGCTGAACTTTTATTGTTTTGAATACTAATAGATTTATTAAGCATTTGATAAGCCTCTTCGTAGCTATCTTTATTATATCTTAATAAATCCGCCCCCTTAAGACCAAGAACAAAACCTTCCTTACCAAAAAACTGTATTCGCTTATCATATATCTGCATTAAAGTATCAATATATGCCTGACGATTAACCTTATCTTTTTTCATCTTAGCCTTGATAATTACAGGGCCATTTTTATATATATTACCACTTGCTTTAGGGCAATTAATAAAAGTCCATCTCCAAGGCTCTAAAGCATCTGTATAGTTCTTTTGCTTGTAGTATTCACGGTACAATGACAAGTTTGTTATACAACTAACACTATCACTCCCCCATTTGTCTTGAGCACTTAGATCAAGAGTAAGTATAATTACTAAGCATACTAAAAATAATTTTTTCATATCTTAATTATATTTCTGTTTAATAAACCATATACCTTCGAATGACATATTAAAGCCAAATCTTATATATTGTTCTTTAAGTAAATTATTTGAATTTGTACCTCTTTGACCTAAAATAATTGATAAATCGTAAGTTGATTTATTCTTTTTCATTGGAATTCCAATACCAAAACTAATACTCTTATCTTCAAGTTGAATATTATTTATCTGCAAAGGTGTTGTGAAAAGTGAAACACCAATTCTATAATGACAAGTTTTATAGAATGAAGCTACAGAATTAATATCAGGCGTATACTGTAAGCCTGATGAAATTCGAGTACTATTTACCAAAGAATCTGTTTCACCTAAAAGCTCATAATCACTCCAATTTTGGACAGAATAATCACCAACAAAAAGCCACTGATCTTTACTGTAAGTCACTCCAAAATTAGTATACTTTGGAAGTATCATATTTCCATTTTCAATTGTATTTAAAAAAGTATCTTTTACAAGCTCATAAACTCCAGAATATTCAAAGGTCTCGACAAGATTTGATCTTTTAGCACTTATTTCTGTATTGTTAGAAGTATTTAGTGCTAATGTTAAATTAGCATTAGAGCTTTCAATTTCTTTGGAATATATAGCGCCTAATTCATAATAAATACCTTTTAGATTAATTAAGGAATTTGATCGAGAATTAAAAATTGTTTCATCATCAAATTCAAGTTTCTTTCTTCTATTTAAACCTCCAAAAAGATAAGATGCATTTATACCAACTGAAAAATCATCATGTATTTTTAGAGCTCCACCTAAATAAACTTTACTAATACCTCCATCTCCAGAATATAACATATCTGCATTATACATCTGATCACGACTATTTAAATTATAACCAATACTACTAAATGGAATTAAACCAGCACTTGCACCTATCTTATCTGAAAGTGGGCATGCAAAAATTATATGACTTAAAGATGTATTATTAACTATCTGATTTTCTGATATAGAGTTAATATTTATCATATTATGTGACAAACCAGTGGAAAACAAAAATGAATTTGGTTTAAATGCAGTATACGTAGCTGGGCTATATGGATTAATAATTTTATCGCTATAGAATGCATAACCACCTCCACCTAATGAGTTAAAAACAGGTGAGAATTGACTAGACAAATCTCCTAGTCCAAATCTTGAATATGGTGAACTTGTACTTTCTTGAGAATATAAAATATTACTTAACAATAATAAACTAAGTAATATATAATTTTTTAAAAATTTAATCATTAAAATCTAATATTTCATTTAATCCTTTTAACACTAAATAAGGGTGTGCAAATATGCTACTTTTTAGTTCTTTTTCAAAGAATAAATAATCACCACCAGTTAAGACAACGATAAAATCATTATTTTGTTTCCTATAATCAGATATTAACTCACGAACTTCAGATAAAATCCCTTGTTGTACACCTGAAATTATTGAACTTTCTGTATTATCACCTTTAAAAAAACTTGTTTTTTGCATAGATAATAGTGGTAACTTAGAGGTAAATTGATTTAATGCTTTATAACGCATATTTAATCCTAATGTAATTCTCCCACCATGATATATGTTATTCTTATCTATAAAATCCATGGTTAAACATGTTCCTGAATCTAAAATCCATATATCTTTGTTAGGATATAAAAAACTAGCACCAATAACAGCAGCAATTCTATCACTACCGATATTAGATTTATAATTTGACTTGATAGGTAAAGGAGTATTATAATTCAATTCTATACATTTTAAACTACCTAGAATCTTTTTTTCTTCTTTAGAAAGCATTCTTACAGTTGAAAAAATAGAGCTTGTTATTTTATGATTTTGACAAAAATCATTAATCGCATTACTCAAAATACTTTTAACTGCTATACTAGTAAGCATCTTCTTTTCACTAAAAAGAGCAAGCTTTGTACTAGAGTTTCCAATATCAATAATTAATTTCAATAAATAAAATTTTATCAAAATTACGAAAAAGAGCTTGTACGATATGATTTGTTATTTTATTTCTTCATATAAAAAATTCTATTAAATTTGCACCCCTTGTGAGATGGTACCTTAGCTCAGTTGGTAGAGCAATGGACTGAAAATCCATGTGTCCCTGGTTCGATTCCTGGAGGTACCACACAAATAAAAGCAGCCTTATAGGCTGCTTTTATTTTTTAAACTAAATTAATCCTAAAGAAGATTGAATGCAATGCATAGTTTACAATTTAAAAAAGTTAATCTTTGTAATTAATTAAAAATATTTATGGATACAGTTTTAACTATTGAATTTTTATCACCAGAATGGATAAGGAATGCTTCTATAACTAGTTTTTTTATGATTCTTTATTTTTATATTGCTACAATAACAAAAAAAGAAAACCTTACAAAATTCTTAAAAATAAGTGCTCTAATTGTAATAGGAATGACCTTAACTAATCATCTTATATTAATTGTAAATGGATCATGGACAATTAAAAAAGATTTACCATTTCACTTATGCAGCATCTCTGCATTAGTTTGTTGTTTCATTTTCTTTGTTAAGAAAAAACAATTTTTATTTGAATTTTTATTTTATGCTGGAATAACTGGAGGACTCCTCTCAATATCAACTCCTCAAATCACCCTTTATAATGAATATTATTTTTTCTATGTAATGTTTTATTTTAAGCATGCGGCAATAATAGCGATACCAATAGTTTTAATGTATCGAGTAAAAATGAATCTTAGTAAATATTCAGGCTTAAAAATTTTTGCAACTCTAAATGTATTACTTGCAATAATAATGCCACTTAACTCTTTAATTGGATCAAATTACTTCTATGTCGCAACACCTCCTGAGGTGAACAATCCTCTTATTATTTTGGGTGAAGGAAAAATATTAGGACTTCCAGATTATGTTTTTTATTGGGAAATAATAC
>MDSY01065592.1_pt1 | contig 17180 bp, 12 predicted proteins | sample 811131 | NCBI WGS metagenome assembly MDSY01 (sample SAMN05326643, study PRJNA326480) | marine metagenome | isolation source: seawater | place: Atlantic Ocean: South West | collected 2010
AACGAAACCGCCATTGGCGGTTGGTTTCACAAAATTGGTGTTGGCCTGTTAAAGAAAGAAGATGACCACTATTTATTTCATAAAAAGTATGCTATTAAACCTGCTAAATTTGCTGTTTTTCCTGAGGCTAATAAGGTGATTATTACCTGTGTATCAGAAGCTGTAAATGGATACTCGTATGAATTAACAAAAGAAATTGAATTACATCATTCTAGTTTTACTATTAAATACACTCTTCACAATACCGGCGAGAAAGAGATTGTTACAGATGAATATGTACATAATTTTATGTCAATAAACAACGCTTCAATAGGTAAAGACTATGAGTTATCATTCCCATTTAAACTACAGCCCTTATTTTTTGAAGAAACCGTAAACACTGAACAAAAAGTTGCTATTGGTAGTAACCGTATAACATTTAAGGACACGCCCAAAGAACAGTTCTTTTTTAGTAACCTTTCTGGAGGTAAGCATAAAAATGCTGCTTGGACCTTGCTAAATTCAAAAACTAATATAGGAATTAAAGAAACTGGAAACTTTAAAACAGACAAAATAAACCTGTGGGGTTGGGAACATGTTGTAAGTCCGGAATTATTTTTTAAAATTTCGGTTAACCCCGATAAATCTTGTGTATGGTCAAGATCATACTCCATTTATTCTGTAAAGTAATAGCAAACTATTACTAAAAAATGTCAAGATATATTTAAATATTATTTTTTTGATTTTAATTTATTAAATTTAGCCGTATTTTATAATTACTATTAACCCCCTACCTGAAAATTTCTATTGAATTTTTAGCTTTTTTAACTTAAGCCTATATATAACAGCTCAGTTAGTGTTAATAGATAGATTGCTAACTTAAAAAAGTATTAAAATGAAAAAAAAAGTTAATCAAATAATTAAGAATCAACAAACAAAGATTGGCCTATATATCGATTATTTAATACAGTTTCTGATTTTATTATCCATCATTTCTTTCACAGTAGAGACCTTACCTGGTTTAGATCAAAAAACAATAGTTTTATTAAATACGTTTGAATTGATTTCTGTTATAGTATTTAGTTTAGAATACCTTATTCGTATTTATACTTCAGATAAAAAACTAAAATTTATTTTTAGTTTTTACGGAATTATCGATTTATTAGCCATTCTTCCTTTTTACTTATCTTTTGGATTTGATTTAAGATCAGCCAGGATACTAAGATTTCTGAGGCTCTTTAGGATTATTAAATTAGTTCGATATAATAAGGCAATTAGTCGATTTTCTGTTGCCTTCAGAATGATCAAAGAAGAACTTACCATGTTTAGTGTTGTTTCTTTAATTCTTATTTATATTTCTGCTGTAGGAATTTATTATTTTGAAAATGCGGTTCAACCAGAAGCATTTTCCTCTATATTCTCTAGTTTATGGTGGTCTGTAGTAACACTAACAACTGTTGGTTATGGAGATGCGGTTCCAATAACTATTGGTGGTAGAATATTTACATTTATTATTTTAATGATTGGCCTTGGAATTATAGCCATACCCTCCGGAATGATTTCCTCTGCACTTACAGAAGCAAGAGAGTTAGAAAAAAATTAATACTTTTCTATTTAGACTTACTTTATAAAAAATTATGTAAATTTATATTATTAAACTCCTAAAAATGTATGGCTGTTCAAAAAGACCTTGTAAAAAAAAAAGAGGTAAAAAACTCATCTCAAGAAAGTTCATCTCAAGGCCAAAATGATTTAGCGGTTCAATTAATGGACAGTCGTCCTGAGGCCATTCAACTACAACAACTTCAAACCCTATCAGAGAAGAGTCAACAAACTTCAGGTGTTAGCCAATTACAAGAAATGGCAGACCAATTTAATAGCTTAGACCAGTCTTCAGAGCATCAAGAAAATAGTTCAAACTCAAACAATTCAACAATTCAACGAAAAATAACACTTGAAGGGTTTCAGGAATCAACAAAAGAGAAAAGAAAAAAAAGAGGTGCTGGGGTTAAAAAAATAGATGCTTTAGTTTGGAAATATGAAAAGGTTACAGAAGAAGGGGCTGATGCCCAAGAAAAGTATTCTACATTAGTATCTATTGAAAAACTGATAACTAATTGGAATGAAAAGCATAAAAAAGATTGGACAGGGGGAAGAGTAAAAAAACTTGAAACATATTTAAAAACAATTGCCTCAGAAAAAGATCATGTTAAATCTGAAATTCGAGATAGTGAAGAAAATAATGATATAATTTCTACTTCCACGAGTATTATATCCAACTATTCCAAGCCTCAAGGTGTTAACGATATTGAAGAAGGCATCGGTTCATTTGATCAACAAGATATAGAGACATCAATGAAATCTCAAGTTTCTCCAAAGAAGAAAAAAACAGGAGATGAAAAACTTAAGGAAAAAAAAGATAAAGGTCTAGGAAAGTCCCTAAAAGGTGTGGTAATGAATATACAAAAGCACCACGGACAAATGGATCAGTTTGATACTTTTATAAAAGGAGATGCAGCAGTAAATTCTTATTATAGTGATGCAGCTGAAAAAGTAGAATCTGGAGATGAAACCACAGCACTTTATGAACAAGCAAAAGGAACGTATCTTTCAAAGATGCATAATAAAGTCTTGAACACAAAAGAAAAAGGTTTTAAAAAATCTAAATTAAAAAATTACAAAAATAGTTCTTTGCGTGATGCTAAAAAAAGTGACACTTTACTAGCTAAAGCTAAAGATGCTGACGGAATGGCACAAGCGTATTATGTTCGACACTATGAACTTGGGAATACTAGGAAAAATTTAGCTAAACGAGAAGGCGAAGTACATCATCAATTGTTGAACAGAAAGGCAAAGTTAAGAAAAGAACAAAGAGCCAATTATGTAGATGCGAAAGACCTTCTCTATGAGGTAAGAGATAACAGAAAAAAAATGCAAGAAAGACGAGATGGTCTTCGAGCAGAAGGAAGAGTTGTTAGTATAGGTGGTGCAATTTGGAATGCAGTAAAATTTGGTACTGTAGCTGGTGGGATCAAGTTTTTATCTTTTGGTACAACAAAGTTTGTTCCTAAAAAAGATGGAAGAGGAAAAGTAAGTGATGAAAAGTTTGATTTAGACTTAGAAACCGGGAAATCAGAAAGAAGAATTGATGACGGACCTTGGGTTCAAAGCTTAGCTCATCAAATGAAAGATATAATGGCAGAGTTTAAGGCAAAAATAAAGAAGAGATCAAAAACAATTTGGGGTAAAATTTCTGCTGTTCTTGGCTCTTTCAAAAAATTTGTAGAATTGGCTAGAGGAGTCTTTTCTGCAACCGCAACTTGGCTTGGTGGCTTAAGTATTCTTCTTCCCCCAATGGCCACTATATTTGCCCCTATTAGCGCCTTCCTTTCTTGGTTATCATCACTCTTCAAAGGAATTAATATTGGAGCAACTGCTTTGAAATTAGTTGCAGACGGTATTGCAAACCTTACGAACACTGACCCAAGCTTGTTTACTGAGTTAAGAGGTGAATTATATGGGAGTGTTGCTAAAAGTGCCTCAGAGGGCGCATCTCTTGGGGCTAATCAAGCCTGGTCAGAAAGTAGAAAAACACTAAATAATCGCAATCAAGGAGAATATGTTCAATCTGATTTAGACAGAATAAGAAACGGTCACGATGATTCTGTTAAGATGGAGCTAGATAAAACTACTGTCATAGACAAAGAATCTCCGGCTAATAATAATTTATTTGGTCATAAATATGAAAGTAGAATTTCAAAAACAGGTCTTGGTGGAAATGCGCCAAAAGGAGAACTAGAAAGGTTTGAATCTATGAGCGCTAAAGATCAAGAAGCAGAATTAATTAGTATAAATGATGAAATTAATAGGAGTGAACACTGGGGAGGTGCCAACAGCGTTTCTGAAGAAGAGTTAAATCAATTAAAGTTAAAAAAGAATTTATATGAAAATTATGAAAAGACAAATAGAACAGGAGCTGATATTGGTCATGTAATTGGTGACGTGACTACTGATATTGGCTCAGATGTTTTATTAAATGTATTGCCAACTGTTGGTAATGAAAGTATGGACAGAAACGATGTAAATTATAACCAAGATTATGACGGTCAACAAACTGGTAAAAACACCAAAGGACAAAAAGAAATAAACATTAAAGATGCGGCCAAAAGAGAGCGATTAAAAAATGCATTACGAACACTTGAAGAAAAAGGTCATGAAAAAGCGAAAGGCTTACAGGATAAATTAAACCTATTTAAGCCCCTACCAAGTTTACCTGAACTAAGTGGAGCTTCTGAAAGTGATAAAAAAGCAAGAAATGAAACCAATAACAGATCCAAAGAAATGACTGGTGTTATTAATAAAGGAAAGGAATTGGCAGAAAAAGGAACACATCAATAGAAAATATTCTCTTTATAAAAAATTTATTTTTTTGAGTTTGAAAAGTGATATTAAAGTTGAACAAAAAGAAGCATCAATAGAAGAATCATTACTTAATCATTGTGATTTCAGCTTTCAATCAATCATAGATACTATGAATTTCGGCCTAAAAGAGAATAGGAATTGGCAAATAAAAAACCTATTTAATTACAGAACTGTTCAATTAGAACACGCAACTAATTAAATTAAATTAGTATATTGTTATCATATAATTCTAAATAAAATGTATGGCTGCTCAAAAAGGACTTGTAAAAAAAAAAGAGGTAAAAAATTCATCTCAAGAAAGTCCATTTCAACCCCAAAATGACTTAGCAGTTCAATTAATGGACAATCGTCCTGAAGCCATTCAACTACAACAACTTCAAGAATCTGCAGATAGTAGCATACTTAATGGTGAAATAGCTCAATTACAATCTACAGCCGACGCTTCTAGCACTTCAACAGCACCTTTTCAATTTAAAGAAAATAATACCGGACTTCCAGATAATCTAAAATCGGGAATGGAAAATCTTTCTGGAATGTCTTTAGACCATGTAAAAGTACATCGAAATTCAGATAAACCAGCAGCAGTTCAAGCGCATGCCTATGCCCAGGGCTCAAATATTCATTTAGCTTCTGGCCAAGAAAAACATTTACCTCATGAATTAGGCCACGTAGTGCAACAAGCACAAGACAGAGTAAAGCCAACAACTTCTGTTAACGGCATAGCAGTTAATGACAGCGCAACTTTAGAAAGAGAGGCTGATAGTATGGGAGCGAAAGCTTTACAACGAATCAGTAAAAACAATTCTTCAGCTCTTGAAATAAAGAATAAAGGAAATTATCCTATTCAAATGGTTAAGGGTATTTCTGATGAACAGCTGAAAGAAGCAAAACATTTTGCAAAACATCAGGACGGCACTATAGAATTACCCAGGGACTCTCACGGTTTAGCCATTCCTTCAAAACAGAGTAACGCCTTCAAGAATATTGAGGATTCAAACATGGATTCTAAGGAAAAAACGGCTGCGATAAATGCACTAATTACCTCAGTTGGGGCAAAGTCTGACAACAGGAAAGAAAGAGCAGCTAAGGCCCAAAAAGACCAAAAAAAGCGCTCAAAGCCATGGAATAAAATTAAAAAAGGGCTTTATAAAGGAGGTGCAAAAACCTTGGGTGGACTAGGAGGGGCAGCCGCAGGAGCTGCAGCCGGTGCACCGCTTGGTCCAGGAGCGATAGGAACAGCAATGGCAGGAGGAGCGATAGGAGGAGCGATGGCAGGGGGAGCAGCGGGAATGACATGGAATACGGGTGAAAAAGGGACAGACCTTGTTGCGGCAGGACGAGAGCGAGAACTTGCTTCATCCGAAGGATTTATGGGTAGAAATGGAAAATCAAGCCAAAAAGATGCTTTACATGAAACAGGAAAAGATGTTTTACTCGGTGCAATTTCAGGTGGTTTAGCACCTTTAATCGGAGTCGGTGGAGACGCTATTGGAGCGTTAGCGGGAGAAGGCGGGGGTAGCATTGCCGCAGAAGCATTCTCAAGTGGCGCCATGGGTGCCGTATCTAAGGAGGCTGCTGATTATAGCTATGATGAAGCAACGGGGGCAAATAAGACATCACTAGGGCAAAGGGGTTTGAACATGCTAACAGGAACGCTGATAGGAGCAGCAACAGGTGCCCTTGATGAATTAGATGCTTCCGCAGTTGCGTCTAATGACGCTGGGATTGAACTCGCCAATGATGGAACTGTCGATCTTCATCAATGGGCAGGTCAAGGAGGAGAAGCCTCATCAGATATGGGCTATGGACTTGTTCAGGAAGGGCTCGGAGGCGCTGTAGAAATGGGGCTGCAGAATTCAGATCCAAGTGCGACAAGTAAATCATTACATGAAGTCGTTCGTGCAGCCACAAAACAATCTCGGGTAGATGAAACAATAGACGTAGCGAAAAATAAATTCTTAGGCCTCAAGGGAGAATGGGAAGAAACCACAGACCCAAATATGAAACGTTGGTCGAAAGAAAAATCAGGATATTGGTGGTTCTATGATACCTCAACAAAGAAGATGACTAAGTATGACCCCTCTACGGAAATTTATACCCCCCTTTGAGTTGTGAATTAGTGGATCCCATTCAAATGACATGAATACTTAAATCAAATAGATTGAAGCATATACTTACTGGTTTGAAAAGCTCAAATGAGCCATGTCATACAACATAAAATAATTGAAAAGTTAAATGTTAAATCAATTATTGGATCTCTTTTTTTTGCAGAAACAGATGGTGATTACTTTATTTCTTATAAATCTAATCTGATTCATAAAAAACCAATAGGTAGTTTTAAAAATGTTGAACTATTTATAACCACGTCATTACAAATGATTTCAATTAACGATTCAGAACTTAATATTCTTTAATGAATAAAAAACTGATATTGTTTTGCTTTTTGTGATAGCAAAGAATTGTCAATTGTTTCAAGTTTCTGTATAAATCTTTTGGCTTCTTTTTTTATAAAAACTAATTCTGAATCATATGCCTTTGGCATCAATTCTTGATGAAGTATCAATAAATCTATGATTATAGAAAACAAAGTAATCCTATTTTGAATTGTTGTTTGATTTGCTTGATAAAAAGCTTGAATCCACTCTTTCCATAGTTGCATTTTATATGGTTCTAACAATTCTGGTTGGCAAACGATTACCTTTAAGAAAGCCATTTGGTAGGCAGCTATAACTTCTTTATCATTTATATTTGTTGAGAGTGAAGAAGGTGTTAAACTTACAATTTGGTCATAATTCTTAGGGCTAATATGAGATGTTAATCTGTGCCACTGTAGCTCTGCGGCTTTTGGGAAAACAATCAGGTCTTTATTCATAGCCCCGCTATCTGCTTGTGCTTGATAAGTAGTAGTGGTTTCATTATCTGCATCAATAAATTGAGATTTTTCTGAGTTAAACGCTTTAACAACAGTAGCACCTTCTACAAAACACCAAAAACCAGGATATATGTTGTGAAATAAAACTGCAATATAATGTAAGCCATTTGGTACTTGTTGAAAACCTCTAAAACCACCTTGAATTTTAAAAGGCCAAATATCTATTTGAATTTTTTCTTTGGGGAGGTTTCTAAGAATAATATTTTGTTTCAAATCTCTTTTTATTAATGTTATTTAATAATTCGTTTAATATCTTATCTTTAAATTTTTAATATTAAATAAACTACTTCTTTTATGGTTTATTTGTTCCAACAGCATTGCTATCTTGACCACTAAAGGCAGCGTCTTTTTTAGTGTACCAAATAATAGCTTTTTGTGCAACTTCTTTAACTTTGGCTTTTAAATCATCTGCTTTATTAACGTCTTCCCATCCAGGTATTTTTTGTATTGCTGCGGCACTGGCTGTTTTTTGTTCTTCTCCAGATAATTTACTATCCCCTTTAATTGTACTAGATATTTCTACGGCACTATTATATATATCTTTTATACTTAACTCAGTAAATCCCATATTCAATGCTGCATCAGCCATACGGAATAAGTACTTGCCTGATTTAAAGGCAGCCTCACCAATAGTGTCTCCATGTCGGCTTATTTCTTTTAGAGAATCTGCTAAATTTTCTACAACTGCATTTTTAGATTCAGAATTTTTTAGTTTTACGGCCATCCCTACTTGTGTTCCAACAACAGCATGATTCACTGCTCCATCGGTTATATAGGCTTCGTTGGAAAATAATGCTGCTTCTGCTAGCATATTTCGTAATAATTGTAAGTTTGATTCAATGTCTAGATTAATTAGATCAAGTTCTTGTTGAAGAGAATCTGTTAGAGGTATTCGATTACTATTTAGGATACCATCATATTGTTTAACTTGGCCTTTTAGTATTTGACGGAGAGCATTTATAATAACTAATTTTTCCTCATAGATTCGATTACTTGAAGCCATCATTAAATTTGAAGATTTAGCCTCTAAGATATCCTCATCCATCTCTTGTTCATTGGCTGTAGCTTTTTTGGAAAAAGATTTTAAAGCCTCAACTGCCAAAACAGCATTCCCCTCCTCTACTTCAACTGTTGTAGACGGAGAATCTTCAAGCATTCTATCTTGTAATGTCTTAGAGTAGTTTTCAAAGCGCTCTTCTATCTTAGTTTTAGTAGCAGGATCTAAACCAATAGTCGTAGCATGTAAATCCCATTCAGACTTAGACATGTATAATCTAGTTTTAACATGTGTCCAAATATCTTGGTCTATTTTATCTGCTTCAATAATATTTTCATTAGAACCATCAAACCCGCCCTCGGCTCTTCCTTTTCTTGCTCCTTCTTTTGCAACTATGCCTGTCTTAGAAGTGGTATTATCAATAATTTTTTTATCTTTTACAGTATCTTTTTTCGTCAACACGTTTCCATGTATATCTTTGGTAACGTCAATGATTCCTTGAGATTTTTTATCAACCATTCCTTTACCAAAAGTTGCTTCCTTGTGCATAAAGTCTAGCGCATAAACATTAACATCATAGACAATTCCTGCTTCATAGTCCCAACCATCATCAATAAAGATTTTATTAAATTTTTGAACTGCAGCTTCAGTATCTGTTCCTTTTAAATTAACATCAATATCTGAGGTTAGTGTGGTGCTTCCTGCTGCTGCCCATTCTGTTAGTCTATCGCCGCCAAGAGCTATTTGAGTTTTATTTAGAATAAAGTTGTGGTGCCATTGTCTATATTCCCATATTTTACGCAACATATTTCGGCGGTTATCTTTTTTTGTTGAATCAGCTGTTGTGCTATCTTTATTTAATTCTTTTGTTGCTATGTGCCAACTTTGATTACATTCATCTTGTAAAAAAGTTCTAATTTTATCGCCTTTAGGATTCAGCTGAGTTATTTGTCGTGAGTCTATAAGATCTATAGTCTCTAATTTTAAGTCAGATACATCAGAATCAGAATCAGAATCAAAAGAAAAATTAGTCAGGGTGCCATTTAGAACTTCTTCTTTTTCATCAGTCGACAGGTTTTCAGGTAACTTATCACTAGTTTCATCGGAATTTTTACGCTTAAATTTTTGGTTCCCTTTAATCCAAACAAAAGCTTCTTCTTCTTCTGACCAACTTTCTTTAAATCTAGAACTATTATTTTTTCGTTCTTGATCGCCGGGTTTTCTCTGGATAATAAAATTATCTGCCATCGCCTGAAGTTGAAAAATTTCTAGAGATTGAAGGCTACTATTGGCTAATTCCTGTATGTGTTGCATTTGAATAGCTTCAGACCTAGTATCTTCAGATTGAAATGCACCATCTTGATTACTTCTATGATAAGAAGTGGTACTTTTCTTTTCTTTTCCCTCTGATGCGTATGTGTTCAATATATAATGATAAATTTAATAAACTGTGTAATTTCAAAATTTTGTCAGTTAAAAGTATGACTAATTTTAGGATTAAAATATTTCAAAATTATGTTTATTAATAATATTAAATAGTTACCATTTTTAAAAAGATTTAGAAAATAAGAATTAGTTACAGTCTATCTTTTTTTGTCCTGGATCCGTTACCGTTATAGAACCTGCCCAAACACACATAGTTTTACTATTCTCAAGCACAACAGGTTGTTTGCCCAGCTTTGTTTTTTTTGCCCCTGGAGACCAAGGACTTACAGGTATTGGAATACATGAAGAGGGAACAAATACAGGAACAGGGCCAGCCATTTTCCAGTTCATAGGGTTTGCAGGAGACTTACATTGCCCAAATGCTGGAATATTAACAAATGGGATGATATCTAAAATATTTGCAATTGGTTTTGTATTTGCTGTAAGCGTTCTATTTAAAGGGAGTACTACCATAGATTTTGGTCCTGCACCAAATGAACATTTAATTTTAGCCCCACTACACACACATTTAGCCATAATATAGATAATTAATTAAATTTTAATTCTAGTAAAAAATCTTCTTTTGAAAATTGCTTTTGATCCTCAAAATCATAAAATAATACTTTTTTTTGAGTTTGATTACAGGCTATTTTAAGACAAGGGTCGTTCGTAATTACAAATTTTGAATATTTTAAAAACAAATATAAATGATTGTTATCATTATTTTGCATAAAATTACGTACTAATAAATTTTGTTTGTTACTGGCTGTTTTTTTTGAGTAATTTTCTAAAGGTACTACTGAATCATAAAATATAGGGATTATGAATATGTTCTTTTCTAATAGCGCAGTGATAAGATCAAAAATTTGCTCATTGTTTGTTTCTTTTGCTGATTTGAAATATAACAAACAAAACCTATAATTAGTCAGGGAAAATTTGTTAGAACTTTTTAAGAACCAATTCACCATTTCATGCGTTTTTATGTAAACATTTTTATCAAGAATTATTTCGGGATTTAGGGTTTGGGAACCTTCAAATTCTTTTAGTTTATTAAAAATTGCACTACATTTTGATGCGACATATTCTTCGATATATTGTTTTTCAGATTTAAATATATTTACCAATTTAAATGATGTCCTAACTTTTTTTTGAGATTTAAAGAAGTTATAAATAAACTCTGATTTAAAGTTCGTTCCAATTTTTATGATATAAGTATGCTCTTTTTTTTTAAGTGCATTAATCCCATTCAAGAATTGTTTTGAAATGGAGAATACGTGATCTTCTTCAAAAATGTTTTTTGAGAAAAAAATATTTGAGTGCGATCGTTTTTCAGTAAAAATTAGGTCAATTGTCACCTCTTCTTTTTTATACAATCTCATTAAATTTGTATAAATAATATTTAGGGTAATTAAATCATTTAAAAAAGAACTTGATATGAATAAAATTTTCATAAAACTTTATTTTTTTAAATACTTTTTTTCATAAAGTGATTTAATGTTTTCTAAAAAATCTTCTGGGTCTATATACCAAGTTAGTAAATTACCTTGTTCATCCGCCGTAATTAAAAACTTTTGATTGGTTTTATCGGTATAGGTATTCATATCCCATATCCATTTTTCGTGTCCAACAAAATTAGCTTTAGAATTTCTAATGAATTCTGATGCATAGTCAATATTGTATCTAAATATTTTATTATCTAAACTTGCTGTAAATAAAAGATTTTTATCTTCCTCTAGAAACATACTAGTGATACTTGAACTATGGTCTTCAAATTTATAACGGAATTTTTGAGTTTTTGAATTTTTAACGTTATCATATTTATAATCATACCAAAAAACATTTCCATTCTTATTTCCTAAAAATAAATAGTTTTTTGTCACGTATATTTTATCTACTCCTTTCACATCACTAAGGTTATTATCTAGTAAAATTTCTTCACTATTTCCGTTTTCATTAATGACAAAGACTTTATTATTTGAAACAATAAAGAGTTTTGAATCTCTGTAATAAGTTGCCTTAATGTTTTTGTATTTTAAATTTTTAGTTGGCAAATTATAATTATTGAATGTAATTATATAGTCTGTGGTGATAAGGAATTGTTTATTATTGATGGTATCAATGAAAATGTCAAGAATATCGTTTTTGTATTCAGAGATTTTATAAAATGGTTTAAGTGTTAGGACCGAATCTTTTTTAGGATTAATTTTAAATACTTTTTTTGAAAATGTAATAGCAACAAGGATACTATCATGAACATAAACAAGGTTTCTAATTCTATCTTCAATGTTAGAATAATTTTCTACAATAGCTATACTAGTGTTTTGTTGTTGTTTTGATTTATCCAAATCATAGAAATTAATCACACCTTTGTCTCCTGCATATGCAATTTTCTTATTGTTTAGTATGTCAAAACTTCTGATAGAATAATTTTTTTTGTTTTTAGTTAACAGCATATCTGTTTTTCCATAAGAATTAGCCCCTTTTAAAATTGTTAAGATTTTTTGATTTAATTTTAAAATACTTTCATCCCCTTTAATTTCTTCAGCATCTATAAGATCATGTTTTTTGAGTTTATTAAACCTTTTTTGTTTTTCAATTGACGAATCTATAAGATCTCTAATCTCCTCATTTTTATTTTCTTGCTCTGCTGAAGATAAGCTAATTACTAAATCCTTAAAATCAGAATTAAGCTCTATAAGCTCTTTGAGAGTTCTGTTTTTTTCAGATTCTTTTTGAGCTTTTCCTTTTTCTTTCTTTGCTTCTTGTTCTTTTTCTTGAGCATCTAATTTTGCCGCATTAGCTTTAATTTTAAGATCTATAGCTATTTGTTTTTCGAATTTAGCTCTAGCTTCAGCCTTTTTAGCTTTTCGCCCTTCATTTTCGGCCTTAGCTTCAGCATCTTTAGCTATTTGTTTTTCGAATTTAGCTCTAGCTTCAGCCTTTCTAGCTGTTAGCCCCTCTTTTTTGGCAAAATCTTCAGCCTCTCTAGCTTCAACCTCTTTTTCATTTGCAATTTTTCTTTGCTCATCTGCAGTTTTATAGCTAATATAAGCGATTAAAAGTCCAATTAATGCAAAACCTGCAAGTGTAAATGCTATTTTTGTTGCCTTACGATCCTTATTACGCTCTCTGGCTAATTGGTCTGATTTTTCTTTTTTTATTCTTAAATCATCTTGTTCACTATCATTAATGAAATTTATTGTTTGATCAAAATCTAGATTGTATTTTTTTGCCCAATTCTTATTACTGGTTGAATTGTCTCGCCATGCGATAGCGCTTTCTAATTCTGGAGTTTTTAAAAAATCTACCTTGTTGTTATTTTTTTTAATTGCATCTTCTGAGAAAGCTTTAAAATCTTCAAAATTGTTTTTTTCTTCCTCAAGCCACTCTGAATGTCTTTCCCAGTTTAAAAATTTAGTATATTTTAAACTAATAATATTCTTAGAATCAAAAGGTTTGTTTTCTGCAATTGGAATTCCAGATATTGAAGGTTCAAAAACATCAAAAAAGTCAAAGAAGGTTTTTTTTAATAATCTTATTTCTCTTGATAGATCTGATTGCGAAATATTTATATGTTCAGATATTTTTAAAATGGTCTCATATTGAACTTTACTAGATAGGTTTTGAGTATCTAAAATTGACTTAAAAAAATTAGCCATTCTGTTTTGTTCTAGTTTACTAGACAAAACATATAAATTCTCAAAATCTTTTTCAATAGATTGCTTAATCCCACCAAAAGTATCAATATCATCTAGACCTATGATTGTTTTTTCATTCTCGTTAACAACAAATTTTTCATATAACTTATATAGTAAAAACTGTAGGTTCGGTAAATAGCATATTTCTTCTTTTAATGTTTCATTAAATAAATCAATAACTTTAGAGTTAAATTGAATGTTTTTCTTGTAAAATGTGTCTTTTAGGATTTGATGAATTCCTTTATGATCGATATTTTGAATAGAATATTGCGACTTACTGATTATTTCCTGAAGTTTATTATAGGATGTAAGTTTGGTTAAATAGGGAGTTTCAATACATATTAAGAAATAGATAGCCGTATTTTTAAAAGTAACAGTTCTATATATTAAATCCATTAAAACATTGTCTTCCTCACTTAAAGCATAGTCAAAATACCGATTGTATTTATATAGGTCTTCTAACTGGTCTATAATAATTAAAAGATTTTTTTTACCAAATATTTCTGACCGTTTATATATTTCTACAATACCAAGAGAACCAAAATTTGATATAATTTCTGAATAATACTTTCGGTCTGTAGTGTTCGATTTTAAATCGTCTTTAAGAACTTCTCTTGCGGTTAAGGCATATGAGAGGTTTACTAAAGGGTCAATCCCTGGCCTAAAAGATGCTATAGCCCAATCTTTCCCTGCCTGGCCTACAAAGCCTTTTTTAAGTCTAGGTATTAAACCCGCATTAATCAAAGAGGTTTTCCCAGACCCTGAAGCACCTGAAAAGGTAACAAATTTATTTTTTTGGAGAATATCTAATACATTTTCAACTTCTTGTTCTCTTCCAAAATAGCTATTATTTTGATTTTCAGCATATGGTTTTAGACCGACAAAAGGGTTTAGAGGGATTTTTATCATACTTATTTGTTTCTATTTTAGGTATTTATTTATATTTGTCAAACATACCACCTAAAATTAATAAAAATTGTTCAAGTTTTACCCAACATATGATATTATTTCTGAAATAAATAATCAGCTCATAAAATCAAAATATTCTCTACAAATTTTAGTTGACCAAAATGACTTGTTTTTCTTATCGGAAAATTTAATAAAAATTCTAAATAAAAATATTTTAATTGAAATTGTAATTCTTTCAAATAATGATACAAAATCATTAAAAACAGTCAATTTATATAAGCGCTTAATAGATGGAGGCGTAAACATGTATTGGTGTAAAAACCTAAGATACTATAACGATGAACAATTTTTTGCAATTTTTGATAGAACTTATGTCATAGACACTTTTAATACTGAAAAAAAAGCAGAAAATGCTGAGAAGTTTGTACGTAATAAAAATAGCATATTCAGAGATATTGTATTAAACTCAGAGGAAATAAAACTTCTTTCAGGAAATATAAATGTAACGTTTAATGCTGATACAACCATCGCTGAAAAAAACGAATTAGTTACATTAAATTGGAATGTTGAGAATGCACACCACGCATTTATAAAACCAACTATTGGTGATGTGCCATTTGCTGGAACAACCGAAATAAAAGTTAAAGATGATCAAAGTTATGAGTTAACAGCAACCAATAAAGAATCTATTATAACAAAAAAAATATTTATAAGGGTTCTCGAAACAAAGGAAATTGACTTTGAAATTACTGTATTTGACCCAATTTTAAATAAGTCTTTAAAAATTGAACCTTCAACACTTTATGATGGTCAATATGGTGTGTATTTTGGCCAGTCAGTGAAAATATCTTGGGATATAAATATGATTGGAATGCTACATGAAGATTCCCTCGGAAAGCTTACTCTTAAAAACTATCACGAGTTTGAAATAGTTGAAAAAACAAAATTTGTATTCACTTTTCATTCACTAAATGGATCTCTAAAGAAGACCCTTCTCTTTCATCCTTTTGAAAACGTAGAAGTGTTTAATAGGTTAAGTCCTGCAAACACAGAGGGTTTTACTACTCATACAAAAGAATTAAATAAAATTTTAAAAATAAAATTTAAAATCAACGGTTTTTTAGATTTATTTTTAAGTAAATTTAGGTCGAGATGAATAGTAGAATTTCTTTCATTACTAAATTTTTACTTTTCTCCTCAGGTACAACTTATGAATTAATAAATAAATGCCCCCGTTTTGAAGTAAACAAATATGCTAGTATAGGTTTAACTGTGTTTTTCACGTCTATATTATCTATTCTTTCCTCATATTTTGCATTTAATTTAATTTTCAACTCTAACATCATAGCAATACCGCTAGCTGTTTTTTGGGGTTGTATCATTTTTAATTTAGATAGGTACATTGTTTCTTCAATGAGAATGAATGATAACAAATGGAAAGAATTTTTGAAATCAGTGCCACGGTTACTAATTGCAATTTTAATAGCGATTGTAATTTCAAAACCTTTAGAAATTAAACTATTTGAATCAGAAATTGAAACTTTTCTTAACAAAGAAAAAATAGAACTTTCATATGGAGTTACTCAAAAATATGCTAGCGATATTGAGCTTTTAGAATCTAAAAAACAGCTTTTAGAATCTAATTTTCAAAAAAGTTTAATGTTAAGAGATAAGTATTATGAAGATTATAAATGTGAATGTACAGGTACATGTGGTACAAAGGTAAAAGGTTATGGACAAGAGTGTAAAAGTCGAAAAAAACGTTATGAATTATTTCTTTTAGAATTAAATCAAAATCGAATAAAAAAAGACTCTATCATCAAATTATATACAAATGAAGAAATAAAGATTAGTGCGTTAATAGAAAAACAAAAGGGAATGATAATGACAAACACCTATGGTTTTTTTGATAAAATTAGAGCTCTTAATCAAATTGATGAAATTTCTTCATTTTTTATTTTATTAATTTTTATAATGATAGAAACGGCACCTCTGTTCACTAAGTTACTATCACAAAAGGGACCTTATGACAATCTTGTTTTGGAGCACGAAATACGATTTGAAACAGATTATTTAAAACAAGTTGACAATTATAATCACGAAAGAACCAAAAACAAGAAATTAAAAGAAATGTCTACTAATTTAGAAATCAAATCAAAAGAGTCTGAAATAAAAGATATTCTAAAGAATGATGCTTTAGAGCGTTATGATAAAATGCGTACCCTAGTTGATGTTAAAAAAAACAAACCCTAAAATAATGTTTAAATTTAAAAAATTAATAAAAATTGTTGCTGGGATCATTTTAATAAACCTGATTGCATGCGATTCTTATAAGAATTCACTAGATATAAGTAATACAAATTCAGTAATCTCATCAAAAACAATTAACACCTCAAACATTTCTTCGGATTTAATAGCCCTACCAAAGAAAACAAAATCAAAATTGAAAGCTCATATTTCATCTAGTGCAAAAAACACCTTAGAAGATTATTATAACGAATCATATATTGATAGCTTAAGAAGCATTTTAATAGAAACTGGAAGTTTAAAAATAAATGTTTTTGAATCTTTTTTAATAGATTATATAAAATCTAATTCGTTAAGTGACACTACACATCTAGCTAATTTATATTTAAATTCACCTGTAAAAGCTGAAAATATTAGTTTTTCTTATAATGTTAAGAAGGATGATATACTCTTCTATGAAATTAAAAATACTAAATCTAATACGCTTAAAAAAATTGAAATAACAGAAGGTGAAACTGTTCGGTTTTTAAAGAACAATCTTAAGAAAAAAGAAACTGTAAAAGGGAAACTA
>MDSY01145668.1_pt1 | contig 17179 bp, 24 predicted proteins | sample 811131 | NCBI WGS metagenome assembly MDSY01 (sample SAMN05326643, study PRJNA326480) | marine metagenome | isolation source: seawater | place: Atlantic Ocean: South West | collected 2010
ATTGGGATTAAATCTATAAAAAGAAAAGGCAGCACATAAAATGGAGATACTATGCACTGCCTTTTTTCATGATTACACGGGGAAATAAAAAACCGTGCAACCTTGACCGTTAATCTTTTTATTCTTCGTTGGCTACGATGATTGCACCATCAACCTTGATATCTGTGAAGTTTAATCCACTGACCTCTTCGTTGTTTACATTAAAGATGACATCACGAACCAAGAGCCTAAGCAAGGCTGCCTTCTGATATAGATTCAACCTAGCATAGGTTTCTATAACCTCATCACCAGTCATCTTGTTTGCGTTCTGTAATGCATCATTTTTCTTTTTGAATATCGACATCTTTTTCTCCTTATCTAAATAAATAAAATAACATCTGCAACTTTTTGTTACTTAGATGTTGTAAGTGTTCAGGTATGTTTGTTCTATCCATTGCCTACCTCTTTGATTTTTGCTTTTACATTAAACAGATTGTCTTTGACTTTTTTTGACATTTCCTCAAGCCATATCAATTGCTCAGTATACTTTTCTTTGTCCTTTTTTAGTTTGGCTATGTCTGTCATTACTCGCCTCCCTTTTTATGCTCTTCAAGAATCATGTGGTTATACAATGCAACCTGTTTGTCTCTTCTTTGGTACATTCTTTCTATCTTGTTTTCACACTCATCATTTAGAGCATCAATTCTATCTAAATATTTTTGGACCTTTTCGGTATTATATGCTTCCATTACGCCACCTCCTCAATGTTGCATAAAGTATTGACATCACATCTCAAGACCTTAGCTATTAAATACCAAGCTTCTTTATTAGGATTAATGAAGTCAATATTTTTATCAAGACCTAGATTATGTATTTTTCTTCTTTGAGCATAGGTTATATCTCTTAAAGTGTGTTTATATTCATGACCCCAAAAGTGAGCCGTACCCATATAGTCCTTTGTTCCAATATACTTTTTATCTAATCTGATAATATTTATTCTAGCTTCCCAGCTAATTTCACCTAAGTTCATTACGCCACCTCCTGATTTACTTCTTTGATTGGTGCTTTTTCTAAGATGCCTGTAGCATCGCTAACAAAATGGTAGTAGCCATTATTGTGACCGTGCTTGCTTAAACCTGCCATGCCAACCTCACCTTTGTAAACAGCCTTAAAGCCTACTGCTTTTAATGTTTTTATTATGTATTTGTTTTGTCTCATATTAATTACTCCTTTTATTTAATATACCCCTATTATATATAACTGAATGTATATTGCAACACTTTACAACACTTTATTACATTTATTTTATGGCAGTATTTCGTAGACATATCCACGAACTGCTCTAGGTTTCTTTAATACAATCTCATGAAGGTTGCCATTTACCTTCTCTGTTAATTCCCAAAAGGTATCTCTTCCGGGGTCAGCTATTAGTATTGGACACTTAGCCTGCTTGGTTAGTTTTACAATATTAGAAATATGGTCCTCCCAATAACAAATATCACAACCAATAATTAAATCTATTTTTGTAAATGCTTTGTTTGGTAGCTCTTTATAGTCCATGTATAAAACTTCAACACTGGTGTTGTTTAATTTATTTACTACATCAACATAGGGTTTTGTATTTATATCTATGTCAATGCCACCACAATCTATGTTCTGTTTTTCTAGGTAGGCAAGAACCAAACCCCAACCACACCCAATATCTATGGCTGTATTTACATTTTGTAAATTATATCGAGACAAGAAATCTATGATAGTAAGAGAAGAGTTCCATACCTTGTTTCCATGACTTATAGGCTTAGCTGTTTTTCTTTTTATCTTTTGTATGTCTTTATTGCTTGATAAAGGAATTTTGATATTGTGCAGAATTTTCATAATAAATAGTGTTACAATCTATTGTAATGAATTATAATTAACAATCAACAACTAAAGCAGGAGTTTTAAATGGGTGATTACAACAAAGGATATAGGACACTAACAGTAGATTTAGAAACATATAAAATGTTAGAAGAAATATGTGCTTCAGAAAGAAGAAAGAAGATAGACCAAATACGACTAATGGTTGAGAACAATCATAAAGAAGTTATTAAAGAAGACTAAGCCAACCCACCTATCCCACCTTTATTTGCTCTAAGGCGTTCAGCCAATTCTCTATCTTTAGGGTTGGGCAATACTGTTTCTGAAATCATGGACTGTGGTGTTACAGCAGTCACTGGTGGTACCAGTGGCATGTTTGATTGACTTACATTAGCCAACATTGTGTCTAGTCTATCTGCTAAGTTTTGCTTCTCTTTAGGCTTTACTTTATCTGCTACAGAGCTAGGTACTGTTCTATTAAAGTTGTCCAGACTTGCACTGTCAAGGCTTTCTTTCTTCATAAGACTGTTGAAAGTATTTTTTATTTTTTTATCATATTTATCAAAATCAACCATAGATGAGCTTTCTGCAAAGTCTGTTAATTGACTTGCAACATCTCCTATTACATAAGGTGAGCCATCTATCTCGCTTAAACCTTTGAAAAAAGCACCCCATTTTGGTGCAGCACCTGCTCTAACCCATGCCTCGCCCAAAGTAAAACCTCTTTTTAATTCTTGCTGTAATCTATCTTGTTCTGTGGTTGTAAGGATTCTTTTTACGGTATCAGCAAATTCTATATCTTGTTGTTGAGTCAATAGTTCAAAATCTAAATTAATAGCAAATCTTAAAGCTTTATCAAAAGTATCAAGGTCCGTAGGAAATAAAGCTCTTTTCGTCATGCTTTGATATTTTTCCTTCATTGTCCTTCTGCCTTCTGTTTGTGCGCCCATTAATACTTTATTTTCTAAGGCTCTTGCATCTGCTTCTGTCACCATATTATCCATGAATAGGTTGAATTCTTTTTCACTGCCATCAAAAGCTAACTTCATTAAAGACCTTGTTCTAGGTGTATATAAAAGCTTTCCTGCATAATTTTGTCTTTCAGATGTTTCTGCTAATTTTTCATCAAGACCATGATAGACACCATTGGTAAAAGCTTCTTTTTCGGATGGTCCGTATGCGGCTACCATTTCAGTCAAATCTATATTTTTAGTATATGACGGATTAAAAATATTTTTGCCCATTTCTAAAGCATCAGCAGTAGCCATGTGACCTGCAAAAACTTTTCTTGCTGCTTTGTATTCAGGGTTGGTGTCTAAAATTTGTAGGTATGCATTTTTATTTTCCATAAAGCCTCTCAACTCTGTTCTTCCTGCTGAGGATTCAGTTGCTAGCGGATTGTTTGCAGTCGAAATTAAGTCATCTAAGCCTTCTTTCATATAATGCAAAAACTCAAAATTAAAAGCATCAATACCAAGACCCTTGTTTTCTCCTTCTAAAATGACCATACCTTCTGCTGTAAATTCTACATTAGGTAATACTATGCCTTTATTTGCTGCAATCCTTGAGCCTCTTAGGTAAGCATCTTTCATTACAGGTCTTTGCATTAATTTGTTTAATGTCATTGGCATATCCTCACCACCAATATTAACAATATATTCGTCATTAAGACCAACCATTTTGTCTTCACCTGTTTCTGCATTTATAAATGCAGCTTCGTACATTCCTGCTGAATCTGCACTTCTTGCTTCTTGTAGTAATTTTATTGTTTCGTAATAACCTGCTTCAGCTCCAAAGGCGTTTTGTAAATCTGTTTGCAGTCTTCCAAATCTTCCACTTTGTCTGTCTTGCAAAACTTGTCTTGATTGCTTTGTTAATTTACTTGGAACCATATTTACCATATCTAACAAATCTGCTGAACTTGTACTTATATCAGCTACAGTCAAACTTCTACCCTTATTCATAGCATTTACTGCTTGTACTAAAGCTTCTTCTACTGTTCCTGCATCATTTTCCATTGCCTCAAGTACCATGTTGTAAGCTATTTCCTCACCCCTGTCTTTACTAGGAAACTTAGAAATTCTATCAGCTAAACTGCTAAAAATTTTTTGCGTAACCAAATTGCTAGGTATAGACAAGAGTAGAGCAGTCACACCGGCAATATAAGGTTTCATTTTTAAAGCCCTTTCTTTCATAGAGCCTTCGTCATCTCCCATTGAATAAGCTGTACCGTAAACCCCTGACTTTGCTATACCCTTTTGGAAAGGATTAAGTTTTTTTGTTAATTTTCTTGTTGCTGCCACAACAGCATCTTTTGCTACCTTTACACCGGGTGGTATATATAGTGGAACCTTGGGAATAAATGGCAATTTTTTAGCAACTTGGGTAGTAGCAACAGATGCAACCATTGGTAAAAAAGCACCGCCTACTTGAGCGGATGATGACTTAATTGGGTTCAATCTTTTATATGTGTCCATAGCATCATTTTCTACTGCAAGATAAAAGTCTGAAGGATATCGACTACCTATTGATTTAATTTCATCTGCAAGGTTAAACGTCAGTCCTTGTGCTGCCATTTCACGCACACCACTTTCTGCTTCATTAAGGTATGCCTGCAATTGTAATTGTGCTTCAGATGGATTATCGATTCTAGCAATCTCTTGGTTTATTGTAGAACGCAGCCCCGGTATGTCATCTGACCTCCATGGCGTGCCTGCATCTCCACTGGTTTTATTAAGCCACTCATTAATTGCAATTTGTGTTTCGCCACCTGTGTAGAAATCTTTTAACCTGCTTTGTATCGGGTCCATAATTTATGTCAAGTCTCCTACATTTATAGTTTTGTTGCTTGAAGGAGCTAGATTGTACATAGCACCAGTTTTGAACCATTTTTGTCTTTTGCCATCAGGGAACACCCAAATTTGATATCCTTCCTTTTCATTATTTTCTTCAATTGTAGCTTCTTCAGGTTTCATTTTTTTAAAGTCAAAATCAAAAATAGAATTGTCCCATTTTAATTGTTCTTGTACTTTATAATCTTTTCCAAACCTACCTGACCTTGCTCCAATGTTGTAGGCTTGTCTCGCTTCATTATATCTTTCTTGTTTGTTAGCAAAGATACCACGCATAATATTTTTCATTACTGTAACATTTTGTAAAGCACCCGGCTCTCCACCTAATGCTAAAATAATTCTTTGAGCATCAAACTCGGTCATAACACCCGGTCCTACTATCTCAACTCTAAACTTACCGATTAAACCTTGAAACTTACCTGCTGCCATACCCTGTGCTAATTCTTGTGGTGAGATACCTTCTGAATCAGCTAATGTTTTTACAATCCTTATAATGTCATTAGCAAAGTAATCCACACCCTGACCGCCTTCTACTCTTGCTTTGACATAAGCGTCTAAGGCGTTTAAAGACCTTCGCTCATCATTCATAACTGTTGCAGCTTTAGTCATTTGGTCATAACTTGGTATATACCTAGCGTTTTCACTGGCTACCGTTGGTCTCATATTAGTACCTTTGAATTTTTCATAAAACTCTTGTGATGAAAAATCTCCCTCAGGTCCTGTAAAAATAAAATCATCGCCTACGAGAGTGGATTTATAAAATTGACCATTATCATTTACAAACATTTCTGACAATTTTGCAGATGGAGCATTTGCTTTTTTCTTATTAGCCACAAGACCAAAGGCTGTCATATCTCTTGCTTGCTTGTTCTTTCTATTTTCTGCATCTATTTCTTTTTGCAGTGCGTTGAATTGTGCAAAGCCTGCACCCAAGCCTCTACCCAATGAGCCAAATTTTTGTGATTGTTCTGCTAGCAATCCTTGACCCAAGGCAGATGCTAAATCATATCCTGTTGCCCTTGGTCTTGGCGGAGCTATGTCATTCAACATATTTCTATATTGTTTAAATTGAAACTGCATATCATTTTGTTTTAATAAATTTGTCAATTGGTTCATATCAAATGTTCCATCTTGAATTTCTTTTTTATTTGATTCATCTACAAGACCGTCTGTAACTGTTTCATCTTCTACGCCACCACCGTCTTGATAACCCATTAACGAAGATATACCCATTCTGCTTATAGTCATGTGGATTGTTGAATATTATAGTTGGTTTGTGGCGGATTAAAGAAACTTCCTAAGCCACCTAATGCTGATAAACCTGCACCAAGACCTGCACCTAAAGCAGATGGTTTTGCACCATAAGTTGTAGCTGTCTGACTAAATCCTGCAGGTACAGACTGTACAAAAGGTAGCAACGACTGCATTTGTTGCATTGGAGCCATCTGTTGTTGTAATGCGTTAGCTCTTTGTGCGTCTAGTTGTGATTGTTGTTGTCCTTGTGTTAATCCACCTATGCCTAATGTTCTTTGTATATCAGCCTGTGCAGCTTGTTGTGCTTGTGAACCCAATCCTGACATAGCACTACCTGCACCGAATTGTGCTTGTTGTCTTTGTTGTCCTATTTGTGCTTCTGTACCACCTAATTGACTTAATTGGTTGGCTAATGTTTGTTGTCCTGCTAAGGCACTTTGTCCTGCTTGTGATAAAGCTTGTTGTCCTGCTTGACCATAACCTGCAAGCGTAGAACCAAGTCCTCTCATGCCTGCTGCTCTTTGTCCTGCAACATTAGATAGATTGCCACCTAATCCTGTAAGTGCTTGTTGTTGTCTACCAAATTCACCCAATGCTGATTGTTGTGCCTGTTGATAGCCTCTGCTTCTTATACCACCTATGGCTTCACCCAAACCTCTACCTAAAGCTTCTTGTCTTTCTGTAGCACCAAGTCTTGCTCTTGAGCCAAATGCTGATTCACCACCTGTACCTATGTCCGATGCTCTAGCAGCTATGTCTTGTTTGGCACCTGCTTTCATGACATCTCTTGTGGTTTGGTCAACTACTGCTTGTTCGTATGGGTCGTAGAAATCCTGAGTCATTCCTTGGTTAAATCTACCAGTACCACCTTGTCTTAAAAAGTCACTAGCCTCGTTTAGACCTGCACCGTATTGAGTTTCTGCACCTCTAGCTATGCCCTGAGCTTCACCTAAGCCACCAAATAAAGACTCTAAGCCTTGCTCTCTAAACGCTTGTTCTTGTCCAACACCACCTGCTACGCTTCCTAGAGCCTCTCTACCAAGACCTCTCGCTGTGTCTGTGCCTCTAAATAAATCTTGTAATCCTGATTGATAGGATTGTCCTGCCTCTTCTATAAAAGGTGTTTGTATGCCTGTGGCATCTCTTGATAACTGTATGGCTCTTTGTTGGTCAGGAGATAGTCCTGCAACCATTTGAGGAGTGACCAACGGATTGCCTTGCTCATCAAAGAATGTTCTGTTACTAGCCTGAAATGCTTGACCTAGAAAGCCGGGGTTGTAAGAATCTGTGCCGGGAATACCTGAGCCATAGAAAAGTTCTCTTGTTGCAGGGTCTAGGCTTCTAAATTGTTGTTGTACATCTACTGCTAGTGGTCCTTGTTCTTCTGCCATTATGCTACGCTCCCGAAGTGTTCCATTAGTTTATACATAACTCTTGTGCCTGAGTCACGGCTTGGCTCACCGTTTGGCGTTAGTGTAACTATGCCATTACTATCATTGGCTGCTACGTTAAAGCCACCTGCACCTTTTACAGCCTTGGCTGTCATTACAAACTCACCGTCTGAAAGCATTGCAGGTATATCGTCTGATGTTTCAGTACCCGGTCCATCTATTTGACCGTCCATTACAGGAAAGTTTGCAGGGTCTATTGGTAGTTCACCACCCTCAGCCATTGCTACAGCTCCACCTTCTGCGAAAGCCATGATGCCACCTTGGGCAGCACCTCTAGGTTTTCCACCTTGTAATACTGGTAATGTGCTTGGATTTAAACCGTATTCTACTCTGCTTGGCATTGCCTCACCTTTTTGTCTAGCAACCTCAGCAGCTACATTATATCTGCCTAGTGGGTCCATAGTTGTTAATGGTGTTAATGGTACGCCTTTAAAGTCCTTGGCTTCGTCATAAGCCAGTTTAGCAATTATTCCTGCTAGACCTGCTATACTTGCATTACCTAAGCCGCCTTTGCCATCGCCAGTTCTTTCTTTAGAAAAGTCTGAAGTTTTGCCTTTAAATAAATCTTCAAGCAGTCCAAGCTTGCTTTGACCACCTTGTTTTTTTCTAAACATATCCATAAAGGAGGTGCCTGCATTACTAAATCTTTCTCCTGCACTGCCTATTAAATTACCTGAACGGTCCATTAATCCTGACTCTAACATTTCTTGATAATCTAATATTTTTCCGTCTACTGAGTAGGTGCCATCCCCAATAGCTTCTATTACTGGCTCTTCGCCACCCATAAGATTCTTATACAAGCCAACGCCATCTTCACCCGGCAAAACAAATTCTTTTGCACTGCCAAATCCTTTACTGATGTTTCCAAAAAGATTTGTGTCATCCGTGCCTTTGTATAAAAACTCTCCTGCTTTATCTCTTAAACCACCAATACCTTTTTGCATGTTCCCAAGGAAGCCAATGCCATCTGCACCTTTGGTGAAAAACTCTTTTGTATTACCAAAAATGTTACCTGTTTTGCCACCTGTGTATGCTTTGTTAGGTGTAAAAGCAGTCATAAGGTCGCCAATACCACCCTCACCTTTTGCTATGTTTATAACAGCTCTTCCTCTGTTATACGCAATTGCAGGTCCTTGCCATGGTCCGGGTATTACTGCAGCTACTGGTGCTATCTTTTTAATAACCTTTTTTAAACCTTTTGCTATCTTCTTTAAGAAACCAAATTCAGGATTACCTGTAATTGGATTAATAGACATACCACCACCAACAGTATATTCGTTAGGGTCTAAACCCATGTTCATCATATCCTGTTCTAATCTTTGTCTTGTTTCCGGCGTTATAACTGGTGGAACCACCATCTCGCCTTGTGCAACGTGTGCTAAATAATTATCTTCATCTCTGCCGAGTCTTGCTATTCCTTCGCCACTGTTGTCGATTCTATTCATCATTTTAAAATTTTACCCTATTTAACATGGTTTTGACTAACTTCTTGCACAAATTCTTTCATATATTCTTTTGACTCGTCTTTACACACAAGCCAAAAAACCAATAAGTACCTGTCACCGCTTATGACAGGTAATCCTCTATGCATGTGAGTGAGACTAGGAAAGATTAACCCATTGCCTGTAGGCAAAGGCGCAACAGTTCCTTTTCTCATAAACTCAGTGCCACCACCCTCATAATCTCCTGTATTTAGAGGCACCACTATACTTATATCAGAACTAGCATCATGATGCCAAGCTCCTTGTTTCTTGTCTTTCAAATTGTAATTTGCTATTTGTATGTTACCACCTGTCACATGCCTATTCCAAATACTTAGTAATATTGGATTTATAACCGAATCAACCACCTGCATTAAAGAATGATACAGTTGTGGACATTTGTCGTATAAAACTATTTCAGGTATTTGTCTTAGCTCGTCTTCCTCTTCGTTTGGCTCAAAACCAAAATGCTCTGTCATGTTATGCATTTCATTAACTAGTAAATTACACAGCTCTTTGCTAAACAAAGGTACAGTATGCACATCAGGCAATGGCTCTTTAATTATAGTGTTAAGAGGTAAGTCATCCAGTGAGCCTGTGTGATTGTTATAGAAATTACTCAGTATTGGCAAAGTAGCTTTAGCTTTTTCTAAAGTATCTTTTTCTACATACCAATCAGATGGGAAACTTAATAAAAGGTTCTTTAACTTATATTCTTCTTCTATGTTAGTTTCAGCCAACATCTAACAACTTTATTGTGGTGCTACTAAAGAAACAGCCATTTGAAAGTCCTCCATGTCAAACTCAGGGTCTTGACTTAGAACTTGTGCTAATACTTGTTGTGCCTGCATAGATACTTCTGAATCTATTGGGTTATTTAATATAGCCATAACTTCTTGCTCATAGCCATTTTCAGCCAATGGTATAAATATTTCTTGCATAACTTGTTCTTTAGACATTTCTATTTCAGCCATGCCCTGCTCATTTGACATTTGAGGTGCCGTAGCTTCGCCACCGTCAGCAAAAGCTCCAATACCACCTGAGTTGGATTGCTGAGACATCATTTGTTGGTCACCTAATTTAACCTGTATAGCAATTTTCTGTTGTTGCAGTTGGTCTATAACATCAGCAATTTGTTGTGCTTGCTCGTATTGTTGATTCCTTACATTCATATCGTACTCATTTGTAAGGTTGTCAATTTTATTTTGTATAGTAAACATTCGGTTCTCAGAAGACCTTTCTTGCATCCTAGGTTCGTTATCTCCCTCCATTAAGAACGGAAAATTCTCAAGAATAATCTTTTCTTCTATACTAGACATCGGACCCTCCACCATTTTGTAAGCTTGGTCTAGCGTTGGAACAAATCTACCTCTATCCTGACCCATGACAGGTGGTGCGTTTGGAGATAGCATTTCTGTATTCATGTCTTTTTGACTTATTACAGGTCGTGCGTTTGGATGTAGCATTTTAAATTCTTGTTCTGACAATGATTTTCCGTTTCCTACATATACAACCCTATTGTCAACAATAAGCTCTCGAAACAAATTTCCATCAGCAGTTTCCAACACTTCACCTAATTTCGCAGCCTCTCTATCCGACATAACGCCCGGACCTGTTATCTCGCCTTTTAACCTTTCAATCATATCTTTTAATTCTGCCATATTAATTTCCTATCTAATATTTACTGATATATTACCACCAGTTATAACAGAGACAAAACCTAAGCTAGTTGTTGCCTCATATCCTTGTTCATTAAATAACGTCAAATCAATCCATTCATTGCCGTTATACACCTGTAATACATTAAGTGTTGTATTCCATATTACATCACCTTGTACAAAATTCAATTCTGCTAGTTCTGTATCATTAAACCTAGGCGTGCTGTTAGGGTCAAATTGACCAAGGTTTATTTCTAAAACTCTAACCAGTCTATTAAAGACTTCAGGCGTTACCTCTTGTGTTGCTAAAGGTAGCCTGCTTGGCAATAACTTAGCCATTACCTTCTACCGTCAGGTTGGATATCTAGTCTTGTATATCCTAATCTCCACTTATAACCTGTTCTGTTACCCACTGCAGCATCATCATCGCTTTGCAACCTCAACACGGCTTGTCTGCCTCTTGCTCTTACATGTACTTGGTCGGTGTTATTAGATATATCTGTGGTTGCTTTAGTAGTTAAAGATTCGCTAGGTGCGTTTCTAGTTTTAAGCAACATATTAATCTGTGGAACACCTGTGCTTACATTAGTACCATAAAATTTTACATCAGGCATTATTCTTCTAATAAATGTAAAGCTATTGCCCTCTTGTAAGTCAAAGTCTGAGCTTTCAATAAAGACTCCATCCATAGGAGAACCATCATCGTCATCCCCATCTTCTTGTCTGTATAAAAAGTTATCAACAACAGCCAATGGTTTTTCAAATACATTTTGGTCAACCCAAGCCGTTCTTACTAACTGACCTATAGACCAAACGCCTTCTAAATAGTTGTATATTACATACCTTGAAACTTCATTTGTGCCATCGCTTTGTGCAGGATAAAACCACCATACCTCGTTAAACTCTTTATTTAATAATGCAAATACCTTAAATGCCTGACCCAAATCTAAATCTTCTTGTACATAACTTAAGACGCTACAAGGTAGTTTTTGAACTGCTCCGTTGTAAGAATAGAAACCATCATCACCCATCCAAAAAACACCATTAGGAGAGTTGATAGCAGCATTAGGTCCAATCATACCTGTACCTTCATTAATTAAATTGACTGCAAAGGTTAATGGTGGTCCTACAAACTGCATGCTGTACATAGAAGTATCGGTCCATATTAATGTTTCTTGTCTTGCTCTTAAGCCACCTCTAATTTCACTACCTGAAGATAGTCGCAGAGAGCCTGCTGTATTTGTAGTTTTTGCCTCCCATTCAGTAATGCTTTCTTGGTCAGAAAAGGCTATGTTCATAGGGTCAACCACACCTGTTCTTGCACCACCTGATATTGGGTCAGCACCTAATACAATTACATGCCTATCTGTGTCACTTACTATGGTTTGTAGACCAACCGTAGGTGATAAGTTTGCACCCGACAGTGAGGTTATATTTACAGCTCTTGTAGAAGTACCATTAGACTCATCCCAATAAAAAATACCACCACCTCTTGGATGTAATATTAAATCTTCACCAAAATTATCAGACGACCATAATCTTAATTGGTTGGCAAAGCTTAAGCTTGTTGAGGCACCATAAGCACCTTGACCCCAAGTACCTGAGCCAAATCCTGTAGATTGTATAAACACATCCAAGCCTACAGTTAATTGATAAGCAGCATCTGCTCCTGAACCACCATTACCAGTATCACTGCCATTTGCTGTAGCTGTGGCTGTAAAAGTAAATGTATTTGCACTGGGTACTGATACGACTTGATATTCTTGATTTAAAACGGCTGCCGTAATATTACCACCAAGGCTTGCTGCACCACTTATTGTTAAAAAATCATTTACGACAACTCCATGAGTAGAATCTGTAGCAGTAATGGTTGCAGAGTTATTTGTTGCTGCAAAGGTTATACCGTTGGTTGTTGTTGCTCTTATAGGGGTAATGTCGTTAAGGCTTGTGCCTTCTAATATGTATGCTTTTAAATGAGTGCCAATATATAGATATTTATTGCCCTCTAATGATATCCATGGAAATAGGTTACGACATGTACCTAAAAATGATGTAGCAGTTTGTTTTGTCCAACCACCTATTTTTTCTACAAAGCCTTTGCGAAATCTGACAAGAGAAGCATCAAACCAACCACCTGCATTGGTGTAATTAGTCCCTTCTCTGTCTATTCCTGCTTTAAATTGAAACTTTGCGAACGGCATGTTTCATCTTTAAGCTATTCTTATAATAGCTGTTGCTGCTGCTTTAGCAGGAAATACTATAGTAAAGTCACCTGCTGTTGATGTCTTGTCTCCACCAAAGTCAATAGTTGCTACTGATTTATCACTGTTAGTGTCGTTGTAAATCATACAACCTCTAGCTGTAATGGTAGCTGTACTAAATGTTAAGTCGGAAAAGTCAGTCACTGCAGTAGTTCCAGTAGCAGAAGGCGTTACATTGGTTAATGCAGCTCCACCTGATGTATAGTTGGTACCACTTGCTTGTCCTGTAGTTGTAAAAGCAGTTGTGGTAGCACCTAAAGTAGCCGAACTAGTGTACAAAGCCAATTTAAAACTATTACCACTTGAGTTGGTAAAGTTATGTGTTCCTGTCAAAAGCTCTACTTTAAAGCTTGTTGTAAGAGTAGATGTAATTGCCATATTAAATACCTTTTATTATTTTTGCTAAATCTTCACTACCTCCACTAGATAAATCTTGAATTAAGGTAGCCTTATAAGATTTTATAGCATTTTTAATATATATCAAACAAACTTGGTAAATTAAATCTTGGTAAGCTCTAGCCTGAGCTTTAACATGTTCCTCATTATCGTCCGAAAAACTAACTATTTTTTCTGTCAATTGCTTTGCCCAAAACTCAGGTGGATGCCCACCAAACTTAGTTGTGACTACTTCAACCATGCCTAGTTCAGGCACACCGTCAGGTGTTATTTTTATTACCATTCAGTTGGCTCCGGTGGCTTTAAATGACTATCATACCTATCTGCAATTTGTGGTAGTCTTTGTTTTTTTTGAACTTTAAGCTCACTTATTTTTTTTACTTCCAAGCCATCTTTACCCTGAACAGGAACATAAGGGTCACGCAAACGATGATATCCATATAGTCTCTGTTCACCGGGTATGTTGGTATCTAGCAATGAACTACTAGATGCTACCTCAACCTGAATACCTTTTTCCATACATTTTACGAGCCAAAACTCTACGCAAGCTCTTCCTGCTTCTGCAAAATATAAGTTATTCTTATATGTAAAATCTATACCAAATAGCTTTATATTAGCTACATCATTCCAATAAGCAAAGGCAACTGCATAAGCCACAGTGTTATTTAGATAATGACAATTAGTTTCTTTGACTATCTCTTGTACTGGATATTCAACAAGGTTCTTACATCTTGCATCGTTTTCACATGTGTAAATAGGTTTATTGTGATTTGTTAATAGCTCTTTCATGCAATCGGTTTGACCGCCTGCATCTTGTGTATCAAGAAACCTGCTAGGTGGGTCCATCATAAATACACGGTCATGAAATATTACTGAAGCTACGGCATTAATTGCCCATACTTCATCAAATTTTACACTATGTGATTTTGCTAGGTTGTAGTCAAACCAACTTTTGCCTAGACCGACAATAGCTACAGTTTTACCTTTAAGTTTTTTGATTGGTTTCATATTATCTCTCCTTAACTGAAACTTATGTTACATTTGTTCTTAGTGAATCATACCTCATTTCGTCCCTAGTATCTCTACCCTCACCTAGGTTCTTTAATCTTAATAAACTTTCTTTAAATCTTGCTTCATATAAACCAATGTCTTTTGGGTCTAGTTTTAAAAACACTGCACCTTCTAGTAAACAACCGTATAGCAGGGTGTCAGGTGCATCTGTAGACAAATATGTGGTTCCTGAGTCACCACCTGCAGTCAATGATGCAGGCTGTGCCAAATAGTGTAATTCCATAGAATAATTTGTGTCAGGTACAGGAGCTATTTCAAAAGAGCCTTGGTCGAATATAGCGTAATATCTTGGCTTTCCTCTTGTTGTTGTATCGGTAACAAATTCTTTTATAAACGAATTGTGTTTTAAATCCAAGTAATCGTAGTTGTTTGAGCTTATTACAGCCAATGAGAACGGTGCTAAAAAATCAGTAGGTGTATTTAAAAACCTATTATTCTGTGAGACATTACCCTGTACGTTTTTTCTTTGGTCAGGTATTTGTACTGATTTAAGTATTCTTTCTTCTGCTTGTAAAATAATAGTATTTAAATTATTTACAAAAGTTGTTTCATCACTTTCTAAATAATCTTGTATCGTAGTTTTTAATGTAGATAGTGTAAAACTCATGATGTAGTTATTGTAACTGTACCTACAGCACTTGTCATGCTGTCAGGTATGGTCAATTGTTTACCTATTATTCCTAGGTCATAGTTTGTATATACCGTAAAACTTTTTGGCGATACACTTATATCAGGTCTTGGCTCTCTAACTGCTTGTGGGTCAGCCACTTTTCTTACTGGATTTAGTTGTGGATGTTTAGACTCATAGCACTCAGGACATGTTTTTAAGCCATTCCACTCCTTACGCAATTCTCTTAAACCATACCTAAAGCCACATCTATCGCAAATTGCATAAGCGTTTTTGTTGGATGCAAAAGCCATTATGCTATGTTGTAGTTAGATATATTAGGAGTTATGTTTAAAGAAGCTCTGTCTTCGTCTGTATCTAAAGCTCTTTGGAACTCTTCTTCATATATTTGTTTTAGCAATCCTGTTCTTTCAGGACTTTTTTTAATTGATATGTAGTAAGCAAGACCTGCTGCTAGACATGGGTAAAACCTAAACGGTAACTGTAACGTGTTAGTAGCTGCATCTACATCATCCATTCTTGTAAGCACGTTTAAATGTACAGTATATGTAGTGTTTGCATCCGGAGTTGGGTACACACTTATTACTGGTGATATTTGTTTATCTACAAAGAACTGCAAAGGCGTTCCTGTTGATGATTTGTTAGGTACAGCAGAATAATCACTTCGCGACAATCTTGTCATTTGGATGTCTGTGTTTTCAGAATTTACGGTTTGTCTCATAAATGCATCTAAGACATCAATTGCTGCTGTGCTATCTGTTTGGTCAATATTATAAGAAGTTGTACCTGCAACCATGGCTATGGTTTTCTCTTTTATAGTCCACTGGTTCAAACCACGGTTTGCCCATTCTGCTAGTAGTAAGTTTAAACTTCTTCTAGCCGTTCTTAGGTCGTAAGCAGTTCTTAGCTCTAAGCCACATCTTTCAAATGCCTCTTCAATATAGTCAGCGACATCTAATTCAAAGTTTTTTGAACCTGATACTGCCATAATTTACTTCTTAAGTTTTCCGCCTCTGCCTAGCTTCTTAACACCTGACTTAGCTGCTCCGCCCATATTTCTTTTCATAACGCCTGATTTAGCTGCTCCGCCCATGTTTCTTTTCATGACACCTGCTTTAGCTGCTCCGCCCATGTTTCTTTTCATAACGCCTGACTTAGCTGCTCCACCCATATTTCTTTTCATAACACCTGATTTAGCTGCTCCGCCCATGTTTCTTTTCATAACACCTGATTTAGGTGCGCCACCCATGCCCAACTTAACAACGCCTGACTTCATGGTAGCTCCGCCACCACCTGCCATTTTTACAATACTGCTGTTTTTCATGGACTTAGCTAATTCAGACTTGTCTGAACTAGACAAACTACCTACTAATTTTTTTAAACCTTTTAATGATTTTGCCATCATTTACTCCTTCTATTTAGAATGTTTTGGAAATCTTCTTGATTCCAATTATTATAATAACCTATTTTTTCCAATCTTTCAGATGCTTTGTTTAATTCGTCTAATCTTTGCATAAATAGCATATTATAACTTTCATCAAAATGTGGCTCAAAATGTTCTTGTATCACCACATCTTTCTCATCATGGTCTTGATGAAATCCCATAACCCATAAGTTTATTGGATTTAAAAAGCTGTTTAGCATAGATATTCTGCTGTCAAAATGAAAAACATCCATATCCATGTTTGTATCACAATATATTACAACGTGTTTGTCTTTGGGAAAGTCTCTACCAATATTTATTAAGTCCTCCCAATAAATACATTTTGATAAAACAATGTCTACCCTTTCTTCTTCCCAAGTTTTTTTTGCAAAAGGACAAACTGGTTCTTCAGTTTCTAATACTTCTTTTGACCAATCTCTTATTTCTTCTTCAATTAACTCTTGGCTAATCACTTTTTCTTTTTGGGAAATCCTGCTTTCATGTTTTTAAATGCTTTAGCAGTAATAGTAGATTTGCTTTTAGGTCTACTGATTCCTTTCTTTTTTCTAGCGTTTATATTTGCGTACAATCCTGTTTTAGCCATTAGCATTTCCACCTTTTTCTTGCTTGCCTAATTCTTGAATTAGGGTTATTTTTAGTTTTAGCAGAGCTTTTCTTTAGTTGTCCTAAAGACCTTGCACAATAAGACTTACGCCTTTTTGCTGCCTTGCTACCTTTCTTTACCTTACCTGTTACTGCTGTTTTGAGCTTTGACCCGGGATTAGCTTTTCTATAAGCTTTAACACCCTTCTTGGTCATGCCTGCACCTGACTTGGTAGGGCGATAATTACCGCCCTTACCAGTTGTC
>MDSY01054224.1_pt1 | contig 17174 bp, 9 predicted proteins | sample 811131 | NCBI WGS metagenome assembly MDSY01 (sample SAMN05326643, study PRJNA326480) | marine metagenome | isolation source: seawater | place: Atlantic Ocean: South West | collected 2010
TGATGGTTGCTGTGGTGATGCTACAACAGACTGTGCAGGTGAGTGTGGTGGTACAGCAGAGCTTGATGAATGTGGTGTATGCGATGGTTCAGGTATTGCTGATGGTACTTGTGATTGTGATGGAGTATTACCTGAAAGTTGTTGGGATGGAACATCTACATGTAATAATGATTGCTCAGATTTACCTTTAAATTATCCTGATTGGGATACAGATTATAATGGAGTTTTAGATAATTATAATGATTATGAAAATAATGGATCTGTAACTGCTAGAGTATATGATGCTGATGGAAATGATATATCTGCATCAGGTGATATAATCGCAGCTTTTATTGATGGTGAGCAGCGTGGTGTTGCTACTGCAGAAGATGTTCCTGTATTTCTTGGTGGTGGATATGCATTTTTAATGATGGTTTATAGCAATGAAACAGGTGGTGAAATAATGACTTTCCAACATTATGATCAATCTGAAGATCTTGTAAATGGTTGTGTTGAAACATTAGAGTTTGTAAGTAATATGGTTGAAGGTGATGTGACAGATCCATTTACATTAACTCTTGCTGGTGATACTGTTGAATTAGTAATAGACTTTTCAACAAATTGGAATTGGTTCTCAATAAATGTTGTACAAGATAATATGGACGTAAGTACTGTACTCGAGAATTCACCTGCTCAAGCAGGAGATAATATTAAGAGTCAAACAACAGCAGCAATATATTATGATGGATTTGGGTTTTATCCAACTTTTGATATAGATGCTAAAAATTTATATCAATTAAAATTAGCTGAAGCTGGTACTATGGTTTATGAGGGGACTCCTGTAGATCCATCTACTCCAATTCCACTTTTATCTAATTGGAATTGGATAGGTTATATACCTCAAACACCTTTAGATGTAACTGTTGCAACAGCTTCTTCACCTGCTCAAGCAGGAGATTACATGAAGAGTCAAACAACAGCGGCAACATATTATGATGGATTTGGTTTTTATCCAACTTTTGATATGGTTCCTACAGGAGGATATATGTTAAATGTAGCTAATCCAGGTGATTTGGTTTATCCTTCTGGATCTTTAGCCTCTTATATCCAAGGAGTAAATGATGATGAATCTTATTATAGAAAGTATGAATTTAATGGTAGTATAAGTGCTTCTGTTGATATTGATAATGTTATGATTGATGAAAATGATATTTTATATGCATATTCTGATGGTCATTTAAGAGGTAAAATTTCTCCAATGATATTTCCGTTAACAGGAGATTTAGTCTTCTCTCTTATGGTATATGGTGATGGATTAGAAGATGAAAAACTTAATTTTGAATTATATGATAATGAAACAGGTAAATATTATGCTCTTAACCAAGAATTATTATTTAGTAAAGATATGATTATTGGTGATGCTTATAATACATTTAATTTAAAAGGTTTATCATCTGAACTACCTGTGGCATTTAAATTATTACCAGCATATCCAAATCCATTTAATCCAACAACAAATATTTCATTTATTACAGAAATTGAAGGTAATCTGAAATTATCAATTTATGATATTCGTGGTAGAGAAATTGATGTTCTTGTAAATGGATTTCAAGGTATAGGTGAGCAGACAATTATTTGGGATGCTGCAGATTTTGCTAGTGGTATTTATTATATACACATTACAGCAGGGAATCATGTTGAGACTCAAAAAATAATGCTTATTAAATAATATTTACTAATTAAGCTTGGGTACTTAATAATTCTATAATTATGTTAATTATAGATTAGGGGTTTTAGAATGCTGTCAAATAAAATAAAATATATTATTAGCTTATTATTTAGTTGTTTGTTATTTGCTGATATTTCTACTAGAGATTGTCCAGAAAATTTTGTTTTAAATCCTGAGTACCCTATTAATAATCCAGAATGTTATCCCTCTGAATTTTTATTTAATACATCTTCAAAACAAGCTTTTTATTATTTTGATACTATTACAATTGATGGTATTGAAATAGATTCTGTAGATTGGGTGGGTGCATTTAAAAATGATATATGTATTGGTAGTCGACAATGGGATATTTCACAATGTAATAGTAATGTGTGTGATATTCCTATTATGGGCTATGATGGTGAAGAATATTCTTTAGGTTATATAGAAGATGGGGAAATCCCTACATTTAAAATTTATGATTATTCTGAAAATATATATTATGATGCTACTCCTTCTTCAGAAGAATCTTGGCAAGATTTAGATTTTATTTTTATAGATAATCTTGCTGCTGTTACTTCAATATTAGGTTGTACAGATAGTCTTGCATGTAATTATAATTCAGATGCAGATGTTGATGATAATAGTTGTTGGTTTCCATCAGATGGTTGTAGTTGTGATTATCCTCAATTTTCAATAGTAGATGAATGTGGGATATGTAATGGCCCTGGTATTTTAGATGGATTTTGTGATTGTAATGGTAATATATTAGATGAATGTGGTTTATGTGGTGGTCCTGGTGCTGTTTTTGATTGTGGTTGTCAAAATATTGAAGAAGGATCATGTGATTGTGATGGTAATATATTGGATGAATGTGGAATATGTAATGGACCAGGTTTAAATGATGATGGTTGTTGTGGTGATACTATAACAGATTGTGCAGGTACATGTGGTGGTATTTCAGAACTTGATGAATGTGGAATCTGTGATTCCAATATAAATAATGATTGTATACAAGATTGTAATGGTATTTGGGGCGGTACTTCAAATTTAGATGAATGTGGTATATGTAATGGAGATAATTCTAGTTGTAATTCTCCTATAGCATTTAATCAAAATATAGAAATTAATGAAGATGGAACAATAGATTTTTTGATAGATGCAATTGATCCTAATAATAATCAATTAGAATTAATTATTTTATCTAATCCATTACATGGTCTATTGAGTATTATTCAAAATTTAAATGTTAACTATACACCAAATAGTAATTATAGTGGTGAAGATAATATTTTTTATAAAGTCACTAATGGAGAATGGGAATCAAATACTGCACAAATTATAATTACTATTAATGAATTATTTGATCCACCAGTGATATTAGATATTAATATTAGTCTGTTAGAGGATGAATTTACAATTATTGATTTAGGTGCTTATGATACAGATACTAATGATGAAGAGTTAACATTTAGTATTGTATCTTATCCTAATTTTGGAAGTCTTATAGAGGAAAGAGCAACTGCTAGTTATTTATATACTCCTAATAATGATTATTATGGTTTAGATAATTTTATTTATCAAGTATCAGACGGTATTAATTTTTCTCAAGGACAAGTTTCTATTAATATTTTGAATACTAATGATCCTCCAACTGCAGAAGATTTTAATTTTACTAATATGGAAATAATAGATTTTTCAGAATTTATTAATGACATAGATCAAGATGATTTATTAATTAAAACTATTCCTCCATCAAATAATGATACTTTAATTACAGTATTTGGTAATGAGTTGATATATTCAGGCTCTGATTATATTTATAATTATTCTGATTTAGATAATGAATTTGATGTTTTATTATATAAAGTAAATGACAATTCATCAGAATCATCTGTTGCTACAGCTGTTTATGATAATACAAATTCATCATTTAATCGACAAATACCACTTGCATTAAGTGATGAAATTATTATGGAAGAGGATAATCAAATTCAGGTATCATTTTTTGCATTTGATTATGATGGTTTTTTAAATGGTAATCCTTCAATCAATATAGTAGATGATGTTAATTTTGGAGTATTTGAAGAATTTTCGGAGCCTATTATATCAGGTGTTGTTGCTGAATGGAGAGCTATTTATACACCTGATGAAAATTATTTTGGTACAGATCAAATATCTTTTTCTGTAGTGGATGATGATGGTGAAATATCAAATCAAAATGGTGTAATATCTATTATTATAAATTCTGTTAATGATGCACCTATTTTATTAGATATATCAGATATACAATTTGATGAGGACTCTATGTATACGATAGATTTATTAGCAACAGATTTAGATAATGATAATCTTATATTTTCCGTATCTGAAAGTATTAATTTATCTCCTATTATTAATGGTAATAATCTTCAGCTATTTCCAATGGCTGATTGGCATGGATTGGAAACTTTAACTATTTCTGTAAATGATGGATTGATGCAGGATTCTAAAATTATTACAGTGATTGTTAATCCTGTAAATGATGCTCCTGTATTAATTAGTAATTTAGATAATATTATATTTGATGAAGATTCAAGCCTTTTAGTAGATTTATTTGCATATGATGTTGAAGGGGATATTTTAAATTATATCATATCAGATGGTGGAAATAATAATACGATTTCTGCATCAATTAATTATAATCCATTATCTGTTGAATTTTCTTCTCCTTTAAATTGGAGTGGTACAGAGGTTTTTACACTTTCTGTTAATGATGGTTTACTAGTAGATTATACTGAAATTGTTGTAACTGTAGAGCCTATAAATGATCCTCCTGTTATTATATCTGTGTCCCCAACTGAATTTGAAGCAAGCCTAGGTTATTTATATAGTATTGAAGCATTGGATTATGATAATGATAACTTGTCCTATAGCATATTAGGGGCTCCAGAGGGTATGTCAATTAATGAAAATTTAATAAGTTGGGATATTGTACCAAATAATATATCAAATGAAGAGTTTTTAATTGCTGTATCAGATGGTCTAATTACAATTTATGAGAATGTTAATTTAACTATTATTCAATTTTATGATTGTAATGGTGTCATTAATGGTCCTGCTATTTTAGATTGTAGTGGAGTTTGTGAGGGCTCTGCTATTTTTGATTATTGCGGTGTCTGCGAAGGTGATAATTCTCTATGTTCAGGCTGTACTAATCCAAATGCATGTAATTATGATGAGATAGCTATTATTGATAATGGAACTTGTGAATATCCTATTATTCCATATAATTGTAATAATGAATGTATAAATGATATAGATTTTGATGGTATATGTGATGAATTAGAAGTAGTAGGTTGTACAAATCCTGAGTCCCCTAATTATAATTCTTTTGCAACAGATGATGATGGTAGTTGCATTAACCCTGAATGTATTCAAGATTTTGATTTATCATCATTTGACTATCATAATTTTGAATTTAATGGTTCAATGACATCAACAGTTTTAGTTAATAATTTACAGAATGGTAGCGTAAATGATTTATTAATTGGTTTTGTAGATGAGGAAATAAGAGGCTATTCTTATGGTTTGATTTTCCCAATTACAGGTGAAACACAATTTCCTATAATGCTATACAGTAATCAAACTTCTGGAGAAATTATTACATTCAAATATTATCATAGTTCAAGTAATCAGCTATTTTGCCTAGATGAAACTATTGAATTTATTAGTGATATGATTATAGGGAATGGCTTAAATCCTTTTATTTTTAATATTGCAGAACAATATATTCTAGGTTGTACTGATCAAGCAGCGTGTAATTATAATGCAGAATCAAATTTTGATGATGGATCATGTTCTTATCCAAATCAATATTATGATTGTAATGGATTTTGTCTTAATGATAATGATAGTGATAATGTATGTGATGAAATAGATATATGTGAAGGACAAGTTAATATTGATGTTGATAATGATGGTATTTGTAATGATATTGATCCATGTATTGGTTATGACAATATAGATGATGATAGTGATGGTATTTGTAATGATTTTGATCCTTGCATAGGATTTGATAATATAGATATTGATAATGATGGTATATGTAATGATCAAGAAATTTTAGGTTGTATAGATATTGAAGCTTGTAATTATGATCCTAATGCAACTGATGCAGGAGATTGTTTTTATGATATTGATTGTGCGGGAGTTTGCGGTGGAGATTCTTATCTTGATGTTTGTGATGAGTGCGTCCCTGCAGGAACAAATCCAGGAGATTGTTTAGACTCAAATATTAATATTCCAGATCAACTATACCTATCACAGAATTTTCCTAATCCTTTTAATCCCATATCAATTATTGAATATGGAATTCCTCAAAATGGTTATGTTGATATTTCTTTATATGATTTAAATGGTCGTCATATTAAGAGACTTATTAATTCTTTTCATAGAGGTGGCGATTATGAATTAACCTTATCATCAGAAAATTTAAATAGTGGTATTTATTTGATTAAAATAACCTCATTAAATATGACACAAACACGAAAGATTACAATAATTAAATAAAATTATCTTAAATAATTTTATTATCTTATTATAAATTTTAGGCATATCATGTTTATTAAAACTCACAATTTATCTAAATCTTTTAAAATTTTTAAAAGAAATCCAGGATTAAGAGAAGCAATTAAATCTTTTTTAAAGAGGGATTATTTTATGTTTGATGCTTTAAAAAATATTAATCTTGAAATAAATAAAGGTGAAATTTTAGGAATTTTAGGAGAAAATGGTGCTGGTAAAACCACTTTAATTAAATTAATAATTGGTTTATTACATCCTAGTAGTGGAAAAATTTCAGTTGATAATTATATTCCTTGGCAGCGCAATCATGATTATCTTAAAAAGGTTTCTGTTGTTATGGGACAAAAAAACCAATTATGGTGGGATATACCTGCTTCTGAATCATTTTTATTAAACAAGCATATTTATAATATAGATGATGTTAATTATAATAAAATTTTAAATGAATTGGTTGATCTTTTAGATGTAAGAGATAAAATTGATATTCAAGTCAGGAGGCTATCATTAGGAGAAAGAATGAAAATGGAAATAATAGCATCGCTTTTACATAGCCCATCTATTGTATTGCTAGATGAACCAACATTAGGTCTTGATGTTATTTCTCAATCTAAAATAAGAGATTTTGTTAAATATCATAATGAACAATATCAAACAACATTTGTTATAACGAGTCATTATACTAAAGATATTCAAGAAATGTGCGAGAGAGTTTTTGTCTTAAATAAAGGTGAACAAATTTATGATGGGAATTTTAAAGAACTTATAAATAAGATTAATCCTAAGAGAAAGTTTATTTATGAATTATCAGATAATTATGATAAAGTCTTTTTAAATGATTTATTAAAACAATTTAATTTTAATATTAATGATAATATTATTACTGCAGAATTACCTGAAAATATTTTGCAGGATTTGTTATCAAAATTATTGATAAAAACATCACCTGTTTCTTTATCATTTGAAGACCTTCCAGTTGAAGAAACAATGAAAAACTTTTTTGAAAATCCCAGTAAATATTTAATCTAATGCTTATAGGTAATAAGTATATATCTGTATTAAGGATGAATTGGATTCAGGCTTTAGAATATAGAGCCAATGCATTAGTAGGCGTTATTGCTATACTTTCTGGATTATTTATTGAATATCAAATATGGAGTTTAATATTTGAGACTAAAGGTTATACTACTATTAAAAATTTTGAATTTGATGAATTAATAATTTTTATTTTTTTATCTATTATTATTGGGCAATTAAAATCATCATGGCATAGTTCTGGTGAAATGATTAGATCTATTAGAACAGGAGAAATTAATAAATATTTAATTAGACCAGTATCTTACTTTTGGTATCATTTTATGATGTTTATTGGATTTAATTCTCTTTATTATATTGTATATTCAATTATTTTATGTGCTTTTGTATTTATTTTTCCAGGTATGATATTTACTACAATATCTAGTTTATTATATTTTCTGATATCATTATTTATATCAATATATTTATCATATTGTATTTATTTTATAATGATATGCTTTGCATTTTGGTTTGGAGAGGTTAGGTCTTTAGTTGTTTCATATAATCTAGCTATGTTGATTTTATCTGGTCAATATATTCCTATTAGATTTTTCCCTGAAAAAATTTTAAATATAATTAATTGGACACCTATAAGATATCTAGTAGATTTTCCTGTTAGTATTGCAACGGGTATTTTACCTGCAGAAGAACGAATACCAGGCTTAATAGCTTCAGTGATGTGGAGTATTATTTTAACTATAATAGGTACTATAATTTATAGGCTAGGAATTAAGGATTATGAAGCTTATGGTTCTTAAGTATTTTAATTTATGGTTAGCTTTTTTTAAAAATAGCTTAACTAGAGATATGGAATTTAAAATGAATTTTATTGGAGATTTATTAATAGATTCTATTTTTTATGGTTCTATGTATTTTTTTTGGAGTGTAATTTTTTCCTATGTTGATGTTTTAGGTGATTTTAATCAACAAGCAGTAATCATTTTTTTAATAGTTATGTATTTAACTGATACTGTCTTTGTATTTTTCTTTGGTGCAAATACTTTTACGTTAAATACAATGGTTGTAAAAGGAGAATTAGATTTTGTACTTATTAAACCTGTAAATCCACAATTCTTTTTATCTTTTAGATATGTCTCTAGTTATTCCATAGTTTCATTTTTAATATTATTTAGCTTACTATTAAAATTAGTATATGATTACCATGGATTTATATCTATTATAACTTTTTTATTATTTTTATTATCATTTATTTTGGGAATACTTATATTTTATTCGATTGAGTTTATTATATCATGCTTAGTTTTTTGGTATCGGAATTTTTCAGTAGGAGGTTGGTTGTCTAGTGAAATGACAAAATATTCAAGAAGACCAGACTCTATTTATAAGGGTAAATTTAGACGAATTGTTTTTACAATATTTCCAATGGCTATGATTACTTCTGTTCCAGCAAGAATTTTAATTTTTGGACCAAAATTAGATTTAATCTTATCTCAATTTATAGTGACAATAGTATTTTTAGCAATTGCTACATTTGTTTGGAATAGAGGATTAAAGTTATATGAAAGTGCTTCTAGTTAATAATTATTTAATTTTTATTAGATAAAATAATTTTTTCAATACAATCATATCTTTGATTATTCATATTTACAGCTCCATAGGGTTTTCTTATAATTGTTAAAACCTTATCATAATAATTATAATTAACATATTCAAATTTATTAGATTTAGAACCTTTGAAATATTGCTCTTTATTTAAAAAATCATTTTTTGATTCTTTTAAATTTATCTTATTAAGTATATGGTTCACTGATCTTGCATAAATCATGCCCTTACGTATATAAATTTTTGGTGGGTAATAGCCATATCCTAATTTCATATTATCATTCTTTTTTTCTTCTGACCAGAATATGTATTCAATGGTACCATCATCTTTTATTATTTTTTTAAATGTATAATCATATACTGTTTGTTTTTTTATACAACCTTGAAAAATAAGAATCCCAATTAATAATAGAGGTATAAAATATATTTTTTTCATAAATCTTTTTATGTTTTTCTCTTCTTCTTTTTGGCTGCTGGGAATAATACATTATTTAATATAAGCCTATAACCAGGAGAATTTTTATGTAACGATAAATCTGTAGGAGGATCTCCTACGTAATGTTTATAGTCTTCAGGATCATGTCCCCCCAAAAATGTAAATGTTCCCTTCCCAACATTTCCATGTATATATTTTGTTAAATCACTTGCAGGATCTTCACCTAATACTAAAATATAATTTTTTAAAAAATTTTTATCAAATCCAGTTGTCTGCCCCATAAATCCATTAATAACTGAAACATGATTCTGGGTTAACATAGTTGGAACCCGATCCCATTTTGCAGAGAATTCAAATAATGAAAAATAATCTTGTTCTGGGCTTCTTGAATTTGGTATATGACTTGAAGGTATATCTATATTAGAATATTCATAAATCATAGGGTCTGTATATAATTCATAATTTTCAAATACAATACCATTTTCAAAATTTAATTTTGATTTATAATTATAATCTATAGGGGTATTATCAAAAACTTCATGAGCAATATCAGTATTTTGACATGCAAGAGCAATATCAAATGAATCTGTTGCCGAACACATTGCAAATACAAACCCTCCATTAGCTATATAGTTTTTAATTTTAAGCGCAACTCGTTTTTTTAATTCATGCACGCTATTAAAACCATGTTTTGCTGCGGTTAATTCAAAATCTCTTTTATTTTTTTTATACCAATCTGTTTTATGATAGTTTTTATAAAATTTTCCATATTGACCAGTAAAATCTTCATGATGTAAATGGAGCCAATCATATTTTGAAAGTTTACCTAATAATACTTCATCATCAAAAATAATATCATATTTTATTTCAGCATAAGTTAGTGCTAGCGTGACAGCATCATCCCATGGTTGCTTGCCTGGTGGTGAATAAACTGCAATATTAGGTTCTTTTTCTAATAATACTATTTCCATATTATTATCTTCTATAATTTGATATATATTATTGATTTGACTATTATCTACAGTATAATAAGATACACCTCTTAATATACATTCTTTTTGAATGGACTCTTTACCTTCTAGTAGGAAGGATCCACCTTTGTAATTTAGTAACCAATTTAGAGGACTACCATTTTGTAATGACCAAAAGGCAATTCCATAAGCTTTCAGATGATCATTTTGAGTTTGATCCATTGGTATAATAATTTTTTGGCAAATACTAATGTTAATGATTGATATTAATATCATATATTTGATTTTATTCATAGTGCAAGCTCTCTTAATCTAGTTCTAATTAAATCATAAAAAATACTTTCAGGAAATGATTCTAAAAAATATAAATATATATCTACTGCTTCAGATTTTAAATCTAATCCATAATCATATATTTCACCTTCCAATATCATTTTTAATTCTTTATAGTAACTATTATCTGTTTTTATATTTTTAATTAATTCCATTGCTTTATTATAGTTTTGTTGAATAATCTCTAAGTAAACAACTTCAAATTGCGCTAAATCATATATTGGATTATCTGATTTAATGGTATTTAATAATTCTATAGCTTGAGTTCTTTTATTTTGGATAATTTTAAATTTTGCATTCGTATATTCTAATAAATCATTATCAGAATATAAATTTAATAATTTTGTTATTCTTAATATATCATTATATGATTCATTATTTTTTGGTAAATCTTTAAGAATTTTTTTAGAATAAAATGTTAAAGAATCTCGATTTAGTGTGTAAAAATACAACTTGAGTTTTTCAATGTCTAGCATCTGTAGACTTTCATTATCCATATTATTTTTATAATTATTATTGATTTTATTAATAGCATTTTTAATATTTCCCTTTGATAAATTAAGATTTATAATAGCATTTAAAGACTTTTGTTTATATTCGTGAGATGAAGAATTATTATAAATATTTTGGTATATATTTTCTGCACCATCTAAGTCCCCTTGTACTTTATATTTGATTTCTGCTAGTTTAAAGCTGGATTTAAAATCTTTTTTATAGGTGATTAAAGAATCATAAATATTAATTGCTTTTAATAATAAATCAGAATAATCATTATTAAATGATTTAAAAGGTGAGCTTAATAATGTATTTTTATATATATTGTTTGTTATAGGGAATTCTTCAATTTGGTTTGTTACCTTTAATTCATATATTTGAGCTAATTGATATACTGATTTATCTATTATTTTTTTATCTTTAGAAGATTTTATTAATTCACCAATTATTGTTTCTGCTAAATCAAATTCTTTTACTTTTATAAGATCATTTGATAAATTTATTTTGTATGTATCAATATTATTTATATTATTAAGGATATCATAAGAACTTTGATATTTTTTTAATTTAAATTCTAATTTTGATAATATTATTTTTGATTCTTTTAATTCACTTTTATTAAGCTTATCCCTTATTGCATCAATTGCTATTTCATAATCTGCTAATAGCATAATTCTTTGACTAATCATTGTTATACTTTTTGGAGAGTATTCAAGATATAATAAATATTCATCTATGGCATTCTTGAAATCAAAATTTAATGATAAATACATCCCCATTTCTAATGCATAAAAATTATTTTTTTTTGTTTTATTTCTTATTTTATTAATCCAATCTTTAGCAATATCTTTTTTATTATTTGCAAATAATATTGAAAGCATTTTTTTCATATGAGATAAATTCATATTTTTTTTATTATAAAAATCATTTATAATATCTTCCCACTTACGATTATCTGTAATTAAATACACATCAAAAGCCTCTAGTTTACTAGTGTTGCTATTATTATTTGCTAATAAATATTGATTTGTTATTTTAGTTAAATTATCCCAATCTTTATTTCGAATATAAATATTTTTTAATGGTCTATATGCTTCCTTTAAATTTGGATATTTATCTAATATATTTAAATATGCATTAATTGCTTCTTCTATTAAATTAGATTTTTCCAATGCTTTAGCTTGATTAATGCTATTTTTTTGTTTTTTAGTTATTTTATTACTTTGCTTAGCATTAATTGAGTTTTGCATATAAATATTATTATTATAAATCATAATAATAATTAAAATATATTTTAGATATTTAGTACTTTTATTCATCATTTTGGAGATTTAAAAAATAATTTCTTATAATCTTATTATATTCATTAGAATAGCCTTCATCCATAGCAGACTCCATAGCATTAATAATTAGATAATTTTTATCAATTGACTCTAAGTCTAATGAGGTATCACCATCATACATAAAATCATTTCCGGTCTTACTCTTTCTTTTATTAGAATAGTCTTTCTTAGTTAAAGATTTTTGATTATCTAGCATTCTAGATAAAATTTGTTCTTGTCTTTCAATAGTTTCTCGATTTATGCGTTTATTTTTAAAATCATTAATTATTTCATCCATATCTTCACCTATTTTTTCCATTGTCCCATTATTCTGGCCAGGAAATTCATCTAATAAATCATCTAGTTGTTCTTTTAGTTCTTGTTGCTGAGATAATAATTCTCCTAGCAGGCCTTGTTGTTGCATCATTCCTAATTGATTTAATTGCATTGTCGCTTGATTTAGTCCTTGTTGTTTTTGTGACATATTCTCCATTTGTTCCATAAATTGTTCAAATCCTGATGGAGAATTTGATTCATTCATTTCTTTCATAGATTCTAGTAATAATAGGATAGCTAGATTAATATTTTCTAAAGAATTTTTTTGAAATTTTAACGCACTATTAATTTTTTTTTGCTCAAAATTACTAATGGTTTTTGTAATTGATGAACTGATTCTACCAAAAGCCCTATTAATAGAACTATCAATAAAAAATGTTTGATTAGATAATTCTATTAGATGACCCATAATTTGATTTAATTCTATGTTAATATTATTTTGTTTTTTATTTATTTTACGTATTTCAGGACTATTGCTTCTAATACCATAACTTTCACTAATTAGATATTCTTGTTGATTTGATATTGTGAGCATGTTATTAATAATCATTATAAAATCTTCATTAATTTTTTTCATATTCTCTTTAATGAATGATTCTTTAATATTATTAATTTCATTTGCAATATCTTCTAAATTATTTTTTGTAATATCAGATTTAGAAACAGCTTGATTAATATCTTTATTATTTATCATTTGAGTTGTTTCTTGCATTAGCTGTTCAGTGTTTTGTGTAGATTCACTATTTTTTAAATTGTCTAATTTTGTATTTGTTTCATTAGAAATATCTTTAACCATTTCCATGGCATCATTTATAGTATTTTGTAAATTATTGAAACGCTCTTCTTGCTTTATAGATTTTGAATTTAATAGACTTTGTTCCAATGGTTTAGAATCTAATTCATCGATTAAATCAGATTGCTTCTTTATGAGATTCTCAGCCATTTTACTTAATTCATTTAAAGCTTGTTCAGCTTGTGCCATTTTAAACATATCTATAAATTGATCTAATTGATTTTCAAATTCTTCTACATTAAATTCAAAATTTTCTAAAGCTTTAGCAATATTTTCAGAATCCATGTTTTTTAATGCATCTTGTAATTTAGCCATTGCATCCATCATTTCAGGAGTCATAATATTTTGGAGCATTGTTTGAAAGTCATTAAATTTTTCTAATAAATTTTGATCAAATAAATTATTTTCTTCAGCTTGTTCAATAATTTTTTCTATGTTTTTCTGTAGTTTATCTATTTCTTGTGTTATCTCTTCAACTTTTTGAAATGATTCCTCAATTTTTTTTTCACTTTCAAAATCTAAATTATTTTGTTTTAATAATTCTAGTTCAACCTCTTCAGTAATATCTGATATTTCTTCAATTGAATTTTTAATTTCATCTAGCCAGTTTTCGGATTCTTTTTCATATGTTTCTATATCGGTAAATAAGTCTTCTAATGATGGAAATTTTCCAATAAATACATCAGTTTTAGTCGGAATTAAATTATTAGGATTATTATCTTTTGCTAAAAACCAAAAATGTATTTCATCTCCCATAAATAAACCTAAATTATCAATGTCCCAATTATATATTATATTTATTTCATTTGAACCCTTTATAAATTTATCATTTAAAGATAGTGTAGATATTGAACTTTCATCTTTAAAACCAGGTGATATAATTTTATATTCTATCCAAACATCATTTAATCCATAGTTATCATTGATATTTAAATTATTATATATTTTATAAGATTCATTTATTTCAATTTCTTTATCTGGCTTATTTACAATAATAGATGCAGGTGAATCTTGTATATTTAAGAATGTATATTGTACAGGGTTTAGATTTGCGATTGATGTTTTATCTAAACAAAATATTTTTAATTTTTTATTATCATTAATTTTAAATTGCCCATTAATTGTTTTATAATTAATATTTAAATCAATTCTTTCGTCATTAAGGACCATCCATGCTTTTGATAATTCTTTATTAACCTTAAAGTTAAATTTAATGTCACTATTATTTAGTACTTCAAATTGAGTTAAACTTTGATTTTGATATTTTTTGATTGGCTCCTTCGTATATCCCGGTGGTATGATTATGAAATTTTCATCAGTTATTATGGGTCTTTTTTGAGTTGAAATTACTTCAGGTTTTGTGCCTATGCTATCCCATTTAGAAAATATAGAATAAGATTGATATTTAGTCCAGTATGTAATATCAGACTTTATATTATTTATATTATAAATAAACTTATTATTAACATTGTTTATATTTTTAATTTTGATATTATCTTCAATTTTTAAATATAATTTTATTGAGTCAGGATAGCTGCCTATAATATCAAATTTTAAATTAACTGTATCTCCGCTTAATGCATTATTATCATTAGTCATATTAATTATTTTGAATGGTGTTGGAGGATTAAAAGCAGTATTATAGTTTATTAATCTATTGATGCTTTTATTGATATTAGTTATATAGGCTATAGATAAAAATAATATAATAGAAGTAATTAATATATAAAGTTCATTTTTAGGGAATTTATGTATAATATGATTTATTGATATGCTCTTTAATTCCTTTTCAATATTTTTTATTGCTAATTTTGTTAAATCTAATTTAGGATTTATTTCGTATAGCTCTATGATATTTAATAAACGATCTTTTATTATTGGTATTTTATAACCAATTTCATGAGCAATTTTTTTATCGGTATTATTATTAAGTAGTCCAAAATAATTTATGATCCAATTTATTATAATAAAGAGTATGCTAGATAAAGATATTGTTAGTAATAGAATGATATAATTCTTACGATTATCAGATGATAAATAAAAAATTTCTTCAATAATTGATATAAATAATAATAGCGATAATAATATAGAGATAAGTATAAATATATTTTGAAATAGCATTTTATTTGAAGCTATAGTTCTATACTGATTAATATATTTTTTAATTAAATCCATATTTTATTATTGCGTTAATGCATACATAACAATATTCGTTCCCATCCTTAATGCTTGTTCTCTCAAATCTTGTGGATTATTATGTACTTTGGGGTTTTCCCATCCATCTCCTAAATCAGATTCATATGTATATAGTAATATAAGTTGATCATTATGAAATATACCTAATGCTTGAGGACGTTGGTTATCATGCTCATGTATTTTGGGTAATCCATTTGGGAATTTATAATATATATTAAATAAATCATGACTAGGAGGAATTTCTACCAATTCTTTTTCTGGAAACATTTCTATAATTAATTTACGAAATGATTGATCCATCCCATAATTATCGTCTGCATGTAAAAAGGCTCCATTTAATAAATGCTCTCTTAATATAATTATTTCTTCACGATTCAGTTTTATATTTCCATGTCCTGTAATATAAAAATAAGAATTAGAATAAAACTCATCATCACCTATTTTGACAACACATTCTTCTGTTTTGGTTATTATATTTGTTTTATCTGCTATGAATTGCAATAGATTGGGTATTGAGCTTTTATCTGAATACCAATCTCCACCACCTGAATAATGAATTCTTGAAATAGAAAATGATCCGCTTGGTTCAGAAGCTTTTTCAGCTAAATTAATACTTACTAGCAGACAAAATATGATTTGTATATTTTTTATTAACATAATGTTTATTATCTATTTAATGTTAAATTTAACTATATATATGTATTTATGTTCGTATAATTATGCTTTCTAAAATAAAAAAAACTATATAATTATTTTAAAATGAAAAAATTATTTATTATATTTTTTTTAATATTGACATTTATCTTTTCTGATGAGACCACATGGTCTTCTACACGATTTGAGCATTGGTGGAATAAAAATTTTAATTCAATGACTTTTAGAAATTCATTTTCGTTTATGCCATATAGAATTAAAATTGGTTCTTTCCAATATGGAGGTGATGATTATTGGAAACAGGTTTTTTCTGAGGATAGCAATGATTTAAATAATTCTCCTTTTATTATAGATGGTGATTTGGAATTTGATTTTATAAATGATATTAAATATAGGGAAGGCATAGATTTTCAAATTGATTTTTTAGGTTATAATTTTTTTAAGAACATTCAGAATTCCGTTGACATTATTACAAGTTTAGGTTACAAGTTAAGTAAGCCATTAGATAAGACCTTAGCAGTTGGATATCCAAATTCAAATAATCAGGGAATATATTTTTATTATCCTGTAATGCATAATTATAAAGTTAATACAACATTTGCTTTTCAGTATGCAGAAAAATTTTCTCATTATATTAATTATTCATATGGTATAATAGATGGAAAATTATTTAGAGATGAAGATAATGAGGGAATAATTAATGCTCAAGGGATATCAGAAAACTTGGATATTGGATTTAATATAATAA
>MDSY01067232.1_pt1 | contig 17165 bp, 10 predicted proteins | sample 811131 | NCBI WGS metagenome assembly MDSY01 (sample SAMN05326643, study PRJNA326480) | marine metagenome | isolation source: seawater | place: Atlantic Ocean: South West | collected 2010
TGGGAGATGCGCCACTGGTTGATGGTGGATTAATTGAAGCATCAGTCTCGACAATAAGAAAAATCTCTACTTGGGATAGAGTAGAATATCTCGAATTGGATAAACCGCTGGATTTCTTCTACCTCCCTCAAGAGTGGGGTGGAACTCAAACCGATCCGGGAATAATGATGCATGAGACTACACACGTAGTTAGAGCAACAGATGCTTGGGACCGAGTAATAGTAACACCCTCTGGAGAAATTCAAAGGGATGTGGACCTATCTTTTTCGGAGTGGGATGGAGACGGAACAGCCGTTGTTGACTTAGATACAGGCGTGGACGCAGGACATCCAGACTTTGATTATCTTGAACCATGGACTGGGGAAAAGGTGATTTATTCCGCTAAATTCAATGGTGTTACATGGTCAGAAACGAGAAATTCCGATACTAGTTCGGGTCACGGAACACACGTTGGAGGCACGATTGCAGGGAACGGAGATGCATCTGGAGGAAGAAGAGCTGGTGTTGCTAAAGGCGGTCAACTAGTTGCCCTTGGAACAGGGGATGGAGCATCAATATTCGCAGCAGAACAAGGACTGGAATGGACATATGCTAACTCAGTCCCAGGACAAAATCCGCATCATGTAAGAGTGGTATCAAACTCTTGGGGAACTGATGGTGATTATGATCCAAACGGCGTGATTGCCCAGTTAACAGACATGTTAACTTTCGATAATGGAGTTGCCGTAATATTTGCCGCATCCAACTCAGGAGGCTCTGGTAGTGAGTGCTCAGGAGATTTGCGAACGAACGTCTATGCTAATACTCCTTCAGCGATATCAGTCGCTGCACTTACTCATGATGGTACAGCAGTTACCTCATTCTCCTCAAGAGGATGTATGAATCAACAACACACATGGCCAGACGTTGGCGCTCCGGGAAGAGACATATGGGCTACTGCACCGAGAGCTACTGCAATTGATGCATCTACCAGAACCCAAGGTGATCTGTATTACATGTCAATTTCTGGCACATCAATGGCTACTCCTCATGTTGGAGGTATGGCCGGATTGTTACTGGATGTTGCACCATCTCTAGGTGTGGCAAATTACCACAGGGACGACCACGATTTTGGCTCAAGTTTGGTCGGTGGAGACGGTACAGCAGCATACGGTCAGTATGAGGATTGGGATTCCGCTAATTACAGCAGGATTCACGAAGTTGAACTAATTCTTGAGCTTACCGCCCGTTACGAGGGCATGGGCAATTCGTGTGAGGATGGAAATAGTGAGGATAGTTGCAGTGACATACCCGATATTTGTTATCGGAGTGCAACAGGTAAATGCCATGACTGGAGAGTAGGTCACGGCCTAACTGACACAGATGCAGCTGTCGCTCTTGCAAGGACATTAGAGCTGATGAGAGACCAAGATTCAGATGGTTTTGTTGACCACCCTGAATACAATGTCTGGGACGCTTATGCGATTTATGAGAATATGATGAGCGAAGTGACAATACCAGTGAACACAGATAGAGCAAGACACTCTTGGAAGGGTGACTGGAATCATTTCAACAACGGCCAAACAGGAGCAGTATACTATACTGAGGACTCACATTTTGTTTGGATACCAAACGGAACTACCCGTCTTGAGGCAACATTCACAGCAACAGAGTGGGATGTAGATACATTACAGGCAGGAGCTTTGCAACTATCGATAGATTTGGGAGAAGATGGTAGTAATGATGCACAAGGTGCCGGCGTAAGGCAAGCAAGCTCTTGGTATTACGATATTGATGTAGACTCATCTCACTGGGGCCAGTGGGCTGAATTTGATATTACAGGGCAAGCAGTAACGTTGTTTGGATTCTTGGAAGATATTGAATTCTTCGAATCAAGGGTTCCATATACGGTAGATGTTATGCTTACATTCGATTTATCACAGCCGGTAAATGTAGACTTTGAACAGCGTCCAGATTTCTATTCAGATCTCAACCCTGCTCCTCCATCTGAAACATACAATCCAATGATGGATGGTATGCTCACATTCACACGAGATGCTTACGATCAGCAAACCGTTGTGTTGCTGATAGAGCCTAAGGTTGATTCAACTAACGAGGAAAGTGGTGGGCTATTTTCTACTCTTGGTGAAATCTTCACTCAAAATCCGCTGGTTATGAGTCTCATATTGCTCCTAGTCATACTTGTCGCTGCGGGAATTGGATACACAATGCGTAATCCAAAAGAGGAAATTCAGGTGGCAATCTTAGCAGATGAAATTGATAATGAGGAATCCAGTGATTGATTCTATTCCTCTGAATCGTTTATGCTGTAATAATGTCCTAAATATGCTAGACATGAGGCTAGAATTACCGACATTGCAATACTGATTGCAAGTAATTGTCCGGTTTGCCTTGCTGGTGGAAATTGTGCGAAAGATAACAAGAAGAACACAGACATAGACGTGATTGCGGCTCCCCATCTTGCAAACCTATCATGTTTGGTCTCCCTATGCTCAGCACTTGCATGAGATAGATAGTCTGCGGCAAAACCCATGCCAAGTAAAACCGCTGGTGCTGTTGATACACCTCGTTCTCCTATCAGGCTTGCACAACCATCAACTGCTGCACCAATTGCGATAGTTCCGATTGCAATTCTCAATGACCTAGAACCTGACTTTGTAACTACTAAAGCGATAATTAGAACAGCGATACCAGCGCCAAATATCTGCATAATTCTTGAATCATCAAAGTCATTGGCAAGTGACGCACCTGTAATCAATTCGCCCCCAACAATGCCTTCATTATCAGTTTCTTCAAGCAGCAATAAGACATCGTCTAAAAATTCTAAGGCAGCGTCTGAGTTGCTGCCATCGATGAATGCTGCGATGATGAAACCAGTAGTTTCGCCAGAGGTTTGTAGCCTGTGATCCTCAAGAATTTGCGTGCCACCATTTTGATTTGAAACACTATTCAAAGTTGAATCATTCTGAGATTCCCCTGCATATGATATGCCCATTACTAGCGGAGTTTCTTGAATCCCAGTTTCAAACGAAATTACACTATTGTGATGGCCAATTTGTTTTTGTAAATTTACAACTTTAAGATAATCTTCATGAGAATCCCCATCGACCTCAACTATAATCCAAGTAACAGTGCTTGAAGCAATTAGGTATTCATCTTGCAATACTTCAAATTCCGCAAGGGAGGGATCATCCTCTGGAAGGAACTGATTGATGTCAAATACCTCTACACCAGGAGGAGAAATTAACGCGATAATAGACAACATCATCAATGCTACAGGCCATCCCCACCGCTTTGCATCATTGCTTTGTTTGTGGGCAATTCGAGGTGGTGGTCCATGATTCTCTCTCTTGCTCATGTAAAAGTCTTCCAAGACATATCTGGTTATCAGCCAGTCAAGGAAAATTCCTACAATCATCATTAACGCCAAGGAACTTTGAGCTTTGATTATCGAAAATAATGATAATGATACAGCAGCTAATGTCGTTACAAGCGCTAAGAGTAGTAAAGATCTCACCTCTTCTCTGCTTCTAGAGGATTTGCAATACCAAAATGCTCCGTCAACAGCCACTGCTAATATTATAGGAAATGCAACAGCATCGATAATTGATATTTGGAGGTCTAGTAGTGAAAATATGCCAATCTCTGCCGCTATAACCAGACCAACACTACCTAATGTTGCTGCACAAACCTTCAAGTCGCGTATTATCAGATACATCACTAGGATTAAGATAAAGCCAGAGGGTATAACAACCGAAATTAAATCATCCTCAGCAATATTCTTTGATTTCTGGAACAGCATGTTAACGCCAACAGCATCGATTTCAAATTCGGTATTATCACTGGCTTTTTCCGCCCACAGGCTCAATTTATTCCAATCGGTTACTTTACCCTCTGGGTCTGTTCTATCAAGCCAGACAAGCCAAATGATTTCCTTTGAATCAGGGGGTGCTAGTTCACTCGCTCCGGGAAAAGCAGGACATGCTATGTGGTAATCAGAATTTTTAGGAAGCAGTAGCATAGTGGTTTTGAAAGCATCCGTTTCTTCGATGGTTGCGTTTTCTCCACACCATCCTCCTTCAATTACAGGGCTGAGTAGATCACCCCATTTTGAGGCATTTTCTACACTTCTATTTCTAGACTCAAATGCCTTAGACCATGATGAGAACGGGGTTTCTATCTTGTCTACTCGAACATCGTCATAATCCCAAGATGTCTGTTCATTACTACCATCAATGAGTTCCTTTTCTAACTCTAATAGTTTTGAAAAAATAGTAAAGTCGCTACTAACAGAGCGGTCATCGTCATGCTTTATTTTCAATATCAATTGACTGGTTTTATTTCCAACTAAGCCTTCTTCCTTAATTCTCTCTTTAGCTGGATCCTCAAACACAGCATCAGTGTTTAGCACAAGGTCAACAGGCATCAATAGCGACATTAGGGCGAAGAAAACCAACGACATTGTAATGCCGATTTTGGTATTCTTGGTGTCCATGACATTTCCTCAAGATGGTTTTGAGATTTATCGTATCAGTTACTTCCACTCATTCCATCTTCCTGTATCAGCGTCCTTCCACCACCAGTTTCCACTTCCTTCAGGATATTCGGAAACCTCGTAACCATCTTGCATTCTACCTCTGTGGTTCGGTGGCGGATTAGATGGAGGAGCAGATGCAAAGCCAGCTGGAGTAGTTTTGTATACATCCTCACTGAAAAGTGCCTCTTCTTGATACCAATCATCTTCCTCACTGGAGCCCCTTCTAACGAACATTGCTGCGCCTACAACAATCAAAGCAATGATTCCAACTATGACTCCAAATGTTACAGGCTCTAATCCAAGTATTTTGTTTTCAGATGAGTCAGAGGTGGTCTTTTCTTCAGAGTCCTCATCTTGCGACAGTATACACGAATTATCGTCTTCAGTGGCCAGTTCATTGAAGTTAGAAGCGGCTGAGTCTGTGCATCCAAGAACTTCTTCGCTGTCATAATCGCAAGATCCGTCATCCTCTGTTGCCAGTGGGTTGTAATTATTGGCGGTAGAATCAGTGCAGCCGTTTACAACATCCGAGCCTCCTCCATTACCGTTATTGGATTCGGTTGTACAACCATCCGCATCCACTATGTCTCCGAGTGGTGTTTCTGGGCACAAATCATAGATGTCATCAACACCATCATTGTCATCATCAAAGTCCAACGTATCTGGAATTCCGTCTCCATCTGTGTCCAGTGTTTCCTCAATTTCACTTCCATCTTGGGATAATGTAATTGTAAATTCAACGGGGTTATACATTCCACCAGATGCTCGAATCAGATAAGTTCCTTCCTCAAGTATGAATGCTGTCTGACCATTGCTATCAGTTAGAGAACTACCAATGGTAAATCCGTCTTCAATAACAACGACAGACAAGAGATCAACTGGAATTTCGGTTTCTTCTTCTACGACTGTTAGCAGAATCGTGTCCCCAGCAGAAGGATTCTCTGGTAGATATTCGATTGTTAGGTTTTTCATAACTAGAGGTTCTGGATTTGGCTCAGCGATTTGCGATCCTATCGCAGCATGAATTGTTGCAGAATCTCCACTTCCTTTTTGAACGAAGGCAACCACTGTGTAGTTACTGGTTGGAGAAGCCAAGTGTGGTAATGTTAAATCCGCGCTACTACCAAGTCCCCAAGCTATTGAGTTAACATCTCCAAAGAAGTCATCAAACAGTTCAAAAGCGTCATCTTGGTCTAGATTTTGGTCTCCTTCACAGTTTTCTTCCCCTCGGTATTCCCCAGAATAAACCTCCAGTTCGAATTGGGAGTTTACATCGGTTCCAGTGTGTAACTCATAGTCTCCTTCACTGACTCTAAACAGAGCTTTCATGTATTGAGAACCAGGATATTCTTCATTCCAACCATACTCAGATTCTATTTCATTACCCTCGGAATCCATGAGGATTGCATTACTTGCGTCAATGATATCGTCCATTATTCGGAATTCGTTATTGTAATCTTGTCTTAACATAATTTCAAGGTCAAGGTTTTCATTCATTCCTTGATAAGAGTTGTAATCTACATACTCACATACGGCTGATGATCTTCTATCTTCAGCTACCCATCCAACATCTTCGCGAATTCCATCATAAATTAGCGAAGTAAAAGATGCAAAGTCGATACTAGCAGGGTCAAATCCTAGTTTTGGAACCGCTACAGCAAATATCCTACTTGCTTCTCCATCATCTGAATTTAGAGCAATATTTGTGGTCTGTCCCGGCCCAAGTGAACCCATCATGTCCAACTGGCTTGGGTCGTTTAGAACGATACCAATATGGATAGCCTCAGCCATAATCTCACTGTTTGGATTTGGAACAGCAATTCCCATGAGGGAAATAGGAGCTTCGAACCTTAATTCCTGATTTCTAGAGGTGTCACCACTTTGGAATTCAACACTAAACGTTTGTTCATCTGAAATGCTATCCCAATCAATATCTGGGAATGGAACTTCTAATTTTATTGGCGCAATACCAATTGTTGCATTGAAGTTGTCATGTGAGATGCCGTTTGGAGTTATTGTGATGGTATTCAGTCCGTTATTGTCTGATTCTGCAACGTAAACCGGTAATCCTGCAAATGTTGTTAACTGTTCCATGCCAGATATCGATAGTTCCCCATTGGTAATGTAAGCGAAACTTAGACCAATTCCTGTCCTAATATCTCCATTATCGAGTGTGCCCTCAGATTGAGCAATCGTCAAGTAGACACCGGGATGGTTTGGCACGAAGGTTAGGGATGCTATACCATTTGAATCCACATTCATTACTTGTTCAGTTATCACTTCAAAAGGTCCATTTGTAATGAAATTATCAATGATTTGAGGAGATGGAGTACTTTGGCTGTCACTCTCCAACCAGCAATCGCTACCGTCTTTCCAACCTGTCCAATAACCACCTTCCTCACTTTCGGAGTCGTCTACCCAGAAACCAGAGTCCGTGTTGTATCTTATGTAATCTGTATGAGTGGTTCCAAATTCGTCTTGGAATTCAACTGATATGTAATATTCTCCGGAATCCTGGTAGAAATGATTATTCCATCCACCCGGGTTGTCATCCGAGCTGTCAACATCGTATTCTGTTGACGTCCCATCACCCCAAGAAACGCTGACACTGTCTAGATTGGGTTTGTAATACTCATAATAATCACCGTTATCGGTTTCCGCTCCAAATGAATTGTAATCATAACCAATATCAATAGATTGTCCGTTTGAGTTACCGGATGTTCTTGCACAACCCAAACTACCTGGTAGTGGCATCTGGATAATTTCAGTGAACTCAATACCGTCAGTATTTGTTCCTGAGATTACAATATCTGCTAGACCTCGCTCGTTAGGGAGATAATTACTTGCATCCCAATTAGGGCCATTAGAGTTTATTTGTATGTTTTCGAAGTAGTAAGCTTGAGGGTGGTTTCGGCGATACTCATCGTCATTATACTCTCCCATCGTCATTATCTCAATTGTCATATCACCATCCAAATCTTGGCCAGTGTAGGTCCCTTGCAAATCGTTTGGATAGATTGCGGACACATCGTGATCCCCTTGTGGTTGTAGTGATTCAACTGCGGATTGTCCTAATTGTGGAGATAATCTCAGTATTGCAATATCAGCTTCTGCATTTGAAATAATTCCCGCTGAATCATACGTTTGCGATGTAACAGTGTAAGGTTGTCCTACCTGCGCAGTTTCTGCCTGATCTACCAATACTCCGATTGCAGAGACCATGAAAATTTCATCATTATTTTCAATCACCATTGACTCTAACATCGATGGCCTCAGACTCCTCTCGACCTCTAGTTCGGCTCTAGAAATATCGCAATTTGTGTAACCTTCAAGCGGCTGAGATAGTGTCCAAGTTGTAGCCTCAATCTCGGGTGCGAGAAGGAGACCGATATACTGGTCACTCCATTGACTGGCCTTTGTTAATTCACTGCTGACTTGGTATCCTCTATCATTTGTCATTGTAATACTAAACACTGTATTTTCAGTGATGGAGCTTGTATGCCCCTCACACTCATCTGATTCATCAAATCTCAATTCTATTCCGACCTCTAAAAGATGAGTATCGTATTCCGTGGTCATCATTGGGAATAGATTGTCAAAGATAACTGGCTCAGGTCCTGAATCAGAGTCAGACTCATCACCTTCTTCGTATTCGTCGTCTTCCTCGTCATAGTTGGGCCACTCAGCGTAGAAATCAGCTCTGGTTGCGTTGTTCATCCAAGAGCCAAAATCAGCAAGAACTTCACCAGTGCTTTCCCATATTGGGTCTTCAGTTGAGTCAATTACAATCTTCAAAATGTCTTCAGGTAGCGTGTTAAAGTCATCAAAAGCATCGTTAACATAAGGAGCATCATTCTGCATTCTAGCGGTCCATGCTTGTCCTTCTGATGTGTCTAGCAAATACTCGTATTGCCAGCGGATCGAGTCAGGAATTTCGTCTCCATCAAAGTCTTGACTGTCGGTTTCCATGTTTAATTCTCCAGCCATCTCTGCAAATCGCAAAACGAATTTTTGGAATGGTGTCATGTTTTCAAAATCTCCTTCGAATAATGGCCCTGCCCAAGCTGCTAACCCGCTTGCTATATCCTCAGGATGATTTGAAACAGAGAGTAGTGCGATGTTTCTCATCAGAATTTGGGCAGACTCGAAAGGCTTGGTATTCTCAGCTAAATTATCAAGAGCAGTTGTCATGTTGCTCCATTCATTGCTACCCGTCAATGCGTTGTATGCAGCTTCAAAATCTCCTGTTCCTTCGAATCTTGTGAAGTTCTCAATTGCGTCAAATGTTCGTATGTATTCTGATAATTCATCAAACTCGTGGAATGCCCTTGGGAGAGCCATCTCATCCAAGTATGTCATTAAACCAATCACAAATTGTAAACCAGCATCAGCATCATCTGAGTCCAACATTATCATTAGGGCTTCGAGGAAGTTAGAACCTGCTGAGAGGTTATACTGATTGTGTCCAGCATCAAGCATTGCATTCCATAGTTGTCTGCTTCCTCCAGCACCACTTCCATCTGTTGCAACGGCAACAAAACTGGACCAATCTCCATTTGATGTTCCTTTAGTTTCCAATTCTGCAAATTCATCTGCGATTTCGCCGAGTGGGTTAGCAGCGTCCCATGCAGTATCAATTGCTCTCAGCACTTTTTCCACTTCATTTCTGAAAATTTCTCTTGATTGGGTTGGGTCGTCAGCAGCGTATCTTCCACTATCCTCAACGAATATTTTCGCCCCATATACTCCTCCAGTAGAGGTTACAGGAATTGTGTATTCTCCTTGCCAAGTCATTACTGAAGAATCATTATCATGTGGACCGGTAGATTGTAGAACCACTCTGTCGATAAACTCACCTTGGCCAGGGAACGCTGTATTTAGAATTGAATCGAGTGGATCTATGTCGTATTGCACTATATCTGCACTGACTAGTGCGTTGTTTGTATGTCCTTTTGTGTGTGCTTGTATGTCAACAACAGAACCAACGCTCGCGAATTTGGTTGTTACAAACCCGTCAATACTCAAAACCGAGACTGAGTTACCATTTACCTCATTATCATTTGGAGCTGGGATATTTGCTATTGCTGGTTGAACTATCATGCATAGAAATAAGACCGTAACAAGTATAGATTTCTTAGCCATGTTACTGCTAGGATTGACTAGTATATACTTGATTCTATGCCTCAGATTTCACAAAATTGGTCATATTTGTGAAATTGCTAAAACAAGCTTACCATTTTTGCTGTAGGCACCACAACCCAAATCTCCAGAATCTACTTCCGTCCAAACGCCGTATGATGACGTGAAAGAACTGCTGGGCATACCAAGAGATGTGAGCCACAATCCCATTGGGTGGATTGATGAAGGGTTTTCTCCCGACACATTCCAAGATTGCATGGAATCGATATTTTGAGTTTCACTAAGACACCATGGGTTGTGGTTTTCTATTGGCTCGACAATTTCGAGTAATTGTTTAGTATTTCCAAGATTCTTAGTGTGGTTTGAATCCGGGTTTATTCCATCAATTTTCTTCCATTTAGTTGGGATATTTACGTCGGTCGGCTGTTGTGACTTCTTCAGGGTAGTGCTTAGATTAATTTCTTCTCTATTAACGCCGTCACAATTCATTGTATTAGGTAAGCAACCATACACGTTAACAGATTTCTGTAATAGGTTCTCAACATATACAACAGGACCAGTTCTGCTCTTTTTCATCCCATCATAAGCAACAAGTGACGCATCATATCTGTGATCTACGGACCATTTAGCGGGTTGATGCTCGATAAATACATTCATAGTTTTTGAGAATTCATCCAAGTCCCAATCGATAGTTAACCATTCTCTAACTACGAAATTCGGACCATCATACTCTTGAAGATGAGTGACATTGAGGACACCCTCAATTCTTACAGTACCTCCGGAACTTATTGGTTGTAAATTGGAGACTATTACTTTCCCGTTTAATCGAACACCGAGTGGATTTGTATCACATGTGGCACAATCGGTTGCGATTATTGACTCAGCAGACAGATTGATTTGTACAATCGCGCCAGGGCGAAAATCATCCAGTCCAAGTGATTTCATTGTTGAGCTAGTAAGCAAACTCAATTCGCCTTGTATTCTGTCAATTTGCACATCATCTCCATCATCATTCCTTTTTTCATAATCTAGGGAAATAGTTGAGAATATGACAAGAGCGCAAACTAGCAATTCAAGGGATATAAATTGCTTCTTAGATAGTCCGCTCACATGCTTGTGAGGTGACTTTACTTCATTTCAGTATCTAGAGATAAGATGTCATGATGCCCAATTCACTCCACAATGAAACATGGATACAAATATTAAATCTGAAGAGACGTAACTGGAACGTGATTACGTGGGTGAAGATAATGTATCACTTGAAGACCTAATCAACATGGACTTGCCCTTGGAATTGCTAGGGAAATGGATAGAGCATGCTAAAGATATAGGTTTGAGTGAGCCCACTGCAATGAATATCGCTACTGTTGATCACAAAGGTAACCCGAGAAACCGTATGGTTCTTCAGAGATACATAGACGATAAGAATGTAGGCTTCTATACTAATTTAGGTGGGGCAAAAGCATCTGAAATCAAATTACATTCTGCTGTTTCAGCCACTATTTGGTGGGCAGAAATTGAGAGACAGGTAAGGATTGAAGGTATAGCAACTGAGATGGAGAGAGACTTGGTTGACCAATATTATGCTTCACGAAACCGCAATAGCAGGATTTCTGCTTGGGCCTCAAAACAAAGTCAGGAGTTAGAATCGATGTCTACCTTGCAAGAACGATTCAAACATTTTGAATCAAAATTTGAAGGACAACCAGTCCCAACACCGCCATTCTGGGGTGGTTTTTTGATAGAAGTAAATCGAATAGAATATTGGATAGGTAAACCGTATAGGATGCACGAAAGAATCGTTCTCACCAAAACAAATGAAGGCTGGGATAAAACGAGATTGTATCCTTGAGAATTTTCAAAATAACCATTCTATGGTGGACGCTGTGGGATTTGAACCCACGGCCGCTTGGTTGCAAACCAAGCGCTCTTCCAGCTGAGCTAAGCGCCCCTAAGTTGGTCGGGTAGGCTTCTCCCTTTTGAGGATTCACACGCGGTCGACTGTTGCATCCCTATCTGGACCAAGGCCTACTGATGAAATCTTGACTCCTAAAATTGATTCCAATTTTGTGATGTAGTTCTGGGCACCAGCTGGTAAACCGGCAAATCCAATTTCTTCACTGTTACACTTACGAGCAATTCCTAACCACTCTTCAAGAGAATGCGACGGGAATCCGGGTAATGTAATGTAAACTGGTTCACAATCTTCCAACTCTATGGCACTAGCTGGCATCTCGTGTATCTCAGTGTCGCCTACTTTGTAACCAACACAAATCTTCACTTCGTCAAGTCCTCCAAGGACATCGAGTTTTGTTAGTGCTATTTCTGTAAATCCGTTTATTCTGTTTGCATGCCTCATCACAACAGCATCGAACCAACCACATCTTCGTTTTCTTCCTGTTGTAGTTCCAAATTCATGTCCAACAGTTCCTAGATGGTCTCCGTCCTCATCAAACAATTCTGTGGGCATATGTCCGTTTCCAACCCTAGTGATATATGCTTTAGTTATTCCAATTACAGTGTCAACATGCCCTGGATGAATTCCTACTCCGTGTGTTGAATTACCTCTTGATGTAATAGATGATGTAACGAACGGGTATGTACCTTGATCGATATCTAATAGACAGCCCTGAGCGCCTTCGAGGATAACTCTCTCTCCTAATTTCAAAGCGTTATCCAGCAAAAGTCCCGTGTTTGTTATCGCATTTGCGAACCGTGTGATTATCCACTCGATTTGGTTTTGTAGTTCCTCCGCACTAACGCGCTGTCTGCAGCCAGCATCCTCAAGTGATTTATTCTGTTTTTCAGCCATATCATTGTAGTCACAATGTTCAAGATCAGCAAATCTCAATCCAATGCGATTTATTTTATCAGCATAAGTTGGACCTATGCCTCTGCCGGTGGTTCCAATTTTCTTATCCAAGCCATCAATGTAAGTATGATACGGCAAGATTATGTGTGCACGACTAGAGATGAAAAGTCTCTTTCCAGTTGGATCATTTCCCCCACCTTCAACCCAGTCATTCAATTCTTTGTCAAGGACCCAGGGGTCGATTACCATTCCATCTCCAAGAACCAGATTACAGTCTTCTCTGGTAATTCCTGATGGTAAAAGATGGAATTTTAGTATTCTTTCTCCCAGTACAACTGTGTGGCCAGCGTTATTTCCTCCTTGGAATCTAGCGACCCATGTTGCATCCTCTGCTAACCTATCCACTAGCTTTCCTTTACCTTCATCTCCCCATTGAGCACCCAAAACAACTGTGGCTGGCATCGTTATCGAACCTTGGGCACCCAATAGGGTGCTTGAACTATCCGCCGAGTGGGTTTCCTAAAATCATCAAAAATTTGCTATCAATTGTAATTTAAAGGAACAAAAATACATACTAATAACTCTATACTTGAAAAACCATTTTGATGCACAAAAACATCGTGTTTAAGTAGTAGCAATCCACACTTCCAATGGTAGCGTAGGAAAGAGATTGTTATTGCATGTGTATTCGCTTTAATGGGAGGGAATGCCAACAATACCTTTATATCCTCTTGCCACTACTAAGTAACCTGGAGTTGATAAGCGATGGAAGATAGGAGAGATTACCGCCAACATGCGGAAAATATTGAACTAAACACTAGAAATAACACCCCCAGAGGTGGGCTAGGTTCTAGCCGCCCCCACCGTAGAATAACTGAGGGGCACACCGGCATCTGTTCGGAGTGTGGTTTGATTGACTGGAAAGTAGACCAATCTCGTGGTGAGGTTTCCTGTGGCTATTGTGGTTTGGTGGTTGAGGAAAACAGTATTGATCCCGGAGCGGAATGGACTAACCACGACAATGTAACCGACCGCTCGAGAGTTGGCGCCCCGTCAACTTACACTTTAGCTGACAAGGGCCTCAACACAACGATATCACATTCTGACCTATCTTCATCAGCAGCGAGTCGGCACGGAATGAGTTCCCGAGACCGAAGGGACTGGAGACGCCGACGAATGATTGATGAGCGGTCGAAATCAAGTGTAGGAAATACCCGTAACTTGGTTAAACCAAATATGATGATTCGAGACAGGTCTGGACTTCCCAAGTCCTTGCAGGAAGAAGCCTGCAGGCTCTATCGCCGCCTCTCATCTGAAGGTTACGTCGTTGGCAGGTCGATAGCCGGCGTCACGGCAGCTTGCTCGTACCTAGTCGCACGAATGGAAGGTCTTCCAAAAACCATAGCAGAAACTTGCCAGAATTTTGAAGTCGACGAGAAGGAATTGTCTCGAATGATTCGAAATATTTCTCGAATCTGCAGACTCCAAAAGGTCTCGTCGCCCAAGATTTACTTTCAGAAATTTATGAGCGATTTAGAGTTGCCCCCTAACACCATGCTGCAAGTAGAGCGTTTGTGGTCAAAAATCGAGCCTCATGATGAGTTGTGGCAGGGCAAAAAGCCGATGGGAATCGCTGCTGCAATCATATACAAAGCCGCAATTGAATCAGGCAATAAGCGAACACAGGCCGACATATGCAAAGTTGCTGAAGTGTCGGAGGTTACATTGCGTGGCATCAATCAGCTACTTGACCCTGTATTTAGATCACTAGGCGAAAGCGGTATGAATTAGATACATTCTTGTCCCTAGCCTATGTGGGTGTTACATGAGCCGCAGAACGAATAAAGTCCAGAGGAAAGTCAGGATTCCATCTAGCAAGCGCAAGAAATCCGGCGCTAACAAAAGTGAGAAGCCTGGAGAAATGGCATGCGGAATATCAGGCTGTGATGACTTTGCAGACAAACACAAGGGCGGTAGGTCACTAAGTCAAGAGAATGCTATCGATACCTGGGGCGAGGGAGCATTTACAGTAAGGAAGAACCGAGTCAGGGTCTGTAAAGCTTGTTACAAAACATGGAAGAAAGACAGCAAGGACGAATCAACTCCTTATTACTGACTTTTCACTTTCACTTTCACAAACAGTCTATTGGAAAAGAAACTAGACCTAAGCCTTTCATTTCCTATGTCATGACACAACTAAGAACGGTCATAAGGTCAATGTTGACCTCTGATGGAAGAGTAAGCGCAATGGATGATGCCACAATTGTTTGGACTCCTAAAATAGGTAGGGTTAGAAGGGGTAGAATTGAAGCTCCAGCAAGTGTTCTACTCGGCATAATAGGGCCGAAAGGAGTTGTTAACAAGATTGTAGCGGGTGATAGATATGGTGGCGTAAATATAGTTACTCTACCAGATATGAAACTAATCGATAGGTATGTTGTGGGAAATGCAGAGGTAAGATCACTTTGCCTATCATCAATAAGTGGTGACAGCATTTTGGTTGGTTGTGAGGATGGATCCATACACATGGTCGGACAAAACGTGCCAAACCGTGTAGTTGGGTTGTTTGAGTTAGAAGGTCCTGCATCAGCACTGAGAGTGGTTGGACAGGACTTACATATCCAACAAGGATGGGAAAGAAAAGTGATGTCTTGGACCGGTAAACTATCCAAACTAGCTGCTTGACTTCTCCTTTTCTTCTAAAGGCCAAGGTGGATCGGATACAAGAAAATAAGCAGTTTTCGCTGGTCTAGGCCAACTTCTGGGAACGATTCCGTTGTTATCTTTACAATCTTCAAGAAAGGACAGGTGTTGAGATAATACCTCATTAATTCGAAAACTCCCTTTGATAGCAGGACCTCTCGATGGTACTATACTACTCGGTTGTAAATCTTGGATTGTTTTGAGGGATGTGATCAGTTCGGGTAAACTACCTCCGGGCATGTCCCATCTTGATGGGTTATCTGCTCTTGGTATGACCGCTCCAGACACAAGAACACCTCTATCTTTCTCGAAATATCCCATGCCATCTGGGCAATGGCCGGGTAGAGATATTGCAAATAACTCACCATCTCCCAAGGAAAATACATCTCCCTGTCTTACTTGTTTACAGTTTGTGCTAGGCATATCAGAATCATATCTGCTGGCCCATGTCGAATAGAAATCACCTGTTTCTAGAATGGAAATAGCTTCATCATGAATGTGTATTGGTGCGTCACCAAAAGACTCTGAGATGTGTTTGGCTGCTCCTGAAAATGGATATCTTCTCGAGGTTAACAAAATCTTATGCAGTCCATCATCACCGATATGTCCTTTGATTCTCTCAACTTGTAGCATTTGATACCAAGTCGTTCCTGCATCTACAAGTATGTTAGCGTCCTTGCCTGAAAAAATGACAGCATTAGCGTCATGATGAATTCCAGGTAGTCGGATTATCCGCACAAGTAAATCCTAGAGGCTTTTGTCCTTCAAACAGTGGGTTGAGCAGTCATGGTTTGGATTAAATACAGGAAGTTGGTGGCCGACCCATGGCTAGATTCCCCGAAGCTGAAGCAAGACTGCTTCGAGTAAAGATTTGCATGAAGTGCAACGCTAGGAATCCTTGGCGAGCAACCCGTTGTCGTAAGTGTGCCTACAAAGGGCTACGCCCTAAGAATGTCGAGCGCAAGGGCGCATGATCATAGACCCAATAACGGCATGATGTATGCCATTGGTCCACCCAACATTACTAGCGGAATCAGTGCTGGCCATAGGAAAACTAACAACGGGTATTTCTTAGTAACCCATACATATTGAACACCCTGATTAGTTAAAGCCTCTATATTAGATTTCAATTGATCTTTACTTGGTGTTTTGCTTGGTGCTCTGGTTTTGTGAATAATCTTTTTTTCTCCATTTGGCATTTCGGCGATAGTTGTTAGCAACCAAACATGGTTTGCTGCAACCTTGTCTATGTTCATTTTCTCAGCATGCCACATTAGTCTTAGATTGAAATCTCCATTTTTCAGATTTTTTAAGACCATGAAAAATGGTAATATTAGGAAAGCAAAACCACCCCAAACCAGGAGTGCAATAGCTGGCGGCATAGCCAAGTATGCACCGCTTTTCGAATATAATGTTGGAATACTTGACCAATATGGAACTAATATTGCGACCCACATAAGTGCTTTACAATCTGCACCGCCGTGTATTAGTCGCATTTTCCAAGCCATATCAACTAAGAAAATTGGGATAAAAACTGCAAAAGTTTTCCACCATATTTCTGCCGAGTCACTCGCTTCTCCAGATATTACAGATAAAGGCTGATCTGAATGTAGGATTAACCCTTGTACAACTCCTATTATTCCAATTCCATACCATATACTAACCGATATGTCAAGTATTTTACCTGCCATAATATCTTGAATAGTGGGTCTTCCAATAACGGCAGTAGAGGCGTATGCCACCATCGCTGCGGCTGTCGCTAAAGTATACCATTCAGCTTCTAGAATTAACAAATCCAGAGTCCACAGAAAAATCGCAGGTTTAGACCACGTAATCCAGAACTCATTGGGGACTCTTCTATCTTTATGGTCCATCCATGCTGCTATTCCTAATGCCAAAAATAGAACCGCGACTCGAGTCCAAGACACGATTTCTGCTGATTCCATGAGACACGGGTGGCGGCAATCAACTTAA
>MDSY01134804.1_pt1 | contig 17156 bp, 18 predicted proteins | sample 811131 | NCBI WGS metagenome assembly MDSY01 (sample SAMN05326643, study PRJNA326480) | marine metagenome | isolation source: seawater | place: Atlantic Ocean: South West | collected 2010
ACCAACGCCATGATTACAACTTACAACGAACACGGAACAGGTGACAATCCACTTGCTACATTTACAGCGGCGATTGTTGGAGGTAATGTTGTTGTCAGTTGTGCTGGATTAGAAACAAACTTAAGAATTACTGCCTACAGAATATTGTTGGCAGATGATGAAGCCGACAGAACCGGAACCAATGTGAATGTGATCGGAGAAGTAACTGTGTCAAGTTCGGCAACAACCCTAGACACATTTAGCACAAATTCATACCAAGGGGCACATTATATTATAGTAGGAACCAAATCTAATGATAGTTGCATAATGGAGGCATCTGTAATCAGCAATGGTTCGGAGGCTTTTATTTCTGAAGGGCCACAAGTCAGCACACAGGAAACACCAATGCTTACTTTGGCGGCATCACATTCATCAACAACCACAACAGTTACAGCCGCGGCAACAACCGGTGGTTCAACAACTGTCAACGCCTACAGGATACACATAGCGAGAGGTACTGTGCTTGACAAGGACGCCATTGATACTTTTGCTTCATCCAGTTACAAGGCCGGACATTATATTGTTGTTGGAAGTAATGCGGATAGCGTATCACAAATTGCAGAAGTAACTGTTCTAACTGACGGAACATCATCATTCATAACAACAGGTGCAGACATCAGCACAAATTCTACAACAACTCCATTGATGACTTTTACAACGGACTATACAAGCGGAAACGCCAGATTACTCGCACAGAATAATGTGCCTTTAAGCACAACCACAGTGAACGCATACAGGATCCATGTGGCTAGAGGTACGGTCAGTACCACTGACGTCATTGACACCTTTGCATCTGACACTTACGATGGTGCACACTACTTGATCGTAGGGAAGAATGAATCTGACCAATCACAGATTGCTGAAGTAACAGTGGTTACCGATGGATCATCGACATTCCATTCTGTTGGTCCAACTATGAGTACACACAGTAGTACACAGCAATTATTGACTTTCACCTCTGATTACAGTAGTGGCAACGCAAGGTTGTTGGCGGCGAACACTCAGGCGGCGACCAATACAAAAGTTAACGCTTATAGGATACACCTTAAGGCGCCTGCAGACACAACACAGACAGTTGATTCTTTTGGCAAGGCCAATGCAAGGGGTGCGAAGTATTACGTATCGATTAATGACCAAAGTAACAACAGAGTAGAAAATGTACAAATTTTAGTAGTTCATAATGGTACAAACGCATTCATGACAGAGTATGGTAGAACAAACACACACTCTAGTGATCTTGTTACCTTCAGTGTAGATATAGATTCAAGTAACAATGTAAGACTAAGAGCAGTTGGAGTAACAAGTAACACAAGAGTACATGCTTACAGAATATTACTGGCAGATGACGAGTCAGACTCATCTTCAACAAATGTTAACGTCATTGGTGAAGTCACTGTGTCAAGTTCACCAACGTTCTTTGACAGTTTTGACACAGGATCACAGCAAGGAGCATACTATATTATAGTTGCAACGAAAAGTAACGATAGTGAGATATCTGAGGCAACTGTTTTAAGTGATGGCACTGACGCCTTTGTGTCTCATGGTCCAACAGTCAGCACAGAAGAAACTCCTTTGATAACTTTAGCGGCGTCACACGCTTCGACAACTACCACTGTTACAGCGGCCGCAACTACAGGAGCATCAACCACAGTCAACGCATACAGGATAAATGTTGCCAGAGGCGCTTCTACTGCTTCACAACAGACAACGCTCAATGAATTTGATGCTTCAACTTTCAGAAGTGCGGCCTACGTGATGCAGATCACAGACACAGAAACACCAAACTATGAATTTTTTGAAGCAAGAGTTACACATGATGGATCAGACGCATACATCAGTAAATTTGGCAGAATAGGAAACACAACTACAGAATTAGCGGCGATAACAGCGGATATTAGTGGTGGAAATGTAAGACTGCGTGGACAGATAACTAATACTAATACGACAGAAGTTAAATTTGTCAGAAAGATAATGAAGGTATAATGACACAGAGAATACTTAATGTAGGACAGAACGCAAACGACGGCACAGGTGATACACTTCGTGACGCAATGATCAAGGTCAATAATAACTTTACTGATCTGTACGCATCACCTTTATTCAATGATGGCATAAGCATTAGCGGTAATGAAATAAAAGCCAATAGAACAAATGATGATTTAATTTTTGAACCATCTGGCACAGGTGGCATATTGTTTCCTGCAATAAGAATCAATGATAACAATATCGAAGGTACAAGATCAAACGAAGACATTAATTTAATTCCGAACGGAACCGGCAGTGTTGTATTTGGCGCAATAAGTTTTTCAGGAAATAACATTACAGCAACAAGATCAAACGATGATATAGTATTTGAACCTGCAGGCACAGGAGGAGTAGTATTTCCTGCTTTAAGAATTAATGGAAACAATATTGAGGCCACAAGAACTAATGACAACATAAATTTAGTACCATCAGGCACAGGAACCGTTACTTTAGGATCAATAGGAATTGCAGGTACCACATTAAGTTCAGCAGACTCGTCTACCATCAATATTAATGAAGGACTTATAGTGGACGGAACTTTAAATGTTTCGGGAGCGACAACTGTTACCGGAACAGTTACCGCGGCAACTGGATCAACATTCGGAAATATTACAATAGCAGATGGCTCTATCACTGACTCTTCTGGCGCAATTAGTTTTGGCAATGAAAATTTAAGTACAACAGGAACAATGACAGCCGGTTCTGGCTCAACAATAGGTAACCTCACTTTAGCGAACGGATCTATCACAGACTCAGGAGGTAGTATTAGTTTTGGAGATGAGAATATTTCAACTACAGGAACAGCAAACTTTGGCGCCACTACCGTTACTGCATTGACGGTATCTGGTGCTGTCTCACTAGCAGGCACAGTTAACATTGACAATTTAAATTTCAATGACAATATTATTTCATCAGATTCGAATGCTGATATTCGAATTGAGCCAGGTGGATCAGGATCAGTAATTATAAGCAATCTTACAATCGACTCAAATATTAATATAACAGATAACGTAATTAAGGCAACCGCAAGTAATAGTGACCTAATTATATCGCCATCTGGATCAGGTAAAGTGGTTATGTCTACTGCTGACATAGATGGTGGTAACATAGATAACACAGTGATTGGAGGTACGACTCCGCTGGCAGGAACTTTTACAACTTTATCGGCAACAACTTCTGCTGTTATTGACGGAGTAACAATTTCGGATAACTCAATTTCAACAAATGCATCTAATTCAAACTTAGAATTATCAGGAAACGGATCAGGTTCCGTTACAATAAGTGGATTTACATTTCCAACATCTGATGGAAGTTCAGGACAATTTTTAAAAACTGATGGAGCAGGAACTTTGGCTTTTGCAACTGCTGGAGCAACTTTAAGTGTGTCTGCGATTGCGGACGCTACTACAACAGTTTCAAGTTCTAGTACTTCGGTCCTAAATACTTTTAGTGCAACAAGTTTCCGAAGTGCAAAATATTTTATATCTATCACTGATTCTTCAAACTCTCGTTTTGAAATTGTAGAGGCAAATGTAACGCATGACGGCACCGACGCCTACATTGCTGTATTTGGATCCACAACTGATTACACAGGACCATTAACTACATTTTCCGCAGATATAAACAGTGGAAATGTACGTGTATTAGTAACAAATATTACTAACGACTCTCTTGTTTTCAAATTTCAAAGAATGGTTATCAACGTTTAATTACATCCGGTTCTTAGAATTTATAATAAATAATCTTACAAAGAGGGAACAAAAATGGCAAGACAAACAATTAACATAGGAACAGCGGCTAACGATGGAACAGGTGATCCATTAAGAACAGCCTTTGACAAAATTAACGACAATTTCATCGAACTTTACGGTAGCGATGACGATGCAACAAACTTTGTACTTGAGGACACATCACCACAACTCGGTGGAGATTTAGACGTAAATGGAAAAAGAATTACAAGTGCAAGATCAAATGAAGACATAATAATATTACCAAATGGCACAGGCGGCGTTGTTGCTTCTGGTATCAGAATGGCAGGCACTACTTTAAGTGCAGACGACTCTAGTTCAATCAACATCAATGAAGGAGTTGTAATTGATGGTACTGCTAGTGTTTCAGGTGCCGCAACTTTATCAAGCACATTGTCAGTTACAGGTGCTACAACAATATCAGCAGGTTTGACTGCTAACTCTTTAACAACAAACACAATCGCATCCAATGGATCAAACGCAGATTTATCAATACAACCAAGTGGTACAGGAGACGTTTTAATAAGTGCTTTGAGAGTAAATGGAACAACTTTAGATTCAAGTGACTCAACAAAAGTTACCATTGCAGAAGCAGTCGATATCACAGGTGCAACTGACATAGGTGGTGCATTGACAGGTACGTCAGGAAGTTTTAGTACAACTTTGGCAGTAACTGGTGCGTCTACTTTATCAAGCACTCTATCAGTCAGTGGTGCAACAACATTACTAGCAGGAGTAACTGCAACCTCTGTGACAACAAACACTATTTCATCAAATGGATCAAATGCTGAATTATCTATTCAACCAAGTGGTACAGGAGATGTTTTAATAAGTGCATTAAGAATTAATGGCACAACTTTAGACTCATCGGACTCCAGCAAAGTTACGATAGCAGAAGCAGTCGATATTACAGGTGCTTTGGATGTTGCAGGCGCAATGACAACAATTGGACAAACAATCACAGGCAACGTTACTGTATCAGGATCTTTATCCACAGGAACTTTTGCAGTTGGTGATTTGAACATCACAGCAGATGGTACGATTACTTCTGACACAAACGGTGACATCGAAATTGATCCTGCAGGTACTGGTGCCATTGTTTTAACTGGAAATATTACAGCAACAGGAACACAGACCACGACTGGACAACTCAATGTAGATAATTTGAGAATGGACGGAAATGCCCTTACTGCAACAGATACAAATGGCGGCATAACCATAACTCCAGACGGCACTGGTTCAATCACACTTGGCGGTGAGATTGTTGGTGTCACGAATGAACTTAATGCTGTAGATATTGAAGTTGCAAACGTTTTAAGAGCAAACAAAATACAAAGTGATACTTCAGATGCAGATATCGAAATAAATTCACAGGGTACGGGAGCGGTCGCGATAAGTTCACAACTTACATTGACTGGTTCTTTCAAACCAGCGATACATACATTCACGGCTACAGATGCAATCACGGAAATCGAACACGCAGGTAGAACATGTTTACTTGGTGAAGTAGGTGGAAATGCAAACGTAGTTTTGACACTTCCAGATGCTACAGGTTCAGGAAACATTTATCACTTTATTGTCAGTGTTGCAATGGGCGGATCAACCACATATAAAATACAGGTGGCAGACGCAGACAACACTATTGCAGGTCAAATCATGTACCTAGACGAGGATGGCACTGCTGTTACGTCGTTTCCAACGGTGGCGGCTTCTGATACAATCACTTTAAACAGTGGCACGCAGGGCGGCTTGGTTGGTGACACATTAACACTTATTGACATAGCCACAGACAAATATGCGGTGTTCGGACAGATGAGAGTATCTGCTGGTGCCAACCCAGCGACGCCATTTAGTGCGGCAGTATCGTAATAGCGTAATATTACAGCGATCTTTATAACTTTTTCTCCAATAAATACTGGTGAAGGAGTAAGTTCTAAATATGGTAGCACCAGTGTGGACAACCACAGCAGGTAAACTTGCAGTCATTGACGAGCAGGTCTCGTATTCCCTACAACTCGAGGCGAATACAAGCGATTCCACGACCGTAACTTACTCACTTATAGCAGGAAACCTCCCTCCGGGAATAGAACTTACTTCAACAGGTTTACTGCAAGGAACTCCAGCCGAGGTCAGCAAAAGAACTCTTTACACCTTCGTAGTGCGAGCCACGGCTGGAACAAAAATTACAGACAGGACATTTAAAATAGATGTCCAGGGTGCAGATGCGCCGCAATTCTCAACAGCGGCAGGACAACTTAACCAGCCAACATCAACTGTTTACACAACAGACGCTACTAGCGAAACTACCGACTCCAATGAAATCACTGCAGATATCACAGGTAACGTCACAGTTCTAGATGGTACCTACATACAATACCAGTTGGCCGCAAGAGACACTGATACAGAGGCAGGACAAAAATTAATTTATGAACTAGTAAGTGGAACTCTCCCACCAGGTACAACAATGACTGAGACAGGTTTTATAAGTGGGATAGTTGGCCTACAGGATGATGAAAGATACGGGCCACAGGGAGGATATGATTTTGATCCATATCCGGATGATGGCTCAAACACTGCTCCTAAAAATATATACGACAGGACAGTTTTTTCAACTTCAAGATCTGTCAACTATGACTTTATTGTTCGGGTAACGGATGGCACATCATTTGTTGAAAGAAATTTCAACATATTTGTTTATTCAGCAGATTATTGGGTAGTTTCGAATACCTTAATTACAATTGATCAGACCAGAGTTGACTTTGGGTCAACGACAATGGACTTACATACAGGAAGGCCTCCTGTCTTCACAACACCGGCAGATTTAGGCACTTTCAGACATGACAACGCCGTGGTTATTAAAATTGACGTGTCAGACTTTGATCCATTGCAGGCAGATCTGGAGTACACAGTGACAGCAGGTTCGTTACCACCTGGAGTTACAATAGATTTAAATTCAGGAGAATTATCAGGTACGCTATCCAGACAATCTGCTATTGAGAAAGATTATTCGTTTACCATTAAAGCAAACAGAGTTGTCAGCACAGGAATAAGTGTGTTTAGTGAGCGTACTTTCACAATGAAAGTTATTGGTGACTTGGACATTGGAATAGAATTTAATACGCCGGATATAATAGGAACAGTAAAAGCAGGTATTCCGAGCATATTGTCAGTTACCGCGACAGCCGAAGCCAAAAACAGAGAACTTGTATACACAGTAACATCAGGCTCACTACCTCCAGGACTTACCTTAAGTCCACAAGGAAATTTCATTGGTATAATTGATCCAAGTGAATATACCGACTCAACAAGAGCATTTACATTTACCGTAAATGTAAGTGATCAATATCAAGCGGCCGCAACAACAAAAGAATTTACAATAAATGTAGATCTTCCATTTACATCAATAGAATATGGAAACATGACAGGGCATTCAACGTCGTTTGTTGACCAGAACATATTTTACAACATAGCACAAGATCCAGAAATAAATTCTCCAGAATATATTTTCAGGCCTGAAGATATTAACTTTGGCATGAAAGTAAAACCTGAGATGTTGTTAATTGCAGGACTTGAAGCAAAAACCTTAACTGAATTTCAAAATCAAATGGAACAAAATCATTCTCCAAAAGATTTATATTTCGGCAATATAAAAACTGCTGTTGCTAAAGAGAATGGAAAAGTGGTGTATGAGGTTGTATACCTAGATATGAAAGATCCCTTAGAAAACAACGACGGAGAGTCAGTATCATCTAGTATAGAACTTAGATCTGATATCAATAAACCTGTACTAGGACCTAGGGTTTCAAGTGCAAACCTTACGGCAGACGCTGATATCTATAGTGTCAGAACAGATAGTGGCCTGTCATTTTCAACTTCGGGATCAAAAGTTAGATATGCAAATCAACTCTCTGCTGATTTAGATTTTATATCCACAGTTTATCCAAACGCTGTGGCAAATATGCGTTCTAGAATGAAAAGTTTAGGACACAAAGAATATACAAATCTTCCATTATGGATGAGAACAAGTCAAGGAACAAGCGGCGTACCTTTAGGATATGTGAAAGCCGTTCCGATCTGTTTTACAAAACCTGGGTTTAGTAGTTTGATCAAAAAAAGAATAGAAGATAAAAACTTGAAATTTAATAACATACAATTTATAATTGATAGATATCAATTATCTAAAAGTATTGTCAATTCGAACACATTTACTGGCGATGGTACAACCAAAACATTTACTATAGATGAAATTGTACACGACGAAGACATATTAATACAAAAACAAACTACCGAATCAGATGGATCTACAGTGATAGTCACAAGAATATTTGCTGGAGATAATGTTACCGCAGATAATACTAGGTCTCCAACTTACCTCGGTGCTGATGGAACTTTACGATCAGCCGACTTCGAAAATGAGGTAACGTTGACTCATAATACCAGTACCCTGAAAACATTGATGACATTTACCACGGCTCCCACAAATGGCACAATAATAACTGTGGGCAGAGTGCAGGATAAATATCTAGCATTCAGAAACAAAGGAATATAAAATGGCAAGTAAAATAGTACCTGGTAATATAGATGGCACTTTCCCAAAAGCGGGACAGGATAATAGTTCACAAGGATTTAGAGATAATTTTTCAAGCATCAAAACAAATTTTACAGAGGCAAAAACAGAAATAGAAGATATTCAGACAAACAAGGCTAACTTAAACGCCAGCAATGATTTCACTGATAATGTGATCAGCAGAGCAGAATTAAAGGACACATCTGAAACTGTTTATGCTCACGGTACTACAGGAGGTAGCATAGCATTAAACCATGAGAACGGACATTACCAAACCATAACAATGAATGCTTCAGTCACTTTGTCTTTTACAAATTTACCAGCATCAGGCAAACTAGGAAGGATAATTTTAGATATCACTTGCCCTAACGTCTCATACACATTGACAGTGCCAAGTGCTGTTTTGATTGCCGATAGTGTATCGGGAGGTGATGGTTCTTCGAATGTTTTAACTTTTCCTGATACCAAAAGATTCTTATATGAATTTTTGACACCGGATGGTGGAACAACTATTCTTATGAATCAAATAGGTAAAATTTATATCTAATTCAATTTAGGAGTATTATGTACTTCCATCCTTTACAAGAAGAAATTACACAACTTTCAGATGAAGAGATATCAAAAAGAATAAAAGAACTAACAAAAAAAGTTGGCTCTGCGAGAAGGTTTGGCAGAAATCCAGAAATGTTAGCACAGTTACAATATGCACTTCAAACGTATCAAAATGCCATTAGAGAAAGAAGATTGGAAGAATGGTATAAAAATAATAAGAAAGCCAGAGGGGAACCAGATATAGGCGACCTAATTAATATTGAATAGTAAGTAGTTTGGATGTCAAATAATTTTTCCTGGAAAACAAAATTTAAGTCAATAATAGTAGTTGATAGTGAATTATTTTCTAACGAATACCAAATAAAAATTAATATAACACCACACACCGCAAGCCTGTCTGAACAGACAAAATACTTTGATAGACTTAAAAATTTATTTGAACAAATATTTGCAAACACTATTACCACTTGGAGACATGAACCTTTATACAAAACATTAAGGAGCGAAAGTAATAATAGATTTATTGAATTACCAAAGCCTCCATATGATCAAATAATGGCGGCGGTTTGTTTTTGCAAGGCGAACGCAGTAGGAGAATCCAAGATTACCATAAACAGGATCGAATTGTCAAGTTGGCAAGGAGACGGAATCACTTATTCCGTTGACAAGGACAGCAAAGAACTTGTATTATTAGATACTGTAGACTGGTTTACGAAAAAATTTGATAACTTTGACCCATGGTGGTTGAGGGCCGATACAGCAACTTATGACGAAGAATTTGACAAAGGAATCTATACAGGACACTTTAGTTGGACAACCAACCAGATTTCTATTGACAAGAAGCACGAAGACCATGCTAAAATATTTGAATTCAATCCAAAGGTTTTAGATGGTGGCAAAGACAAAAATAAATGACACAGGTGATTGTATCTTCTCAGAACAAGACGCAATAGATTTATTATACGCCAATCCAGATCTTGATATTAGCAAATTATTTTTTGAAGAAGTAAATGAATACAACAGCAGTGTGAAACACACAGGTTTCAATTTACCTAAACTGAACACAGTGCCACAAAGAGAAGAAAAAACAATTTTTGACAGAAAGATGATTGCAAATTGGCACATGCCGGAATCATACTACAAAATAAATGTTCTGCAGTGGCTTCTCGATAAATGTCAGACTGATCAAGAAAAACTGAGAGTGCAGATGGAATATGACCTTTTTGAAAAGAAAAATTTTACAAGGGTCCTGCAGTTTTTAATCTATTTTATAGACACGCTTAGAGCAAACAACATAGTATGGGGAGTGGGTAGAGGTAGCAGTGTTGCGAGTTTTTGCCTGTTCCTGATAGGGGTCCATAAAGTAAATCCATTGGTTTACAATTTAGATATCGGTGAATTTTTGAGATGATAAGTATAATATAATAGGAGCATATAATATGGTAGCAAGACCAACCAGAAAAAGAATGTATAGAACCATGCAAGGAAAGATGATTGACATGGACAGGCTAAGAGCGGCAAACGAAGATGTAGCGGCAGTTGGTAATATGAATGTAAACGCACGGGGAGACCAAATAGGTGCAGGTGGTAAAATTATCAAACCAAAGTCTGAAGTGATACAAAAATATTATGAACAGCCAAGAGGCAAGGTAGATGACACACCTTTCAAGTCGAAACCTGTCGCACAGAAACGTGTTGTCAGACAACCTCAAACAAAACCAGTGGTATCCAAACCTATTGCTAAAACTGTTCCAACACCAAAAAAGTCAGCGCCAGCAACAAAAAAAGGCATTGATGCGGCTCTTGACGGAATAGAATAATTCTTATATAATACTTCTACATGGGACAGATAGAAGATCTACAAAACAAAGGATTCGGATCACACGGTGGCAAACAGTACACTGTTGAAAACGACATCACTCCATTGAAAAAGAGAGTGTTGGTATCTGACATGCACTTTGGTGAAACCAAGACAGCAGGTGGAATAATTCTGGTCGACGATGATGGATCACAACAAGGAATACATCCTCGATGGGCAAAAGTATATGCTATCGGAAAAGATCAGGATGATGTAAAAATTGGACAATGGGTAATGGTTGCTCACGGTAGATGGTCCCGAGCATTCAAAGTTGCAAAAAAAGGTGTTGAACTAGAAGTGAGAATGATAGACGAGAACGACATACTACTAGTATCGGATACAGAACCAGAACAAAATAGAAAACAGGCCGGGTATGTCAACACAGGTGGTATGCAACAGATGACAAAACTTCCTGGAAATGACTAAAATAAAAATTCAAAAAATCACAGTGCCAATCGACAAAATAGTGACAATGGCCGAAATGGGTCTTGGTGCAGTGAGGCCTCTTAACAAAGAAAAACGCGAGTGGATAAATCATCTTAAAAAACAAGTTGAGCATAAGCCTATATTGGTAACACCAATAAAAGACTCTGGATATTATCTAATGACAGATGGTTGGCACAGAGTTCAAGCACTAAAACAAAAAAAGAAAAAGACTATTCAAGCCTTACAGGTTCCAGCAGATGTTGGTTTGAGCATGGCAAAAGCAAACAAGATACTCAGAGACATAGACAGAGAGTACAAATTCAAACTAGAATGCAGTGATGTGATAGGGCACTGGGCCTTAATGCAAGGTTTACTCAGAGATTAATTGACATCTTTTGTAATTGTGTTATAATGTTCATATGCGTATAGGTTTTTGTTGCAAATGGCTTAATGACGAGTCTGAATTTGGCGGAATGAAAGTGAATGCCAAGGACAGAGATCTAAATGGCAGATCAACAACCATGCGTTGGTTGAGAGAACATCCAGAAGATGCCGAGCAAAGACAGTGGGACATAATGAATCACAATGCCGCGGCGGCCAAGAGGATGGTGGAACGTGTTGGATCACTGCCACCAGAACGTAGGATGGTCAGGCTTGGTAGCGAAATGCTTCAAGGCTATACCGAGAAGAACTGGAAGGCATGGTGGCAACGCAAAGAAATACAAGATCACTGTGCAAAAATATTTGCTCCTGTGGGAGAAGCCGCAAGACGATTAGATGTAAAAGTCAGTTTCCACCCTGGGCAGTTCTGTTGCTTGTCAAGCGTTACTCCGGATATTGTAGAAAGAAGCATCGAAGAATTTGAATACCATGTTGACATGGCACGTTGGATGGGGTATGGTAAGACATGGCATGATGGTTGCAAGATCAATATACACATATCTGGCAAACGTGGACCGGAAGGCCTCCTTAAGGAATTTCCAAGACTATCAAAAGAAGCACGTAATCTTATTACGATCGAGAATGATGAAATGGGACATGGATTAGAAAGCACATTAGAAGTTGCAAAAGATATCGCATTGGTGCTTGATATACATCATCATTGGATACGTGCAGAAGAATACATACAACCTAATGATGACCGGGTGAAGAGGGTCATAGATAGTTGGCGTGGCGTGAGACCAACACTACATTACTCTTATTCGAGAGACGAACATCTCGAGCCGGCAGGTCTGGGTGACAAGATGCATTCCGAAATGCACGACATCAAGATGTTGTTGGAAAGAGGTTGCAAGAAACAAAAATTACGGGCACATTCTGATCTCTTACCTAATGCAAAGGTAAATGATTGGGCATTAAGTTTTGGTGAACACTTTGACATACAGACAGAGGCAAAAGGTAAAAATCTTGCCGCCGAACAATTATATAGACAACACACAGAAAATCAAGTATAGTATTACAAATGACTGAATTTACATCTGGAATATATAACACAATTAAAAAAATTGTGGCCGGATCAAGTGTAGGACTTGCAGTAATATACACATTAGGACATATCTGTATAGCGATGTCGGTAGTAACAATTATGACTGGCGCAAGTTTATGGGAGGCCGGCGCAGTTGCTTTGATTGAGCCTAGTATAAATGGTGTTTGGTTTTATGTATTGCACAAATTATATAAAAAAATTAAAGGATACGAATAGTGAAAGAACTTTGGGTAGAAAAATATAGGCCCAAGACTCTTAAGGAATATGTTGTGCGAGACAATGCACAGCGTGACCAGATACAGAGTTGGATCAATGACAAAGCAATTCCACATCTATTGTTGAGTGGTGCTCCTGGTGTAGGCAAAACCACACTGGCAAAAGTTTTGTTCAAAGAACTAGATGTCAGCAGTTATGATATACTGGAAATAAATGCTTCGCGAGAAAATTCAGTGGACACCGTGAGGGAAAAAATCAACAACTTTGTTCAAATTATGCCCTTCGGTGCATACAAATATGTGTTGCTTGATGAAGCAGACTACATGAGTCCAAATGGTCAAGCGGCTCTGCGTGGCGTGATGGAGGCGTACCATACTTCTGCAAGGTTTATAATAACTTGCAACTATCCAAACAGGATCATACCTGCACTTCATTCTAGGTGCCAAGGATACCATATGGAAACTATAGACAAAACAGAATTTACTGCTAGGATTGCCGAGATATTGATTGCTGAAAACACAGATCAAGACATTGACACCCTGGACACATATGTTAAAGCAAGTTATCCGGACCTGAGGAAATGCATTAACATGATACAACAAAACTGTCGTGAGGGCAAACTGATGCCACCCGCAAGTGGAGATTCTGGCCAACAGGATTATAGATTGCAGATGGTTGAGTTGTTTAAGCAAGGCAAGATCAATGAAGCAAGGAAACTTGTTTGTTCTCAGGCAAGGCCAGAAGAGTGTGAAGAAATATACAGATGGCTATATGATAATTTGGATATAATAAGCAAAGACGAGGACAACCAAGACAAGGCAGTTTTAATCATAAAACAAGGACTCGTGGATCATTCTTTCGTCGCTGATCCTGAGATAAATCTAGCAAGTGTGATGATTAAATTGGCGAGACTTTCGAATGGGCAGTAAGCACGACAAAAAAAGATATTTCATTGTAAAGTACCAAATTAATAAGGACGGAAAATGGGATGAACTTGTTGAATTGTCAAAGAAAACATTAGGATCAGGAAAACTTAATGAAGCGGCAATAGTAATTGATCTTGCAAATAACGAATTACTGAAATATAATATTCCCGGCGCCGAACCCACACAGCCATCTTTTGAAAAAGTATATGAACACTTTTACAAATACTATGGTCCTGCTATTGATCAGTTTATCAAATAACTCTACTGTACATGCGTTTTAGCATGGCCAGTTGTTTCATCTTCCATAGTCTAGTCAAAACCCTACGTCTCCTTCTGTCCTTTTGTTTCCTTATTTTCAACCAATTTTGATTCATTAGATATAAGTTCGCCCGCTTGTCGTATACTCTTTTTTTCCTTATTAGTTTCCATAATTTCCTTTGAAATAAAGGTCGCATTTGTAGGTTTGTGTGAAGCATATGATCCCTCGTTGATTATGTTATGTTGTGATTTAATGTGTCTCAGTAATGGACTCATGTACAAATATTTAATGTAAAATTTCCAAATAAACTATGCATATTTTACAACACAGTTCTTTAAGATAAATAAGCACTATGCATGATGTATTAGACATAATCCGTAACGTACAGTCATTATACGCTGTAGGCCCTACTTTGACGATACTAAAAGACTTCGAAAGAGTCATTGACGAACTTGATGTATATGTTTTTGAAAATTGGTCAGAAGGCGAACTTTTATCAGGTCCTGTAGATTCAAGACATTTTGTAACATGTTCATTCATGTGGCCCGAAGACAAAATGCCAGATCCATCGGGTGGCAAAAGATTATTAGACAGAGGTTGTAAAGTAACCTATAAAAGAGATGAAATACTGAAGCCGAGACAAATTAAATCGCCAGAAGATTACAGACCAGGCACAGTCAAAGGCAAAATTGATGCACATAACATTTGGATAGTTGAAATCAGAATGCCAAAAGAATTAATTGGAAACTTTAAACATGGCAAGGTAGACTTGGATTCCACTGACGAGACAGATGCGCCTATAACAACCACAGAATTATAAAATGAAAATTTACGAAGGTTTACAAGCAGGAGATTTAGAAGGAGTAGTTTCTCCGAGATTTTCTATAGATCAATTTAAATCTAAAATGGGCGAAGACAGGAATATACTTGTTTTAGCATTTAGCGTAGACGGACAAGCACCAGCAAAAGATTTGGAAAGATTTGCCGAAACAGGTTACAAAGCGATAATGGATGCTGACGCCACTCCAGGAACCATGGAAGACGGTAAACACAAAGTATTCATGGAGTTTGAAAGAAAAGAAGGAGTTATAAAAAATATTCTATCGTTTCTAGAAGATTTAAAAAAATTGACAAATATAGAAGAATTTGAGTACACATATCATAAAGGACAAAATCCAAGCATGGTATCTGCAGAAACTTTGGAAAGCATGGTTCCAACCACTCCAGAGGCCTATGAGTCAACAATAAACGAAATAAAAGTTGGTGAAGCAAAAAGTTTTTTTGACAAATACAACATGCTAGAATGTAAAATGACGAATAACATCTTGAGTGTTCAAAAGACAGGCACTCATCAAACATTACAATTTGAGATACACAAAGTAGGACCAACCAAAGATATAATGAAAGAAGCCAAAGCATTTGCAATTGACATAGATTCCATGGCAGAATGCACCCACCTAACAAAATATTTTGGCCCTTACAATATTACCAAAACCACAGAAAATAAATTCATATTCACCAATGGTAGTGACTCTGCTCTGTTAAGTAAGAGTGGATGGTAAGATTAAGCAAAAATTTCACGTTAACAGAATTTGTTAAGAGTCAAACCGCCTTGCGGCATGGCATAGACAACACACCTAACACAATACATTTACATAATGCAAAATTGTTATTCGGCAATGTTGTGCAACCAGTTAGAGATCATTTTGGTGTAACAGTAATAAATTCAGGATACAGAGGACCAGCACTCAATGAAGCAGTTGGTGGATCTTCAAAATCTCAACACTGCAAAGGACAAGCGGCAGATATTGAATGTCCAGGTACGCCAAACTATGACGTTGCAAAATATATAGAAGATAATTTAGATTTCGATCAACTCATATTGGAATTCTACACGCCGGGGATCCCTGATTCTGGCTGGGTTCATGTGAGTTATAATCCTGACGGTAACCGCAAAAGTGTTTTGACAGCAATGAAAGAAAACGGGAAAACAGTTTACAAACCCGGACTTTTACAATAATTTTGTCATGAACATAGTTTATAGAAGAAAGTTAAATCAAAAAATAGCATTCATTGGACTAGGAAAATTAGGAATGCCATGTGCAGAAGCAATAGCAAATAAAGATTATGATGTTACAGGCTATGATACTTCAAAAAAAACAAGTTTGATTGTAGATATAAAAGACAACATAGAAGAAGCAATTAAAGACAGAGACATAGTTTTCATAGCGGTTCCCACGCCACACGAAGAAGGATATGACGGAAGGCAACCTAGCAGTTATAAAACACCTAAAGACTTTGATTACAGTATCTTAATTGACGTTGTAAAAAAATGTAAAAAATTTATGAATAAAAATCAAACAGTTGCGATTATATCCACAGTGCTACCTGGTACAATAAGGAAAAAATTAGCACAAATAACATCAAATTTAAATTTAATTTATAATCCTTACTTAATAGCAATGGGAACAGTTGATTGGGATATGCTTAATCCTGAGATGATAATTATTGGAAATAAAGACGGCAACGTTGATGATCCACAGACAAAATATCTGATCGACTTTTATTCAAGCATCTGTGACAACAATCCCCGGATCGAATTAGGAACATGGGAAGAAGCAGAATCTATTAAAATTTTTTACAACACCTTTATCAGTAATAAACTTGCATTAGTTAATATGATACAAGATGTATCTTGTAAATTAAAAAATATGAATGTAGATAAAGTTACAAGTGCTTTAGCAAAATGCACACAGCGAATAATAAGTTCGTCATACATGAAATCAGGAATGGGAGACGGTGGCGCATGCCATCCTAGAGACAATATAGCATTGAGATGGCTAGCCAAAGAACTTGATCTTGGATACGACATTTTCGGCACAATAATATCAGCACGTGAAAAGCAGGCAGAAAACATGGCAAAAGAAATTTTGAAATATGGTTCAAATATACATTTTACATCTGACACATATAAACCAGACACTGATCTTACCGACGGATCATATTCATTGTTAGTACAACATTACGTGATAAAACACGGCGGAACAATCGGCA